>Ga0209207_1000033_pt1 | contig 152071 bp, 152 predicted proteins | sample SaghotsprinmetaG_FD_184140 | JGI IMG/M metagenome (GOLD analysis project Ga0209207, IMG submission 184140) | Hot spring microbial communities from South Africa to study Microbial Dark Matter (Phase II) - Sagole hot spring metaG (SPAdes) (version 3) | ecosystem: Environmental > Aquatic >... | reverse complement strand
TTACCCCCACCTAAATTTAAGCCAGCACATGCCGCTTTTTTAGTCATACCACGGGCTAAACGTAAAACATCATAAACTGCATCTTCTTCGTTTTCATACTCCCATACTCGAGTTCCACCAAGCGCTGGTCCTAAAGTTGTATTATGAATACAAATTATCCCTTTAAGACCTGAATGACGATCATGTAAATACACTAATTGTTCATAACCGTATTTTTGCATGTAATCAAATTTATTCATTTTTCTCTCCTTACGAAAAGAAAAGCCGTCTATGTCACCTTAACACAAAACGACTGTCAATCAGTTAATACCTTTATTAAATCTGGACAGACGTTGTACACTAAGAGCACGTTGAACGACCTTTCATTTGGTAATTTTATTATATCAAAGCAACGAGTAAACTGAAAGCGTTTTCATGTGAAATTTTAGTAAACTTTTAATCCTTCTTCACCAGTCAAATATCGAACCGCTCCACTGGCCAAGGCAAATAATTCATCTTCGCCAGGATAAACAGTCACCGGCGCTATCCATTTAATATAATCAATGATTTGTTGAACAAAAACAGTATTATAAGCTAATCCACCTGTTATTAATATTTGATCCACATTCCCTTTTAATACACTTGCCATTGCGCCAACCTGCTTCGCAATTTGATAAATCATCGCTTGAATCACTTTATTGGCATATTCATCCTTCTCAGATAATTTAATCGCTTCCATCATACTATTAGTATTAAGATGTGATACAAGTCCACTCTTCCCTGCTAGTAACTTCTTAATACTCGGTATATCTTTCATTGTTTCAACTAAATCAAGCACCATAAAATTACTCAATTGACCAGCTCTTTCAGGTGAGAATGGACCTTCTCCATCCAACGCATTATTCACATCCACGATCCGACCATACTCGTGTGCACCCACACTTATCCCACCACCTAAATGACAAACCAATAAATTTAATAATTCATATGGTTTATGAATTGATTTTGCATATTGTAAGGCAATTTGTTTTTGATTTAAGGCATGAAAAACAGAACGTCTTTCAACTCCTTTTAATCCGGTAAATCGAGCTAAATCAGACAACTCATCTGTCACAGGCGCATTCAAGAATATCGCATCTTTCTGATATTCTAATGACCAAAGATAACCAATCACAAGACCGACATTACTCGAATGAGCACCATATTTTTCTTGTTTAACATCATTAACAATCATTTCATTTATTTTGAAAATACCACTTGGAATTGGCTTTACCAATCCTCCCCTTAAGCAGAATAAATCAATCTCATTCATTTTATAACCTTCATGACTCATCCAATCTTCTACACATTTTTTACGATAATCAACTTGATCAATAATCTTTATAAAAGGTGCTAAATCTTCTGCAGTATGCCTTAATGTAAATGATTTAATTTCAGTCAAATCATGATACAAAGCTCCTTTAGATGATGTAGAACCCAAATTTAGTATAAGTATTTTAGCCATTTTTATCTCCTAAATTTAAGATAGCACAAACAATGGAATTCAATTTATCCGCATCTGAATCAGCACGTGAAGTTAATATTATAGGAACTTTGGCCCCTATTACTAACCCAGCCACATCTCCTTTAGAGAAATAAGAAATGGATTTATATAAAATATTCCCCGCCTCAATGTTCGGTACTATCAAAACATCACATTCACCTGCATTTGGATGTTTAACTCCCTTATGATGGGCCGCATGAACATCAATCGCATTGTCAAACGCAAAAGGTCCATCAACAGTACAGTTTAATATTTCTCCTCTTTTTGCCATTTGACTAAGTAGTTCCGCATCCACACTTGAAAGCATTTTTTCATTGACCTTTTCAATAGCGGATAAAACTCCAACTTTTGGTATATCTATTCCACATGAAATCGCAACATTAACTGCATTTTCAATGATTGCTTTCTTGGTCATAAGATCCGGCAAAATATTCATCGCAGAATCCGAAATAAAATAAAGCTTATCACTATGAGGAAGTGTTGCTACACAGACATGAGATAAGACACTCTTATCTCTAATACCCCATTCTTTATTTAAGACTGCTTTTAATAATACACTTGTGTCGACAAAGCCTTTCATCAATAATTGATTAACTTTATTTGATATAGATTTTACTGCAAGTACACATGCTTCTTCTTTTGTTTGTGCATCAATAATCTCAAACAATTCACTTCGGTTTTTTAAGATTTCTTTTATTTCTTGTTTATTTCCATATAATACTGGTTCAATTAAACCTAAATCATAAGCCTGAATAACAGACGATAATACGGTTTCATCCTCAGCACAAGCAACAGCACATCTAATACGATTAGAAAGATGTATTCGATTCATTAGTGTTGGATAGAGTCTCATAGAATGCTCCTTTATACAAATTATACATAAGATAAACGTATAAAGCATTAAATATCTCAAGCATATGAATAGACAATATTCCGAAAATATACGATAATTCACTTACTAAAAGGAAGTACATTATGAAAAACTATCACTCAAAAGAAATACCCCATATAAACTCAGTAGAGTTGCGTATACTCAACTTAAATCGATCAATCGAATTCTATACCAAAATAATTGGAATGAAGTTAATACATCAAACCGATAAACAAGCAGAACTTGGTGTAGATAATAAAACTCTATTAACATTAACTGAGATAGTAAATGGTCATCCTAAACATACACGTACTGCAGGTTTGTATCATGTCGCATACTTAGTTCCAAGTCGTAAAGAATTAGGATCAATATTAAATCATTTTATAAAGAATCGTACACCTCTACAAGGCGCAAGTAATCATGGCATCTCTGAAGCAATCTATTTAGCCGATCCAGATGGAAATGGAATTGAGATTGCGGCAGATACACCTGATACCTCATGGAAATGGGTTAATGGAAAACTGGATATTCTATCAAACAATGGACCAATGGATGTCCAATCCGTTTTAGATGAGGCAGAGGACATTGAATTTACAGGGCTCAGTGATCAAACAATCGTAGGACACTTGCATTTACATGTCAGTGAACTCGTTAATTCTAGAAAATTCTATTCAACAATCTTAGGATTAGATACTGTTATAGAAATACCGAATTCTGCTCACTTTATGTCATATGGAAAGTATCATCATCATATCGCAATCAATGTATGGAATGGTAAAGGTGTAAAACCAGCAGATCTACATACACCAGGACTCATGATAGCGAATTTAAGTATTCCAAATCTAGAGACTCTTAATCATATTGAACGTAAACTCAATGAGGAAAATTATCCATATCATAAAAAAGATCATTCACTAATCGTAGATGATCCTTCAGGAAATCAATTTAATCTTGTTGTAAGCTCATAACAATGAGCTTTTTATTTTGTATTTTAAAACACTTGTTCAATCTTAGAAGCCTTATAGTTTGTGGAAGTAATAGTTACTTTAACCTCGTCTATCTAATTTAAATCTAAAACCCTATTCTCTTATATCAATTATTTAAATCATACGATTAAAAAAAGGCAATTGCTTGCCTTTTACATATGATCGATACACCATTGATCCACTTCTTCTAATCCTAATCGATTAAGAGAAGAAAATAGAACAACAGGATGTTTATACTTTTGTGTAAGCTCTGCTTTAACTTGAAGTTTTTTAGAGAAGGTTAACTTATCCGCTTTCGTCGCAACAATCAAGATAGGAATATTCTTACTTTCGATAAATTCACGCATATCTTCATCATCTTCTGTTAAACCATGTCGACAATCAATGACAAGTAATACTGCATTAATCTTGCGAAGTTGGAAATAATCTTCCATCATCTTTCCATATTGTTGAAGTTCAAAACGAGAACGTTGTGCGTAACCATAACCAGGCACATCCACCAACATTACGCGATCTTCTACAAGGTAAAAATTGATGTAACGTGTTTTACCAGGACGTTTTCCTACATACGCCAAGGATTTATGATTCGTAAGCGCATTAATAAGAGAACTCTTCCCCACATTACTTCTACCAGCCATTACAAATTCAGGTAGTGTCGTTTCGGGAAATTGTTTCTTTTCAACCGCAGTTGTTAAGAATTTGGCTGGGATAAAACAATTCATTATTTCACCAATGCTTCCTTAAGAACTTGTTCCATAGACTCAACCGGAACAAATGTAATATTGTCTTTCACAATCTTTGGTAGTTCATCTAAATCCCTTGCGTTTAATTTAGGAATGAGAATCTTCGTAATCCCAACTCGATGAGCCGCAAGAGATTTCTCTTTTAAACCACCAATAGGTAATACATTACCACGAAGTGTAACTTCTCCTGTCATAGCTAAATCAGAATGAACAGGAATATGGGTTAATGCAGAAACCAACGCAGTTGTAAGTGTAATACCTGCACTTGGACCATCCTTTGGAACAGCCCCTTCTGGAACGTGAATATGAATATCATTTGATTCAAAGAATTTAGGATCAATACTGTACTTCTTCGCATTTGATTTGACATAACCTAATGCAATTTCAGTCGATTCTTTCATAACTTCACCCAATTGGCCCGTTACGATTAAACGTCCTTTACCTTCAAAGCTTGTGACTTCTACAGGAAGAACATCACCACCAAAGGATGTATACGCTAATCCAGTCACAACCCCTACTTGATCCGTTTTCTCTTTTTTACCATATTCAAATATTTCTTTGCCTAACCATTCCATCATCAATTTATCTGTGACAGTGATGGATTTCTTGCCATCTTTTAATATCGCAAGAACAGATTTTCGGCATAAAGCAGCCACATGTCTTTCAAGTTGACGTACACCCGCTTCACGTGTGTAGTTACGGATGATATGCAATACAACTTTATCCGCAATATTAAATTGTTTAGGTTTTAAACCATTCAGTGCGGCTTGTTTAGGAATTAAATGTTCTGTTGCGATATTAACCTTTTCATCTTCAGTATATGAAGATAAATTGATGATTTCTAAACGGTCACGTAACGCAGCTGGAATATCTTCTAGATAGTTCGCTGTCGCAATAAACATGACTTTACTTAAATCATAGGGTTCTTCTAAATAGTGATCAGAGAACATTGCGTTTTGTTCAGGATCTAACACCTCTAACATTGCGGAACTAGGATCACCCTTATAATCAGATGCCATTTTATCAATTTCATCAATTAAGAATACAGGATTAACAACACCTGCCTTCTTCATCCCTTGAATAACACGACCCGGTAAAGAACCTAAGTATGTTCTACGATGTCCACGTATTTCAGCTTCATCACGAACGCCACCCAAAGATGCCTTTACAAAATTACGATTCAACGCGTTCGCAATGGACTTCGCTAAAGATGTTTTACCCACCCCAGGAGGCCCTACTAAACATAGAATAGGCGCATTAAGACTCTTTGTCATTGTCTTAACCGCAAGATATTCCATGATACGATCTTTTACTTTTTCTAATCCAAAGTGATCATGATCAAGAACAGCACGTACAGCCGTTAAATCTTCATTGTCATGCGACTCTTGCCACCAAGGTACATTCAGTAACCAATCTAAGTAGGTACGAATGACACCACTCTCACCGGATGAACTTGGCAACATCTCATAGCGTTGAATTTCTTCCAATGCTTTCGCTTTGATATTTGCAGGGTATGGATTATCTTCAACTAAACGACGAAGTGTTTCCATATCATCGGTTGAATTAGGCACATCCCCTAACTCTTCTTTAATTGCACGAAGTTTTTCACGTAAATAGTATTCACGTTGGTTCTCTTCAATACGTTCACGAACTTTTTCATTAATGCCTTGTTCGATATTCGTTAATTCTTTCTCTTTTTTTAGATTTGAAATAATTAACAATAATCTTTGATTAAGCACCAATTCTTCCAATAAGCCTTGACGCTCATCTAAGTTCATTGGGAAGTATTGTGCAACTTGATCGGCTAACTGTTCAGCACTCACCCCTTTAGTCAATTGACTAAATACTTCAGGTGGAAATGATTGACCAATATTAGTAATTTGTTCCAACCCCTTCGCAATTTGACGAACGAGTGCCATTTCTTCTAAGCTATCTCCGCGTACATCTACTTCAGGTCTAACACTCGCAAATAACATACGTTCATCTTCACTTAAACGAATAATACTTGCACGCTCTTGTCCAATAAAGGTAACGCGTAAGAAGCCTTCTTTTTTCTTAGTTGTTTTAATACGACAGATGGTACCCATCGTATATAAATCTTGACTATGAGGATCATCAACTAAGACATCTTTTTGACTCACAATAAATACTTGTCCGTCAAAATACGCCATAGATTCTTCAACCGCATTAATACTCTTATCTCGTCCCACTTCGATCATGACTTCTTGTCCTGGGAAGATGAGGACGCCCCGTGTCGCAATGACCGGGATGTTTAATTCTAGTTTTTCCATCTTAACCTCCTATAGAAGGAATAAGACGCATAGCGTCTTATCTATTGATTGGATTCACGAATCAAATCATATGCTTTACGTAAACGTAAGTCATATGCAATGGTTCCTTCTGGTGCTAATTGCTTAACACGTTCTAAATCCATTTGATAGGTTTCAGCTATCGTCTTGTATTCATTGTCTATTTCTTCATGTGTAACTGTAATATTTTCTGCTTTCGCAACGGCATCAAGGACTAAACGAACCTTAACTTTACCTTCCGCATCGATTCTCATTTGAGCACGTAGATCATCTTCAGTTTGACCAGTGATTTCAGTGTATTGTTTTAATGAGAAACCTTGTTGTTGAAGACGATTCGCAAAATCTTCTAACATTGTTTGTGTTTCATCATCTACTAAAACTGCAGGAACTTCTAAAGTGGATGATTCAACTACACGTGTTAATAACGCATTATTGTAATCATCTTCTGCCTTTTTAGCTTTATCTGCTAAAATATCTTTTTCAAATTTAGCCTTTAATGCATCTAAGGAATCAATATCTTTTTGGTTAACTTCTTTCGCAAAATCATCATTTAAAGCAGGTAATTGCTTAGACTTGATTTCATTCACTTTTACCTTAAACACAACTTCTTGTCCAGCTAAATGCTCAGCTTGATAGTTTTCAGGGAAAGTTAAAGTCACATCTTTTTCTTCTCCACTCTTCATACCAACTAGCGCATCTTCAAAACCAGGAATAAATGTGTTTGAACCAATTTCTAGTGAGAAGTTCTCACCTTTTCCACCATCAAACGCAACACCATCTTTAAATCCTTCGAAATCAATGATAGCAGTATCTTTATGTTCTACAGAACCTTCTTCTTTTAAAACAAGTTCCGCAAATTGAGCACGTAAACCTTCTAATTTAGCTTCAACTTCTTCTGGTGTTACAATCGCAACTTCCTTAGTTAGTCCTAAATTCTTATATTCTCCAAGTGTTACTTCACCTAATACTTCAAATGTAAACTTAATACTTACTTTTTCAGTACTAATCGCATCCATCCCTAATTCAGGACGTGTAATTGGATTTAACTTATGCTCAACTAATCCTAAATCAAGTGCTTCTTGTGCAATACCTTCAACAGCTTCAACTAAAATATTTTGTTCTGCAATTTGTTTCTTAACTAGATCAAGAGGAGCTTTCCCTTTACGAAAACCAGGAAGTTGTACATCTTTCGCTAATTTATTAAATGCCTTCTTTTGAGCATTTTGCCAAACATCTCCCTCGATGTCGACTTTTAATTCACCTTTAGTTTTTTCAATCATTGTCCATGTAGTTTTCATAAGGACCTCCTTGTTGCTTGTATATTATAACACAGTTATTAGCACTGTCAACTAATGAGTGCTAAGACTGTTATAACCGAGTTGATGTTCCTGTTTAAATGCATTCCATTCTTTCTCATCAGAGATTTGTAAGAACACTTCTTCAAGAACTTGAAACGCTAAATCATGCGCTTCATCTTCAGTATAACTGATAGGTAAGGCCATTAAACCTTCATATTGTAACTTCTCTAAACATAAATTGAGTAAGGATGGATTCTTATCACACCATTCACTTAATAAGGCATAAGCACCTTCTATTCCTTCACTATTCTCAGGTAAGCATAAACTCGCTGGTATAAGTATATATTCGATTCCATCCGCTTGTATCTTATATTCATTGGTCAATTGTTGTTCAATACAAATACGTAAGAAAAGGTTTTGAAACAAACGATCCTTTAATAAATCAAATGTATCCTGTACGAGTGTATCATATTGTCTTAAATTTAATCGACTCATTTGATCTAAAGCCTTTATTTGAGCCATTTCATCTTGTTGTAAGAGTGCTTTTAATTCTTCTTCATCCTGAATAATATTAACTTTTTGATTTAACTTAAAATTAGATTTAATTTCACTCTCTAATCTCTTTATTTCATCCAAAAAATTCTTAGGAATGTAAGGCATGCTTAATTCTTCAAGCACAAGTTGATACGCTTCATCCCATAGATTATTTTTAATCTTATCTTTAATCAATTCTATTTGTTTTTCGTAATAGTTTTCTTGCATCTATCTTATTATGACATACTTTCCTTTGACTTGCATCGCTCAATGCATGTGTTAAAATAATCATATGAAAATTCTAACATCTCTATTCGGTTTAATTCTGTTTATCGCTGGTATTTATCTTACATACTGGATTTTTCTTGATTTCGATTCATATGAAACACTTACTTTAGGATTATATTTGACTGGATCCTTTATATTAATGACACTTGGGTTCTTTTTATTCTTACTACCTCTTAGTTTCAAACCAAAAGTTAAACATACTAAAAATGAACCGATAATTGAAAATGAACCGAATAATATAGTTCTTAATGAACCTGAAGTTATTAGCGAAGTAGATGCGATTAAAATGATTCGAGATGATGTCTCAATAGAAGAAAATATTCAAGAAATAAATCAAGCTGATTACAACTTAGAGCCCATTCTTCCAAGTGAACAAACCGATGAATTAAAGTTCAAAGCAGATGAGATTACACAGAACCAATTAGACTTAGCTTCAGTTACTATTAACGAACAAACGGAAGAATTAAAATTTAAAGCAGACGAAGTTTATGACCAAATCGAAATGCGTGTCATAGGAATAGATGCATGGTCGTCGCAAAGTATACTTAAAAAAATAGATGATAACAGTTTGCTAGACTTAAATCAAAAACTTAAATCAGGTATTAATATGACCCAAGTCATGTATAAACAAAAACTCATTGGCTATATTTCGAGACTTGATATGAATAAAATTCATGATCGATTAAGTGAATTAGTCAGTATCACACCTTCAAATATTATAAAAGATGGTCGTAAAGTGGTTCATTTCTCAATAAATCTAAAATTTAAGCAGAAAGATAAAATTCATGAGTAAAGAAATTTCTAAGAATCGTAAGACTTTGTATTATGTTGGAAATGGTATTTCATTAATTGGCTTTATATTATTTCTATCAGTATTCTTTACCGCATTCTTAAATCCATTCGATATGATGGGATCAACTAATCCAATGGCTAATGCTTTTATTGGAATGATCCTTATTATTGTAGGTCAGTTCATATCAGTTTTAGGTGCTAAAGGCGCTGCAGGCTCTGGACTTATCTTAGATCCTAAACAAGCTCGTGAGGATTTAAAACCTTACTCAAGTCAAGTAGGTGGAATGATCAAAGATGCTTTAGAAGAAGTAGATCTTGTTAGTGATTCTAAAGAAGTAATAAAAGTTCGTTGTCAATCCTGTAAATCATTGAATGATGAAGACGCGAGTTTTTGTAAGAAATGTGAAGCTAAACTATAAAATAATCTAATCAGATTATTTTTTTATAATAAGTATTTTGTTATACTTCATCTCTATTATTTCATTTAGGCATAAAAAAACCCTTATTTTAAAGGGTTAAAATAAATGGCGTCCTTGAAGGGACTCGAACCCCTGACCGTACGCTTAGAAGGCGTATGCTCTATCCAGCTGAGCTACAAGGACAACGCTGTATTATCTTATCAAATAAAAGAATGATTTTCAAGATTCAAAACCATTTTCTTGGTTTATGTTCTCTTGGAAGTGTTTTACGTTCAACTTCGATCTTGCCATTTTCAATCGTCACAATCGCATAACTTGGATCACTTGCATCGCGATTATAGTGAATAGAGCCTGGATTGACCAAGACTAAATCCTCAAATCGAGTGACTTTATAAATATGTGTATGACCATATAAAACTAATTTACAATCCTCTTCTTTAGCTTTTACAATCAACTTTTCGACAACACTGTACATCGGATATTGATGACCATGGATGAGCAAAACACGAACTCCATCTAAATCTAAAATAATCTGTTTTGGATAATCAAAATAGAGATCATTGTTCCCTTGTATACTAACAAAACCATCTAGCTCAGTAGATGCACATTCACTATCTCCACAATGAAGATAAGCTGAGGCTGTTGGATACATTTCCCTGAGCTGTTTAAAAACTTCATTACGTCCATGACTATCACTTACGACTACACAGTACATAGTTCACCTATACTTCTATTTTAGTAAATTCTTGTTCTATTTGAAAGAGTTGATGAACTTGATGTTTCGCATACGCTTCATCTTTTGTCGTAAAACAATGACTCTCTCCTTCTTCAAACTTTTTATCCTTAAATAATTCCACCATAACCTGTATGGAGTCAATTATCCTTTGTTTAAAGATTGATTCAAACGAATCTTGTGCTAATGGATAATGTGTGCAACCCAATATTAATCCATCATTCAATAAGTCTTTTTCACATAAATTGGATTCAATATAACCTGTAATCTCATCTATTGAGTTTAATCCTTCTATTTTCTGAACCAAATCTGGTAAAGCAATACTCGTAACTTTTATGTTTGGAAGTAAAGATTGAATGGTTCTTGCATAAATATCACTTTGAATGGTTAATCGTGTCGCAACAACTAATATCTTCGAAAGTTTTAAATGTTCTAATTGTTTTACAGTAGGATAAACCACATCATGAAATTTTATATCTGGAAAATCTGTTTTTAATGTATCTAAAGCTACCGCATTCATCGTATTACATGCAATCACAATTTCATTTATGCCGTTTGATTTAAACCAAGCAATATTTTTATGGGCTATACTCTTTATTTCTTCGGCTGTTTTATTTCCATATGGCGCATTCCTTTGATCAGCTAGAAAATGAAAAGCTGCTTTTGGATAAGCCTTATGTAATGCATGATAAATACTATATCCACCCAAGCCTGAGTCTATTATTCCAATTGTCATAGTCAGTATTATACCATTTCTCTTTTTTCTTGAATACGCTTCTTTAAATCTTTTGCGAGTGATTTTCCGACCACCTCTTCAAGTTTATCTTGTGGGGCATCCAAAATACCTTGAATTGATTTAAACGCTTTAAGCAGCGCTAAACGACGTTTTGGACCAACTCCTTCTATCTCTTCTAAGATTGAATGTGTTTGCGCCTTAGAACGTCTTTTCTGATGATGTGATAAAACAAAACGATGGACTTCATCTTGCATACGGCTAAGTAAAAAGAATACTTCTTGATACGACTTTAATTCAATACGATTACCCTCTTGATCCATAAGTGCAGATGTTGTATGTTTATCATCTTTAACTAAACCATAAAGCGGTACGTGAACATCTAAGCTCTCCATACTACGCTTAGCCGCTTGAATCTGAGTATACCCACCATCCATTAGAATTAGATCGGGATACGACTGATTCTCTTTAATTGCACGAAGAAAACGTCGATAAATAACTTCTTCCATATTTTTTACATCATCCGCTCCATTATGTAAATTATATAACCGATAATCCTTCTTACTTGGACTTCCATTTATAAATACAACCATCGCACTTGATGCGAATTGACCTTGTGTATGTGAGTTATCATAAAGTTCAATTCGATCCATTGAATCAAGCTTTAGAATATCTCTTAATTCATTGTTTGATCTATCCTGTTTCTCATTATTTCTTTTAAGAATACTCGAATGTTGACGATGATGATTCATCGCATTAAGTAATACTAAATCCAATAATTTTCTAAGCTCTCCACGTTGCGGTTGACTTAATTTTACATCAAGCATAGAACTAATATTACTCGCATCAAAACTTGAAGGTAAAATCAACTCCTTCGGAAGTGCTTGTGATTCATAATACTGCAATATGAAGTTTTCAAAGCTCTCAGACGCATCATCTACCAACAATTGAGTTAATAGATGTCGATCCATTAATTGCCCACCACGAACGATTAAAGCGGTAATCGTTAACATGCCATCTTTTTCATAGTAATTGAAAGCATCACGATCCACACGATTATCTTGATATACCGTTTGTTTATCTTGTACATGATCAAGAGATCTTAAGAAATCACGATAAATCATTGCCTTCTCATAATTCAACGTTTCAGTCGCCTCTTTCATTTGATCATTTAAACGTTGGCGTAATGCTTTATCATCACCCTTTAAAACTTGAACAATTTCCTTAATCATCTGAGGATAGACATCATCCTCAACTTTAAACTCACATGGACCTAGACATTGTCCCAAGTGATAATACAAACAGACCTTTTTGGGTAGTGTTACACATTTGCGTAATGGATAAATAGAATTCAATAAACTTGCCATATTATGAGCAGCGGTCGCATCCGGAAAAGGGCCATAATAATTAGCCTTCTTATCCTTTTTCATTTCACGCACCACTGTTAATCTTGGATACTTCTCTTGTGTTATCTTGATATATGGATAAGACTTATCATCCATAAACATGATATTAAAACGGGGCCGATGTTTCTTTATTAGATTAATCTCTAAAATTAAAGCTTCCTTCTCCGTTTTTGTCACAATCGTATCAAAATCCACAATCTGACTCACAAGCTTTGTCGTTTTATAATCATGTGCACCTGTAAAATACTGATTCACACGATTTTTTAGTTTCTTAGCTTTACCCACATAAATAATTGTCCCATTACGATCTTTCATAATGTAACAACCTGGTTCCATTGGTAAGGTTGATAATTTATCTTTTAGGTTCATAGTAAACTCTTAAATGTCACAACCGTAGCCCCAACACCACCTTCACCTTGTCCGCCTAAACGATACGATTCAATACGATCTTGTTTAGCCAGTAAGGTATGTACAGCTTGTCGTAATGCACCCGTCCCATGACCATGGATAATACGTGCAAATGGCATCTTAGCTCTTAAACAATCATCAATGTATCGACTTACGAGTGGTAAAGCTTCTTCAACACGATAACCAATCACATTAAGTTCTAATGGGACTGACGCAATGGATTCGTGTTTAATTGAGACTTGCTTCTGTACTTTAGGTGCTTCAGCTCTTAATAGCTGCGAAAGACCAATCTCCATACGGATACCATTGATGTTTACAACGACTTGTTTCTTTTTTAATTGAAGGACTTGGCCTTGTTGGTTGGTTGATTTAAGTTTAACCCAATCCCCCACTGCAATATTCTCAAGTGAAACATCCTCTTTCACTTTTAATCTTTTTGAATCTAAGTGTTGTTTCTTGGTGATGAGTTCATGAATAGGCGCTTGTTTATGCGCACGCATCTCATCCAATATTTCTTGTGCCTCTTCTTGAGCAGCTTCAATTAATGCATCAATCTCTTCTTTAGCCTTATTTAAACGATTTTCTTTATCTCGATTAAAATTATCTTCTTGTTTATTCAATCTTTCTCTTAATTCATGGAGTTCATGTTCTTGTAAGAAAAGTGTATCTTCAAACTGCTTAAGTTCAATCATCTTACGCTCTAGTTTTTCTTGTAAGAGTGCTTGTTCACTCTTAGCTTCAATTTTTAATTGATTTGCTTTCTCTAAAATGCTTGGATTCAAATTAAAACGAGCCGCAATCTCAAATGCATACGATTGCCCAGCGATACCCTCTAAATACTTAAAGGTTGGTTTCATCGCATCCATATCAAACTGAACAGATGCCATTAATACATCATTACTCTTAAGCGCATATTCTTTTAGCTTAGAATAATGGGTTGTTGCGACAACTTTAACCCCTTTTTCTTTTAAGAAATCCAACACCGCAATCGCTAAACTCTCCCCTTCTTGAGGATCTGTTCCGCCACCTAATTCGTCCAATAATACCAAAGACTTTGATGTTGCTTGATCACAAATTGTAGAAAGTTTAGAGAGATGAGCAGAAAACGTCGATAAACTTTGAACAATCGATTGATCATCTCCAATATCGACAAATATCTGATCAAACATGGGACAATAAGCTTCATCTGCACAAACTGGAATACCACTGTAGCCCATTAAACAGAATAGTCCAAGTATTTTTAAACTAACTGTTTTACCCCCTGTATTCGGTCCGGTAATTAATAATACGGGATGAGAGGATTCTAAATGATAGGTATTCGATACCACAAATTGTGGATCTATCAAAGGATGTCTAGCATTCTTAAAATAGATACTGGATTCTTCTTTTAACTCGATAACGCGACCCTGATGGATTTCCCCAAATCGAGCTCGCGCAAAATAACTATCTATTAAAGCCATTGTATCTAAAGCATTAAGATAATCCTCCGCTACTGGTTTTATCATTAAACTGAGTTCTTTACAAATTCGAAATACTTCTTCTTTTTCTTCCTCTAACAACAAACTAACTTTATTATTCAAATCGAGGAGAACAGGAGGCTCTACATACGTGGATAAACCTGAAGCAGATTCACCATGTATCAAACCACCAAAACTATTCTTTTCACTTGATTTAACCAGCACTACCACTCGATCATTACGAATTGCACTGATTGAATCGGATAACTTAGATGCATTTTGATGCATAAAACGTTGTGTCACCACATCTCGATCACTTAATGCTTTACGATAGCGCTGCCGAATGGATTTAAGAGTACTTGATGCGCTATCCAATACTTCTAGACTTGGACTAATACATTTTTCAATCTCAATGCTAATTCGAGTGTTTTCTTGAATCGACGTAAACAAATCAGTAAGATACTCTTTTTTAACTTCCGCTTTTTGATAATAATTCTTAGCTAAGGCAAGACCTCGTCCAAAAACAGCCACATCCATAAGTTCTTCAACACCCAAGGTAATATCCTTACTTGCCTTTTCTAAAGGTATCGAGATATCTTTCATTCCAGACATTGGACAAGATCCAACAATACGTAAGAACTCCATCGCTTCATCCGTTCGATGATTTTCACGTGTAACCCATAATGGTTTGAATTGTGGAATTAAATTTAAAATCAATTCTCGTGATAACGAAAACTGTGTATAACGTGATATTTCTTCTAAGATAAGTGGATACTCTAATACTTCCCAATTCATTTTATTTAAATCTTTCTAATAGTTCATCTATTTTGGACGCATCAATTTGATGTTCCTCTAACCATTTTCGTAATACTTCAATATCATTATTGCTTAAATTATCTCTAACCAATATTTTATATACAACTTCCCTCTCAGGTGATTCAATGGATGATTTACTTAACCAATCGTTTATTGTGTCACGATCCTCATCTGTTAACGTTCCGTTAGTTAAAACTTTTATTAAACTTAATTCCTTTATATCTGAATTTATAACCATCACATTTGTCACTTGATCATAATATTTTAATGCTGAATTCTGGATCACAGTTTGACCATTAACAAATAATGGTGTTAATAAAATTAAACTCACAATCCATAGTAAAACGATTGCTTGTATAAAGCCAAAGCCCAATCCTAATATTCGATTAATTCCTTTAATAACTGGAATCTTACTCACGATATGAAACACTGGTCTCAGTAACCAAAGAATTAAACTAATTGAAAAGAAAAGAACAATGAACCAAATAAATGTATTAATTTGTACAGAAAACAGCGCTCCAATAATCGGTAAATTCAATAATACTTCATCTAAAAAGTATAAAGGCAACACAAGTGCAAGTGGTTTCGCCAATAGACCAGCTAAGACTAATGCTACAATTAGGCTAATTGTTTCTAATAATAGAATTAAAAAACCTTTATAAAAAGCTCGTACCATAAAAAATGCTAATACAATGACTAAAATAACATTAATATATGGAATAAATTGAATCGGAAATGTCATAGTTAAAACCTCATATTTAGTTTAATGTAAATTGGGATTAAATTCAAACCTATGTTAAAATAAGACCATGGCTGTATTCTCAATCACATTAAACGATAAGCAAATAAATGAGCTTAAAAAATTGAACACTTATAAAGAATCAGATAATCCTACGATTGATTCTATTTTTGATTTAAGTGATTGTAAAATTACACTCTACAAATCAAAAAAAGCCGTCTTTCAAGGTAAAGATATATCCGCCTATCAAGAACTCTATCAATCAAAGTTTATTGAACAAGCTGGAAGTGATGAAGTTGGTACAGGTGATTATTTTGGACCCGTCGTAGTGGCTGCGTGTTATGTTAATCATGATCATTACCAAAAGATTAAGCATTTAGGTATTCAAGACTCCAAACAAATTACAGATGAATTGATACGAAAAATAGCACCACAATTAATGGAAATAGTTCCCTATAGTGTACTGATTGTTGATAATGTAAAATACAATCAAATTCATGTACAACATAATTTAAACGCTATTAAAGCACTTTTGCATAATCAAGCCTATAAACATCTTCAAAAGAAGATTAAGCAATTACCTAAATTAAGTGTTGTAGATCAATTTACACCAGAAAATTACTATTACAATTATCTCAGAAATGAGAAAGAAGTTATAAAAAATCTACATTTTGAAACAAAAGCCGAGAGTAAGTATCTAGCCGTTGCCTGTGCATCTGTGATTGCACGTTATACCTTCTTACAAGTTTGGGACAAAATGGAAGAAAACTATCACTTTACATTCCCAAAAGGATCTGGCGAACTTGTGGATCATGCGATTGTACGATTTGTTCAAGAGTTTGGAAAAGATAAACTTCAAACGGTTGCTAAACTCCATTTTAAAAATACCCAAAAAAGCGAGAGTCTCTAACTCTCGCTTACGTTTACATGTACTTTTTTATCACTTTGGCGCAAACTGACGCCAGCGCTTTTTAACATGCGTTTACTTGCTTTCACACTTTCACTTTCCGCATATTTATCAGATTCATAAACAATGCATTTAATCCCTGATTGAATAATCGCCTTAGCACATTCATGACACGGGAATAAAGATACATAAATCGTACATCCTTTTACGGGACGTGGACTATTCAAAATCGCATTCAGTTCAGCATGTACCACATAGGCATACTTAGAATCTAAGGTAGAGCCTTCGCTTGTCCAAGGATATACATCATCATCACAACCCTTAGGAAAGCCGTTATATCCAATACTAACAACCTTTTTATCCTCATCCACAATTACAGCTCCAACTTGAGTATTGGGGTCTTTTGAACGTAATGCTGATAAATGGGCAATCCCCATAAAATAGCTTTCCCAACTCAGTACATTATTCCGCTTCATAACTTACCTCTTTATAGTATTGATTTAATGAATCCACCAAACTGTTTGCATAATTGTTCAAACCAAACTCTCGAGCTAATTGGATTACTTCTCTATCCGTACCTTGATAATAGGGTTCAGTTTTAGGATTTGTTACACCAAAATAAACTAAGAAAGTACTCATAAGTATCATCGCAATAAGCGCATGTTTACGAAGTGGAAGCCAACTTGCCTTTTTAGTAAACAATAAACCCATCATAACGCCACTAATAAATCCACCTAAATGTCCAAGCACACTTATATTTGGTAAGAAATTGATTAAGACATTCATAAAAACCATGCGCAAGACTTGAGACTGAATCATCGGTTGACGAATTAACCCAGTTTCATATAGATATACTAACATGACGCCAAGCAATGCATACAATCCACCACTTATTCCAACTAGCAAGATATTCCCTTGTCCAACAAACACAAAAAACGAACCAAAGAAGATACCATTTAACAGGATAAGGAGTAACCGTTTAGAACCATACAATCGTTCAATAAATTGCCCAAGATTAAGTAAAGCAATACCATTCATCATTAAGTGAAATACATCTATGTGTACAAACCCAGCTGTGAATAATCTCCATACTTCAAAATTTGCCAATACAAAAGTCTTATAATATGCCCCCATCAAGATAGAAACAGGAATAATTTGATAACCCAGTAAAGCTAAACCATTAATAATCAAAGTAATTAAGGTAATAATCATTAGAATACTAACTGTCATCTTTGGTAACGATTTAACATGTTCAACGAATGATTTAGGCTTATTGGGTACTCTGACTACTTGAATCCTTTTCTTGAGCTCTTCTAACTCTTTTTCAGGATCTTCGCTTTGACTAAAAGCCTGTTTAATATCAGGAAACACTTCAAATAAAGAACTGTTCGTTTCATCAGGACTAATAAGAACATGAATTCTTTCTGATTCATCTTCATGGATAAATCCTTCATCATCAATCTCAACATCCCAAAACTTCGCTACATTGGGCAAGATTTGTAGGATTGCTTGTTTTATTTTCAATGTACGTTCTTTGATGTTATTTAAATCAAATCCCTTATGCAAAGATAAACGAATGAGTCCATATTCTGGTTTTTCAGGATGATTTAACCATAACTCCTCCTGAATTGCACGAACATCAATAAGACTATATCCATACTTCTCGATCAAGATTTGAGCAACTTTAAACAACCAAAGTTCCTTCATAACTTTCATTTATACTAACTCCTCTAATACCTTTTTAAATACATCTGGCATTTCTGCACTAAATTGCATTAACTCATCTGTTCTTGGATGTCTAAATTCTATTTTATAAGCATGTAGACATTGTCCTTCTGTATCCAAAGTATTTTTAATGGAATACTTTGGATCTCCTACAATAGGATAACCTATATATTGGAAATGAACACGAATCTGGTGTGTTCTTCCAGTCTCTAATTGACATTCAACCAAGGTCATTTTTTCATAGCGTTGAATAACTTTGAAATGTGTTACTGCAGGCCTTGATCCAATGGATGTGACTGTCATTTTTTGACGATCATTTTTATCTCTTCCAATAGGTGCTTCTATTGTCCCAACATTATGACCTAAAACACCATGTACTAACGCTAGATAAGTTCTTCTCATTGTTTTTGACGATAATTGCTCACTAAGATTTTGATGGGCTAAGTCATTCTTTGCGACAACTAAACAACCACTGGTATCTTTATCGATACGATGAACAATACCAGGTCTCATTACACCATTGATTCCAGATAAATCCTTACAATGTGCCAATAATCCATTCACTAAAGTATGTTTCGTGTTCCCTGCGCCAGGATGAACAACCATCCCTTTAGGTTTATTAATGACAATTACATCACTATCTTCGTATAAAACATCTAAATCCATCTCTTCAGCTTCAACCTCTAAAACTTCATCTTCAGGCCATTCAGCACTAATAATATCGCCTGTTTTTACCTTATAATTTGATTTAGTCTCTAAATCATTGACTTCTATAAACCCCTCTTCAATCAATTGTTGGACTCGAGAACGGGAAAAATCAGGCAAGATTTCCGCTAAATATTTATCAATTCTAACCCCATTATAGGATTCATCTACTACAACTTCAAAGTTTTCCATTGGCTTGTCTACTTTCTAAAATGGATTCTAGGATGAGTAATCCTACTCCAATATTTAAACTAATGTCCGCAACATTAAATACGGGAAAATAATAATCAATAATCTTAAACGATAAGAAATCACGAACATAGCCTAATAAAGCACGATCCATGAAATTTCCTAAGGTCCCAGCAAATAAGAATAATAAACTTAAACGATAGATCGTCTGTTTATCATTTGATTTCGTATAGAAATAAAGCATTGCGACCATCGCAACTAAACCTACCAAGATAAAGAACCATTTCTGACCTTCTAAAATACTCCAAGCTGCTCCAAAGTTTCTAAGATACGTTAACCAGAAAAAGTCTTTAATGACTTCAAAACGTTCGCCATATTCAAATACAGTTGAGATTGTGGCTTTGGTAATGGCATCCAGTCCAACAATCAATCCTACAAGGATAAGTTCATATTTTTTAATCTTCATATGGTACATTATAACAGAAAAAAGCTTCCTGTTATGGAAGCTCACTCTTATCGATTCGATTGACGGATAGATTCTAAGACATCCCAATTTAAACGCTTTGCGAATTCAGTAATTAAAGTGATTGTATCAACCACATCTTTACGATGAATTAAAGCACGATGAGAATGGATGTAACGAGAAGGAATAGATAAAGTCACGTTGATAATACCATCAAATGCTTTATGCATTTCACCTGAATCAGTACCGCCTGCAAGTAATAAATCATATTGAACATCTAAGTTTAATTCTTTACTTAAATCACTTAAGAAATTCAAGAAACCACGATGACCTAAATGTGAAGAATCTTGGATGGCAAGTGTCACACCAACACCCATTTTACTTCCCGGTTCTGCCCCAGGAATATCATTCGCAAGTGTTACGTCTAACGCTATTCCAATATCAGGTTTTACGGCATAAGTTGCGGTTTTAGCACCACGCAAACCCACTTCTTCTTGAACTGTTCCAACTGCCACAACATCCGCTTCATGTTTTACATCTTTCAAACGTAAAAGTACTTCAGCCGCAATAATTGCGCCAATACGATCATCCCACGCCTTAGCCGCAAGATAATTAGGATTAGCCATAACATTGAAATCAGAACGAGGTGTAACCATATCACCTGGACGAATACCCAATAGTTCAACTTCATTCTTATCTTTAACACCGATATCTAAGAACATATCTTTAACATCGATGACTTTACTGCGAACATCTGCAGGCATACCATGTGGAGGTTTTGATCCTACAATACCCATAATCTCTTTTCCATCACGCGTTGTGATTGTAAGTGCTTGAGACAATAAGACATGTCCCCACCAACCACCAACTGGAGCTAACTTAATAAAACCTTTATCATCAACACTACGTACGACGAAACCTATTTCATCCACATGACCTGCAACCATTAATTTAGGACCTGAACCAGATCCCTTTTTTGTCACAATTAATGAACCTAGGTTATCATAAGCCACTTCATCAGCCACTTCATTTAACCATTTCTTCATAACACGTGTTGCGGCTTTTTCATTACCAGAAATACCGTTTGCGTCCGTGAATTCCTTCATCATTTCGAGGTTTAATTCACCATATGCTTCTTCTATTTTTAAACTTTTTTCGCTCATTTTATGCCTCACTTATGTTCCATTATACAACTCGACAATCGATCAAACAAGTTTAATACGCTGTATCTTGACGGTTATGATTCTTTTTGTTCTTCTTGTAATACGTATCCAATACTTCATTTTCACTAAACTGCAGAGTAAACGCAATTTTAGCACAATAATCAGCACACTTCTGGTAATTTGTCAGATTAAAATCATGCATCAATTGAATCGCATTCTCTGTCCATTCTAAAAACAATCGGCTCAAGTCATAGGATGTATCTTCACACTCTGCATAAAGTTCATTCAAGTTCAAATCAATTCCGAGTGAAAGAATAAAGTGAATACTATCACTAAACTCTTCTAAGAGTATATCTTTCTCACTTGGTCCTTTTAAGCTCCAATACTTAAAAGATCGAGTTTCGTTTGCCAACTCACTAATCTCAACAACCAACGCAAGAATACGTTTTAATTGAGTTGTTGGTCGGTCTTCATGATGTAAAGCCATGATTCTTTCATCGAGTTCATTTTGGTATGGTATGAGTTCTGTTAGATTAAGCTTCATAAGCCTTTTCCCCCTTGATATGAAGAAGTTCATTTTGTTGATCTTCATTAAACTGATTGGTATACAAGCGATAATAACGTCCCTTCTTATGCATCAATTGACTATGCGTTCCATCCTCGACGATGCGTCCCTTATCAATCAATAGAATGCGATTTGCATTCACAATCGTAGACAAGCGATGGGCTATGATAAAAGTCGTCTTATCATGCAAAACAGATTCAATAGCGGTTTGAATAATCTGTTCAGTCTCTGTATCAATACTTGAACTCGCTTCATCTAAAATAAAGATACTTGGATTTGCTAATATAGCACGCGCAAATGAGATAAGTTGTTTCTGACCAGTTGATAAACGACCTCCACCCTCACCCACTTCTGTATCATAGCCTTCTTCCATATTCATGATAAATTCATGGGCTGATACACGTTTTGCGGCTTCTACAATCGCCTCATCACTGGCATTTAAATCACCATAACGGATATTTTCTTTTATACTACCAGAAAATAGATGTGGAGCTTGTAAAACATATCCAAGATTACTGTGTAACCAACCGAGTGATCGATCTTGTGTGTTAACACCATCAATTTTAATCATTCCATCTTTAGGTTCATAGAATCGACAGATTAAGTTGACAATTGTACTCTTACCACTACCCGTTTCACCTACTAAGGCAATCGTCTCACCTTTTTTAACCTTTAAGTTAAAATTAACAAGCACAGGTTCTTCTTCTTTATAGTAAAAGCTTACATTATCAAACTCAACATCCCCTTCAACTTTTTCATATACTTCTGTTTTAGGTTCTAAAATAGAGCCGTATTTTTCTAGTACATCTTCGCGATCCACTAAATCCACATCCGCATTGAGCAAGCTTAGTACGCGCTCAGCAGAAGCTTGGGCCATTTGAAACTCAGCTAATAAGCGGGCAATTTGGCGTAATGGTTCAAAGAACTGCGAAGCATATTGGGTAAATAACACAAGTGTACCAAATGCGATTGTACCCACTAATACTTGTTGGCCACCTATCCAAATTAACATGGCAGATGAGAATGCCCCTAATCCCATAACAATCGGCATGAACGCTGCAGATAAAATCGCTGCCTTTACCGATTCAGATTTCATGGAGTAGGTTAACTCTCTAAACTCTGAGCTTTGTTGGTCTTCTAATCCCATAGTCTTGGTTGTTTTAGCCCCTAAGATTCCTTCACTATAAGATGCTGTAATCTTAGAATTAATCTTACGCGTTAATCGATAACGTTGTAAGATCTTTTTTTGGAAAATTATACTAATGTATGCTAAGAAAGGTACAACGACTAACACAAGAAGGGCTAATCGCCAATTAACAATTAACATCACGACACTAACACCTATGATTAAAGTTGAACCCCAAATCAAATCAATGATTGACCAAGACACAATATCTGCTAAACGACCGATATCACTGGTCATACGTGCCATAATCCAACCTTGAGGTGTTTTATCATAATAACTAAATGATAATTCCTGTAGTTTCTTAAATGCTTGATTGCGTATGTCATACGCAAATTGCATTTCGACTTTTCCTGTATACTTTATAAAGAAATAAACCACAAACACTTGGACTAAGATTAAGAATCCATATACCAAACCATAAGGCCATAATTTTGCTAAATCCCCATTCTCAAGTACAAAATAATCAATTGCTAATTTATTTAAAAACGGAAAAGCAATATCGACACATGCAATTGAAATCATAGATACAAAAATAATCGTTAAATCTTTCTTATAGACAAAGAAATGTTTTAAAACTCGACTCCATAGTTTCGTATCCAAATGATCCGTATTAAATTCTTGTTCCTCAAAACGCTCACTCATCTTCTTCACCTCCTTCAATCATTTGACTTTGTATCGTCACGATTCGGCGGTATAAACCCTCTTCTTGACACAATGATTCATGTGTTCCTTGTTGGCTTATTCTTCCATTTTCTAAAACGATTATTTTATCCGCTTGCATAGCGGACGTAATGCGATGCGTAATAATCAATGTTGTAACTCCAACAGCCCGTTCTTTTAAGGCATGACGAATCTTCTCATCGGTGTGTGTATCAACAGCGGACAATGAATCATCAAATATTAGGATAGGAGTCTGATTCAAAATCGTACGTGCAATCGCAATACGTTGTTTCTGACCACCCGATAACGTAACACCCTTTTCACCTACTAATGTTTTATACCCTTGATCAAATTCATGAATGACTCGATGAACGGAAGCCATTTCAGCAGCTTTCTTAACTGCGTTTTCATCCGCCTCAGGTTGTGCTAAACGAATATTCTCAAGGATTGTTTTTGAAAACAAGAAAGGTTCTTGTAAAACAATCCCAATTTGATGTCTTAAATGTTTCTTTTGAATTGTATTTAATTCATATCCATTGAGAGTGATATGACCTGAATTATAATCATACAAACGTGTTAGTAAATGAACTAGAGATGATTTTCCACTACCAGTTGGTCCTAATATCGCAAGTGTTTCTCCTTGTTTAATGGTAAAGCTAACATCTTCTAAGACAGGTACATGTCCATCTTCATATTGAAATTTGATATGATCTAACACAATATCACCGTTTATATCCACTACTTCTCCAGAACTAATATCTTCCATTGATTCATTAAATATTTCATTTAATCGTCTTAATGAAACTAACATCTTTCCTAAATCAGATAAAATTCTTCCTACATTTCGAATTGGCCACAGTATCATTGATTCATAAGACAAGAATACAAAGAACTGACCCACTGTAATCTCACCCGTTTGAGCTGCGAATATGCCGAAAATAACGACGACAAATATCTGCACAAGTACGATAAAATCACTACTTGCCCAATACATGCCTAATAGTTCAATTAGTTTATACGTTAGATCCTTGTATTTTCTATTTTTTTCATCAAATCGATTTAATTCAAAGACTTCACGATTAAATGCTTTTACGACTCGAACACCGGACAAACTCTCTTGTAGAACAGTAGATAATTCACCTTCTGCTTCGTCACTACTTTGGAATACTTTTTGCATTCGCATGAAGAAAAAGTACGCAAATAAAACTAAGAACGGTAAACTAATCATCGCAATCAGGGCAAGTCGAACATTAATTTGTATTAAAATGACCATCGCAATAAGTGCCATAGAAATAGCGTAAACAAGCTCTGCTATTTGACCAGCTAAAAATCGTCGTATGGTATCCACATCGGATGTGCAACGTTGAATTAAATCACCACTCTTCGCATTCACATGTGCATGATAAGGATAATATTGTAAATGTTCAAATAAATCATTTCTCAGCTTTTCTACATATCGTTCACTGATAACTCCATTTAAGCGACCTCTCAGATACATTAATACAAAAATAATTAAATTAACCGCAATAATCATTAGTGCAGCTAACCATAAGTTATCTCTAATTCGATCAACACCTCCAAACAGATTACTGTATTGAATTAACCAGTTTGAAGTTATCGGATTTTGATTGATTACATTATCAATCAAGAACGCGAACAAGAGTGGAGAGATGAGCGTTAGGCTTACGTATGTTATAACTACGCCAATAAGACTCAACAATCTGAGCCTCAAGCCTTTTAAATACTTCATAAATAATTGTTTTAGTGTCATAATTTCTCTCAAATCCTTTTCTATTATAACCCAAAATAAAACAGTGATTACACTGTTTATGCTTTTAATCGTTTAAGAACTTGGGTACTTATATTGCCAGTTATCCATCCAGTAGGGACAGAACTAAACCATAAAAGTGGTAACCAATAAATCATCATTGCGGTTTGATTGATAAGAATTAAAACCACAATTTGACCTAAACCATGAAAAGCACTGGACGCAACACTGAGTCCAATCGGTGTAAATTTATTTGTTTTATAAAGAATCAACGTGATAATGGTGCTAAAAAAGACACCACCCATCGAAAGCCAAAATCCTGTCCCAAAAATAATTCCTCTTAATAAGGACGCAATCACAACTCGCATGAGGTTGAGTAAAATCATAGATTTTACATCAAAAAGAATCAGTGTGATTAAACCTAAAATATTCGCCAAACCTAATTTAACACCAGGCACAGGGATTGGTAAAGAAGGTTCTAACATATGCATTAAAATGCTCATCGCGAGCAACATCGTAATCAAAGTCAAACGACGTGTTGGATTATGTTTCTTCATTGTATAACACTATCCTCACCTTCTGGTTGACTCTTTGAATTTTGTATCATAATAACAATATGATTAGGTAAACAAACGATCGGTACATTCGCAAACTCTACCCAACCTTGAATAGAACATAAATGATATGGCGAAGTTTCTTTTTCAACTCGCAGTGCACGATCTTTAACTTCAATAAAAACATCTCCCAATGTCCCTTGAACAACATAGTTATTATCTACACTCATATCAATTCGCAAAATTTCTTTTTCTCGATAGGTTACTATTGCGACAACTTTATCTGAAGTGCTCGCACGAACAAACCATTCCATGGTTCCATATAAAATAACTGAGCTGATCAGAATAAAAATAATTAAGAATTTATCATAGCGATTCATATTAATGTTCTTTAAAGGATAGTACTGCTTTTATGGCACGTTTCCACTGTTCTAGGATATCCATTTGGGTTGATTTCGTCATAGTCGGTTTAAACACACGTTCTGTTTTCCATTTTTGAATAAGATCTTTCTCATTCTCAAATAGATTAGTTGCTAAACCTGCTAACATACATGCTCCAAGCGCTGTAGTCTCAGAAATCATTGGTCGGATGACATCCACTCCGAGCAAGCCTGCTTGATAATCCATTAAATAATTGTTTAAACTCGCACCACCATCGACTTGAAGTTTAGTTAATTTAATGAACGCATCTTCTTGCATTGCCTGCACTACATCATACGTCTGAAGCGCTAAAGATTCAAGTGTTGCTCGAACAATATGTGCATCGGTAGTGCCGCGTGTAAGTCCAAAAATTGCGCCTTTGACATCACTTTGCCAATAAGGTGCACCAAGTCCAACAAACGCTGGAACAACCACAACACCTTCACTGGATTCGATTGAACAGGCAACTGACTCTGAATCGGATGACTTTTCAATAAAGTGCAAACCATCTCTCAACCATTGAATAGCGGCTCCAGCGACAAACACCGACCCTTCAAGTGCATAAGTCACTTTTCCGTTTTTGCGCCAAGCAATGGTAGTTAGTAAGCCATTCTTAGAATCAATACGATTTTCACCTGTATTCATTAACATAAAACAACCCGTTCCATAGGTATTCTTAACATCCCCAGCATCTAGGCAAAGTTGACCAAATAAAGCAGATTGTTGATCACCCACAATTGCCGCAATAGGCACATCAACCCCAAACCATTTCTTATCACAAACTGCGATATCACCTGCTGTATCTACAATCGTTGCACACATACTTGAAGGGATATTCCAAATATCCAATAGCTTCTCATCCCACTCACATTTATCGATGTTTAACAGTAGAGTTCGTGATGCATTGGTCACATCGCTGACAAAGTGCTTACCATTTGATAAGTGATAAACTAACCAGGTATCCACTGTCCCAAACAAGAGTTCACCTTTTTCCGCTCTTTCTTGTCCATTTTCAATTTCATCCAAAATAAATCGAATTTTACTTGCTGAAAAGTAAGAATCGATCACTAAACCTGTCTTCTTTTTAATAAATGGTTCAAATCCTTTTTGTTTTAAGTCATCACAATAGAAAGAGGATTGACGTGACTGCCAAACAATTGCAGGATAAACAGCTTTACCCGTTGATTTATCCCATACTATGGTCGTTTCTCGTTGATTGGTAATCGCAAATGCCGCTAAATCAGATGCACTTAAATGAGCTTGTTTAAGCGCTTCATTAATAACAAAAATAACTGAGTCAAGAATTTCATGAGGATCTTGTTCAACCCAACCTGGATTTGGATAAAATGCTTGAATTTCTTTTTGATAAGAGGCACAAATATTCAAATCCTTATCAAATATCATGGCACGGCTCGAACTCGTCCCTTGATCAATCGCACAAATATAACTCATTTTACACCTCGATGGTTTCGCTTACCATTTGATTTAACGTCTTTATTAACTCAAGAGTACTCCCTTGATCGCGGGTAGGATTAAATTCTACGATATCCATTGAACTGACACCTGGGTGATTCAATACATGTTTTATTAGCGGCAATATCTCGTAAGGTTTAAATCCATCTATTACAGGTGTATTGACACCAGGAAATAATGAAGGATCCATACTATCACAATCAAACGATATGTGAAGATGTTTCTTACTTTGAATAAATCGATTGACTTGTTCATTCAACCAATCAATCCCTTGTTTACGAATTTCCTTCATCGTAATCCAATGTACACCCCACTCTTGCATAAGCTTTTCTTCTTCTATATCTAGGGATCGTATTCCAATTAACATAATATTATCTGAATCAATCGTTTGTTTAACCATGCTTAATAAATCAGAATGTCCGTATCCTTGTAAAACAGCTAGAGGCATGCCATGAATTCGTTTTGAATCACTTGATTCAACCGTATTACAATCTCCATGTGCATCAATCCATAAAATCGCATGTGACTCTTGTGCAACAGCACTAATTGAACCGATGGCTAAAGCATGGTCACCCCCAAAAATCAATGGAAAATAACCAGAATCGATTGCTTCAGTAACTTCATGATTCAAGCGTTTATTTAAATCCACAACCGCATCAAGATAAAGTGGATTTTGTAGCTTGACTAAGGCTTGATTAACTTCTATAACAGTATCCAGTTGAACAGCTTGTGAAAGGACATCCATCGCATGTTGTCCACCATCAATATCGCAACCTTCTTTTAGGACTACGCCTATTCTTTTAATTGTTTTCATCATTCCTATTATAAGGCCCACCCCCATTACACGCAACAAATGTCAAAAAAAAACAGCTAGAGTTCTAACTGTTTAAATCTTTCCTTGGTATTCTAATTCTTCAAACTTGTTATTTTCAACGATTACTAACAAAGTATCTTCTTCACGAATGATATAGTCTGCTGTAATTCTAAAGTTTAAACTTGAATTTTCTGTTTCACGAACCCCCAAAACATTAACACCATAGCGAGCCCGAGCATCAAGGTCAACCAATTTCTTTCCAATCCAATCTTTTGGTGCAGAAAGCTCCATCATACTGTAATCCTCATCAATATCAACCATATCAATGATATTTTGACTCATTAAGGATTTGGCAACACGCTCACCCATTTCTTTTTCAGGGCGAACGACTCGATCTGCTCCTACTTTAAGTAAGATTTGCATATAAACTTTATTCTTAGCTTTTGCCATAATAAACGGAACACCTAATTCTTTTAGATGTAGAACAGCCATAACAGAGGCCTCGAGTTTACTACCAGTCGCAATAACAGCCACATCAACTTCTTGAACACCGATTGAGCGAAGTTGATCAATATCCGTAAAATCAGCTTGGACTGCTTGTGTTACAAAATCGCTGACTCGATCTACGTTCATAATATCGTTATCAATCCCGATAACGTCGTATCCATATTCACTTAATGTTTTGGCCATCGTAGAGCCAAATATACCTAATCCTAAAATCGCAAATGACTTTCTTTTCATTGTTCTAACCAATTAAGATTTCCGCGTTGGAATAACTTATTTCGTGTCCTTTCTTACATCCTACTTTTCGATTAATCGATAACATCAAAGTAAGTGGTCCAATTCTTCCTAAATACATCAATAAAATAATAATTATCTTTCCAAGTGAACTTAGACTAGAAGTAATTCCCATTGATAATCCAACCGTCGCGATGGCAGATACTGATTCAAACACGATGCTTAAGAAATCAAATGGTTCAATTAAACTTAATCCTATTATACCAATAGATAAGGTAGATAACAGAATAAATGCCACAACAAATGCTTTTCTAAAATGTTCACGCTGAATATTACGATTAAAAACAATAATATCCTTTTTATTTTGTAACTCAGAGATAATCATAAACATAAGAATAGCGAAAGTTGTCGTCTTAATCCCCCCAGCAGTACCCCCAGGTGATCCACCTATAAACATGAGAATCATCATCATAAATAAACTTGCGGACTTCATAGTAGCGATGTTTAACGTCGCAAACCCTGCTGTACGAGTCGTTATTGATTGAAAGAGTGAAGCCATAATCTTATCAATTAGATTAAAACTTCCAATACTATTCATATTGTTATATTCAAACAAGAAAATAAGTATCGTTCCAATAAGTATTAAACTTACAGTCATAGAGATCGCAAGTTTTGTATGAACTTTTAAATGTTTAATAATGTATTGTAAAGGGTAAGTTTTACGAATCAATGATTTACTGCCTTGTGAGATGTCAAACCAGACTCCAAAACCTAATCCACCCACGACAATTAGAAACATAATCGTTAAATTAATGAGTGGATCATGCGCAAAGGCTTGTAAGCTAGATCCCCCTAAAATATCTAATCCAGCATTACAGAAAGCAGAAACCGCTGTAAATAATGATACAAATAAGCCCTCTCTAATACCTAACATTGGCACAAATCGCGTTGCGAGAACGATAAATCCAATGACTTCAAAGAATAGAGTATATTTTATTATGGCTTTAATAAAGTGGTTAAAATCATTGAGATTAAAGAAATTAACAGCTTCATTTAAGGCTAAACGATTGGATAAAGTTAATTTACCTGACATATAAATAACAAATACAGCGATAAGTGTCATTAGTCCTAAGCCACCTATTTGCATAAGTCCTAAGATTACAGATTGACCAAATATGGTGTATTGGTCGACAACCACAATGGTCGTTAAGCCTGTAACACATACAGCAGATGTCGAAATAAATAGATGATCAAGAAAGCTTGATCCTTCAATTTTATTACTAATGGGTAAACTCAACAAAAAAGCGCCAATGAGAATAACGGACGCGAAACTTAAAGCGATTTGTTGTGCAGGTGTAAAGTTTGTACGTATTTTCTTACGTATTTTAGTTAGTGTCATAAGGTTCAAAGCTCACCGTCATTGTCATTTCTGCGACTTGAGCTAGTGTATTATATACTGAACAATATTTACATGCAAGTTCCATGGATTTGCGAATCTGTTCTTCTTTATCAGACGGCGCAAAAAATGCTTCGATTGAAACAGATTTTAATGTTGTAGGAATTTCATCCCGCTTTTCGCCACTAACACGATATCTAACCGATTCAATTTCAATTCTCTTCTTTGTTAATATATCAAGTAATGTGGAATGTAAACAAGAAACGAGTGCGCCTTGTAGTAAATCGTAAGGTCTAGCTTCATTAGGTTCCATTCCAATCCCTATTTCACCATCACTTAAGATTAGTTTTCCTTTAAAGTCTTTTTTAAATTCAAGTTGTGCTGATACTTTTTGTCCCATATGATTATTATGGTTAGTTTTAATTAGCTTGTCAAATAATCATTGAACATTATTTACATATCGTGTAAACTATGCATGGATTTAAGGAGGAAAGTGATGAAAAAAGTTGATGTCGTCATTATCGGCGGCGGAATAAGTGGCCTAATGGCAGCGTATCGTTTAATAGAGGAAAAGCCTGGATTAAAGATTACTTTACTAGAAAAAGGTCATGACATTAATCGTCGTTTATGTCCAATTATTGAAGGCAAAGTTCCCACTTGTATCAATTGTCCAACCTGTGGAATTATGGAAGGATTAGCGGGTGCTGGCGCATTCTCTGATGGTAAGTACATTATTTCAACTGAATATGGGGGTTGGTTAACAGATTTCTTGCCTCAAGCAACCGTCTATAAATACATTGAACAAGCCGATGCGATTTTAGTACGTCATGGCGCTACGACTGATCGTTATCAGCCTTCTGATGAATTGAAGACACTATGTCTCAAACATGATTTACATATGCAACAAGCTCAGGTTAAACATTTGGGTACAGACGCAAACTATAAAACAATGATGGATCTAATTCAATCATTAAGAGATAAAATTGAGATTATAACAGATGCGGATGTGACTGATTCTGATGGTCATGCTAAAACTGTTACGTACATCCATAAAAGAGAAACACATCAAATTCAAGGTGATGCCTTAATCTTTGCGGTTGGTCGTGCAGGCAGCCGTTTCTTCAGTCAATGGTGTTCAAAGAACAAAATCCCACTAATCAATAACCAAGTCGATATTGGCGTTCGTGTGGAACTACCCTATGCGGTATGGAAACATTTCTCTGAAGTGATATATGAACCAAAGATTTGGTTTAGAAGCCATAAGTATGGTGATATTACACGTATGTTCTGTTTCAATGAAAGAGGACATGTGGTAATGGAAAATACAAATGATATCATTACCGTAAATGGTCACTCTTTTAAAGAAGAAGATAAGAAAACAAATAACTCAAACTTTGCCTTGTTGTCGACAATTAAATTTACGACTCCATTTAATGATCCAATTGACTATGCACGTCATGTAGCTCACTTAGGAAATCTTATTTCAGGTGGTTCTGTTTTAGTTCAACGTTTAGGTGATTTATTACAAGGGCGTCGTACGGATGAAAAGCGTTTAAAAGCGAATACAGTTCAACCTACTTTAAAGGCGGTTGCAGGAGATTTATCCTTATGTATGCCTAAGCGCCAATTGGATAATATTGTCGAAACGCTCTTTGCCTTGGATAAAGTTGCGCCAGGGACCGCTAATATGGATACCCTTCTTTATGGCGTTGAATGTAAGTATTATTCTGCACGTCCAGATACAACTAATTTTGAATTAAATGGTTTTGAAAACGTGTATGCCATTGGGGATGGGGCTGGATTTACACGTTCCTTATCTCAGGCTGCAGCACATGGATTATATGTGGCAGATACTTATCTAGATAAGATTGACAAACAAGTCTAATTTTGGTAGTTTTATAAGTGTAATCTAGAACAGCACACAGCTGTTCTATTTTATTTTAAAGGAGAACGAACATGATTAAAGCTGTAGTTGGTGCTAACTGGGGTGATGAAGGTAAAGGTAAACTGACCGATGTATTCGCCAAAGAATCGGATATTGTTGTACGCTTTCAAGGTGGAAATAATGCTGGACATACCATTATAAATGATTATGGTAAATTCGCATTACATATGTTGCCTTCCGGTGTTTTCTATGACCATATTACGAATGTCATTGGAAATGGCGTTGCGTTAAATATTCCTGCCTTTATCAAGGAATTAAATCAATTGGTTGAAAAAGGTGTTCCTATGCCTAAACTTATCGTGTCTGATCGTGCACAGATCGTTATGAGTTATCATGTCTTATTTGATAAACTTGAAGAAGAACGCTTAGGCAAAGCACAATTTGGGTCCACAAAAAGTGGTATTGCACCATTTTATTCTGACAAATATGCTAAAATCGGGTTTCAAATCTCTGAATTATTTGATGAACAATGGGTAAGTGATAAATTAGATCGTATCCTACCTGCAAAAAATATATTGTTGGAACATTTATATCACGCAGAACCCCTTAATAAAGAAGATATTTATAACGAGTTAATGGAATATCGTAATTTAATTTCTCCTTTTGTACATGATACTGTTAAGTTTTTCCAAACTTCAATGGATGAAAATAAACAAATTTTATTAGAAGGTCAATTAGGCGCTTTAAGAGATCCAGATTTCGGAATCTATCCATATTCCACTTCTAGTTCTACTCTAGCATTCTATGGACCGATTGGTGCAGGGCTACCCTATTCAATTGACGAAGTCTATGCCGTTACTAAAGCTTATTCAAGCAGTGTTGGGGCAGGACCATTCGTTAGTGAAATCTTTGGGGATGTTGCTCAAGCATTACGTTTAAGAGGAGGCGATGCTGGTGAGTTTGGCGCAACTACGGGTCGTCCACGTCGCATGGGTTGGTTCGATGTCGTCGCTACTCGTTATGGATGTCAAGTTCAAGGCGCAACACATCTTGTTCTTACTAATTTAGATGTCTTAGGTTATTTAAATGAAATTCCTGTCTGTGTTGCCTATGAAACGGATGGTAAGCGTAGAGATCATTTCCCAAATATTACTCGTTTAGACCACAGTAAGCCAATTATCGAAACATTACCGGGTTGGAACAGTGATATTTCTCATATTCGTAATTACGATGAATTACCTGAGAATTGTAAGCATTATGTGGATGAAATCGAACGTATGATTAATGTGCCAATTACGCTTGTATCCAATGGCCCTAAGCGTGAACAAATCCTTCACAGAAAATCGAAACTTGTATGAATATCAAGCACATCCATGATGATTTAATTTCTATGATTAATCTTTATGGTGTACTAACCATTGAAGATGCTTGCGAAATATTAAATCACTATGAAAAAACAGAATTAGTGCCTGCAACTCTTTATCCACTACTTAAGTTTGACGTATTAGAATCCAATCAAATGTTTCTATTGAATGAGTACTTTATGTTAGAGATTTTCTTAGAGGATTATGAATACCTCGACCTTGTTGAACTCCAAGAAGATATTCCCTACTATCAACCTAGTAAGAAAGAGTTACATAAGTATAAAGAGGATCTATACCAAGAAGAAACTGAATCATTAAAGAAGTTAAAACAATTTATTCTCAAATATGTAAAAGGACCTCAAGTTCAAATTATAAATTTCTTAGATTACTTAACCTATTTTTTAAAAGATTCATTTAATTTAGAAGAAATTCCAGATCAGTTAAGTGAATTTGAATGTAAGATACCAAAAGATAAGTTTGATGAATTCCTTGTTTTATGCTTAGAAGCACACCAAAATACACGATTATGGCAAAATCGTGGTTATACCAATAATGAATTATTGAAAATTAGCCAAAATAGACAACGTAGTTAAAAAGCTGGAATTTCCAGCTTTTCTATTGCTTAAATTGAAACTCTTCTATTGCCGTATCAATTTCTGTTTGAGATAATCCAAATCGTTCTAAGAATGATCTTGCTTGAGCTTCAGTAATCTTATTATCATTAATATATACTTGTACAATATCAATTTCATCTTGTTCAAATGCTTCTTGATTGATAAATTTTTCAACAATCTCTACACTTTTTTTAGGTGCACCAAAGGTTTCTAACCATATAGGAATATTGGATACATCCTCTTGAGTTAAGACTTGATTTTGAGTTACCTTAACCACAATTCCATATGGATCCACCTGTTTAACAAATTGATCTGAAATGGATTGTGCAATTGGTACAAGTGGATTGACAACCGATGCCTCTAATGTTGATTTACCATTCACAAAGATTGGACTTAAAGAAATAATCATAAAAAATAGAATCCAAATCATTTGTGGGATAAGCGCAATTAAAACACCCATTAACCGATCGACTGGTTTTATCCAATTGATTTGTCTTAACTGTTTCACAAATGGCTTTAACATCTGATAAAGACCAATACTTAATAAAATGAGTAAAATAAAGAACCAGATAAAGATATTTGAAATTTCATACACAAACTGTCCAAATATGACATCATCAAATATTGAAAGACTACGACTCAATATCGGAATTGATTTTGATAAGACATTTGATATTGGCCAAGCAATAATAATACTACCTATTAATACAATTAATTCAAAGACTTGTTTAATAAATCCATTAAAATATCCAATAAGCAGCGCGGTAATGATGAGGATTGTGACGACTAAATTAACAATCAATACTGTATTCATTGGAAATGAGATCATGTTATCACCTATTATTTGAATCATACCATAAAAAGAACGTCATTGAAGACGTTCATTTATTTTTTTATTAATACTTCACCAGGAACCCCAACCACAGTCTTTCCAGCTTCTACATCATGTATAACGATACAATTCGCGCCAATTTTCGCATTGTCCCCAATATTAATATTACCTAAGATCTTTGCGCCAGTCCCAACCATCACATTATTTCCTAAGCTTGGATGTCTCTTTTCGTGTTTATTGCTCATACCACCAAGTGTAACTTGATGATAGATTAAACAATCATCTCCGATAATGGCCGTTTCACCAATCACAATTCCCATACCATGATCGATAAATAAACGTTTTCCAATCTGAGCTCCAGGGTGTATTTCAACACCTGTAAATCCTCGATTGATTTGACTTATCAGTCGTGCGATAAAATACAAATGAATTTTATAAAAGAAATGTGCTACTCGATGATATAAAATCGCGTGATAACCAGGATAAAGTAAAATGACCTCTAATAGAGATTTTGCGGCTGGATCACGTCTTAAAATAGATTTTGCAGTATCAAACATAGGTCCCCTCTTCAGGATTATCATAATACCAAATAAATCAAGATTTGAAAAGAAAAACGATTATGCTTCCATAATCGTTTCAACTAACCAAGTAAAATCTTCACTTTCAATCTCTTCAATACGTCCTTCATCAGCTAACTCATTGATAATTGGATTGATCGGTAATTGTCCTAATAATGGAATGTCGTATTTTTCTGCGATAGATTGTCCTTTATTTTGACCAAATGGATAATGTACTTTATCACATTCATCACACACAAAATAACTAAAATTTTCAATGATTCCAATTATAGGAACATTCATTTTATTAGCCATCTCAACGGCTTTTGAAACAATCATACTAACTAAATCTTGTGGACTAGTCACAATCACAATTCCGGTAATTGGTAAGCTCTGGAAAACAGTCATCGCAATATCTCCTGTACCTGGTGGCATATCCAAGACCATTAAATCAAGTTCTTGCCAGTTCACTTCAGTCCAGAAGTCTGTTACTGCTTTCGTAATGAGTGCTCCTCTCCATAAGATTGGAGTTGTCTCATCTTTGATTAACATATTGGAAGTAACAAGTTTGATGCCTGTTTCAGTCACAGCTGGTTCAATTCCACTTTCATCTCCAAATAAAGGTTGATGAATGTTAAACAAATGTCCCATGGATGGCCCAATAATATCTCCATCTATGACACCGGTTTGATATCCTGCTCGTTGCGCATGTGTCGCAAGTAAAGCCGATACCGTTGATTTCCCAACACCGCCTTTACCACTGACTACCGCAATCATTTTCTTTACTTTCGTTTCTTTCTTTGCCCGAGGTTTAAATGGGTTAAACTTTGGATCTAATTTCTGATCTGTCATTATTTATCTCCTAACACATCTATTATACTCAAGTGTCATCATTTATGGTAAATTAAACTACCAATAAAATTGATAAAGCAAATAGTCATCATTTTCATAGATCATCGTGCCACATCCACGCACTCTAAAATAGATTGGAACATACGCTTCACCTTCTCGATAGTACTGTTTTCGATCAACTAACACAAAATCAACTTGTTCTTCTATTAAATACTGACATACATTGGCAGAATCTGGAAGCGTATCAAATACGCGCATTGTTTCATACTCACGAACCATAAAAATGTTCCAAAGTTCATTCGGTGCACTCACAACTTCATCATAAACATCCAACTTTCGATAATACCCATAACTTAATGGTAATTCTATGTTCTTAACAAAAGCTTTGATGTAGAAAATCTGTGATACGACACTGGGATGTTCTAATTTTTCTAATATAATCTTTGTGTTTAAAACATTCATCACATCTAATTCGTTTTGATTGATACGATCTAAATAACTGGAATTATCTGGTCGATTAAATACAAAATGGTATGAAGTGCTTTGAGCCTGAATACTAAACCAAAGTAAACCCCCAATTAGGCTTAACTTAACCAATCGATTTAAATAAGTTTCGATTACACTGAACATCCATATAAGCGCAACTGGATTAAATAATACATCAAATACTCGATGTACAACGGAACCGGCTAATAATTCTCTCATAAATACAAAGTTTAATGGATTGATAAACACAATAATAAGTGTTAAGAAATAATTCCTTGTGCTTGTATTTGATTTTATGATCAAAGTGATCAAGGAGACCCAAATTAATGTGTTAAAAAAGAAATAGACTGCGTTATGGAAAGTAAAATAGTCCCACACCATATCATATCGGCTTGCGCGTATGAATATCTCGTTTATCAAACTTGGTTTAAAATAAACTATTCCAATGGATATAATTGTAATACCGATTGGGACAATGTATTGAACAAGTAACTTAAAGAAATTAAAGAAGACAGCATATCGATAAATAAGATATAAGATAACACTAAATAAAATCAAGTAAGCTATAATCCAGAATGAATTTGAAAACAAAAATAATAGGACAAATAATCCTATTGGTATACTCAAAATAACACAATATCGAACATATTCAATCGTTTCAACATCCTTTAATTTGATGGATAACCAAGCAAATAGAATGATAAACACAATAAAATATGCAGATGAAGACGTACTAATAGCCGCAAAAGAACTGATACTTAATAGATAAATAGTATGTTTATCGCTCAATTGTTTATCAATATTTAAATAAACTCCTAAGGTCATAAATGCAGTTAAAAGGGTTCGATATGCTTGACCTAAAAAAGACAAGCTTGAGTTATAGTAAATGGAGGTAAAAAAGATAAAGAAATAAATTATAAGGAAGATTATAAATGGTTTTGATTTAAGTTTTAAAGATTGGATAGTCCCTAAAATAAGATGAAACAAAAACACAAAATAAAACAGTGTCATACTGATTAAATAAACCGTACTTAGACTTGGATATATATCAAGATGACTTGCACTTTGATAAATACTAAATAACCATAAAAACGAAGAATTCAAATAGTAATAGCTTTGATAATCATTTTCAACATTAATCAGTGCTACAAGCTTCCCATCGTATGGATTATACGCATTGAGAAATGGTGCATTCATATTATTCAATACTGTACTCATATAGACTGCCGCATCAAAACTGCGTATTCCAAATGAATATCTAAGAGTTAATCCCATTAATATAATTAATAAAATACTTCCGATAAGAATATATCTTATTTTAATAAATTTATAGTGTTTAATTTTTACAAGTGAGAGTATTACAAATATTCCTATAATCCCAAAATTAAATAGATAGTAGGATTGTGTGCTCATTTTTAATAAAACCCATACTATTCCACTTAAATAATAGAAACATAGAAGTGTAATAAAGCCTAAAATAAGATTCAAAAAAACATTAAGCTGTAATTTAAACGAATGATTCATATATGCACCAATCAAGGTACTTGTAATGATTAGAAATAATGTTTGAAATGCGATAAACGGAATCATAAACTTAACTCTCTTTCAATTATACGAATATAATCCTCATTCACCTGAGTTCTTGAGAATTGATTCTCAACAATCTTTCGACCATTGACACCCATTTGAATGCGCTTGTGTTGATCAAGCTCAATAAAATGAATCAGTTGATTTAGATAATCATCAAAGGAACCTACATTAAACACAAGCCCATTAACTTTATGTTTAATGATTTCAGTACACCCATATAAATTTGATACAATACACGGTCGACCCATCGCGTTTGCTTCAAGTACACTGTTGGGTATCCCTTCGCCACTCAGTGATGGGAGAACTAGACAGTGACAATCTTCCAATAGGGATCGTACATCCTCCTGATATCCTAAATAGTGAATTGTTCCAGCTTTTATCGCATGATTTATTTTTTCTTCGTATGATTTTTCTTCTATTTCACCCACGACATAAAACTGTACATTGTATTTTTGAGATAAGTAACTTGCTGCGTCTAAATATAAATCAAAGCCCTTGAGATGCATGATACGACCCACAAACACAAACTTCAAAGGATTATCACTTGGATAAGATTGATAGGAGAATGTATCAAGATTTACACCTGATCCGGATAGTACGATTGAGTTTTGATTAAACATCTTATTGTCATAAAAGAAATTCCGATCATTCTCGTTTTGAAATATGATTATTTGATGATTTGTGAACGCTAGACGGTATAAATTCATAACCGCATAATACAACCAGTTCTTTCTAAGAAAACTCTGACCTGTTCCTGTAATTGTACAAATTTGCTTGTGATGAGTTAATTTTGATGCGAATGAACCGTAAATATTGGGTTTAATCGTAAAGGACAGAATAATATCTGGATTAACTTGATTAAACAAAGTATAAAACTGTGTAATTAACTTCAGATCATTAACCACATTCTTTGAGCGTCTTGCATACTTTATCACATTAATCTTAATTCCCAACTCGTTCTCTAATTCAACATCTGATTCTGGTAAGGACAGTACAACTTCATACCCCTTTTCTTTCAAACTTAAAATAAGTTCTTTGCGAAACTTTCTTATTGAAAAACTGGTATTACTGAGTACTAATATTCTCTTAGTCATACGATTCCTCAATGGGTCCTTTATCTTCAAGGATTGAGATAAAATAATTATTGTTTAGAGACAACTTTTGATAATCTCCTTGATCAACTATTTCTCCATCCTTCAAAAGGTAAATATAATCACAACGATTTAAACTCTGAATACGATGGGTAATCATGAGAATCATGCAATTGGGATGAGATTGATGCAATTGAGTGAGTATTTGAGTTTCTGTTTGATGGTCTAATGAATTAGTGGCTTCATCTAAAATCAAAAAACTTGGATTACGATAAAAGGCTCGAGCTAAACCAATACGTTGTCGTTGCCCTCCTGAAAGTTTTATTCCATTATCACCTACACGTGTTTCATATTGATGATCAAGACTATTCACAAATTCATCGATGCACGCTAATCTTGCAGATTCGATTACACGCTCCATATCAACTTCATTTTCTTTTAAACCATAGGCAATGTTGAGTTTAATACTGGTATCCATCAAGCTGACATCTTGTGGTACATAAGCAATCCTTTTTTGAAAAGATGCATGTAATTTATCATTCAGCTCAATCTGATTTATCATAATTTTCCCATCATTTGGAATAAGTAAGCCCATTAAAACATGGATCAATGTTGTCTTACCTGATCCTGTTTTACCAGTTAATCCAATAATTTGATTCTCATGGATACTTAAATTGATATTCTTAATTTGATTAAAGTGTGTATTTAGATAACTAAAACTTATCGCTTTGCATTCGATGGATTTAAGTTCAATAGAATCGATCGAATTCTCTGTTTTAGGGATGCGATAATCTTCCATTATTTCAATTAACTTCTCAGAACTATCTTGATAGAACACTAAATCTACAAATCCATGATAGAGTTTATTGACAAAAGGTTTAATCTTGTAAGCAGCTAATGCAAGGAAACTTAGCTTTGGAACAAACTCGACAAAACTGAGCCCTTGTGAACTATAAATAAAGACTATCATAAACAAAGCTAAGATAAGGACTAAATCCATAAAATAATATGGACTTTGTTGCATCAAACCCATTACCATTTGATAGTAATTAATATGATGCGTATCTTGATCAAACTCGTGTATGAATCGTTCTTCAAGATGATGTATTTTAACAAGTTTAATTGTTTTGAGCACTTCATCAACCAGTTTAAATCTTTTTTGTGTATTAATACTTCGTTTCTTACCATATACTTTAATTTTCTTTCGTAATAAACTGTTTATTAATCCATAGAAGAACACAAAGAGAATTATCATAAGAATTGATGTCACAAAATCAACAAGCACAAGTAATCCAATGATAGATATACACATTAAGGCGTAAGTTAATATTTCAAAAAAGGCCATAATAAAACGATGGGTAAAATTCTGTGTTTCATTTAAGACGTTCTTTGCGAGTTCATTCGATTCAAGATTTAATAATTTTTCATAATCATAATATAAATACGCTGAAAATAATTTGTGGCTTAAGGTTTCATCTAATTGCTTAACGATCTTTAATTTCATGTAAATACTTAACAATAGTAATGCATTGGAAATGATAAGTAATAATACAAAAATAAACGCAAGAAATAAAATAAAATTCGTCTTGGAACTGAAATTCATGCTCGTATATACACTTTGTATGAATGTATTTTGCATGAGTTGATCATAATCCGCAATCGCACTCACAAATGGTAAAATACTCACAACACCAAATGATTGAACAATCGATGTCGTTATGCTAAAAACGATAAAAAGGAAAAAGGATCTCTTTTGAGATTTGGGCAAGAGTGAATAAATACGTTTAAAGTTTCCTAAAAGTTCAGTTCTTAACATGGCTTAATCCAACTTTCTTTAATAGAGCTTCATACGATTGGATGAAGGATTCTTGTGAATGAGATTCACGTATTTTGGTGGCATTTTGACTTAAATTATTCCAAACTGTTTGATCTTGGCATAAAATCATTGCGTTTAGACATTCAACTTCATTTTGAATGGGTATTAGAAATCCATTGACACCATTTTCGATAATCTTTGAGGTGGAACCAGATGCAACATCCGTCGCAATACAAGCACATCCACAGGCCATTGCTTCTAACAACACATTTGGATAACCTTCATAGTTTGAACTTAACACGAATAGTTTTGATTCTTGCATCATTTTAAATATTTTATTATTTGGTTCAATTAACTTGATTTTATTGACTAAATGAAGCTCTCTTATCAGTTCTTCATACTCAACTTTAAGTTTACCTTCCCCTACTATATGACATTCATACTCAGGATAATACTTAACGAACTCTGAGAAAGCACGAATAAGTAGTTTATGATTCTTCTGAGGAACATATCGACCCACACTTAAGACAACAGGGTTTCGTTGACAAGTATCTTTTTCAATATAACTAACCGCATTGGGAATAACTTCAATGTGTTTGATAAATGATTTAAAATAATCCCTTATTTCATCCGTTTGAACGATACAAGCATTTGCTTTTGGATAGAAGAATCGCATTAGTAAATAGAATATCCCTTTATACTCAATTTTAGGATCATTTCGTACATTAATAATCGTAGATCCAGAATGATTAATACTCGTACACAGAAAGTTAGGTTCAGGTAGGAAGCTAATAACTCCATCATATCTTCCATCATAAATGATTTTCTTTAATTGCTTTCGATAGTTTAAAAAGCGAATAAATCGGTTTAACCCTTTTCTATTTGTTAAAATTCGAACTGGCACAGAATAATCATACTTGTTTGATGTGTCCCTACATGCGACAATCTCAATTTCATGTTTATGTCTTAATGAATCTGTTAAGTTTAAAAGAACACGTTGTGCTCCAGCTCTTTCACAGTTTACGATCACAAACAGATATTTCATACTTTACTCGCTTTCTTGAACTAAGTACTGATATGCAGGAAGATAGAATGATTCAATTTCTGATTGAATATCTTTATTTTGTTGGACTTTATAATAAATTAAGAAGAAAACTAATAATCGATTATTATTTTCATTTATTTTATCAAGATAGATGTCTTTAAACCAAATAAAATTTATTTTAAAATGACTTACAAACTTTATCACATCAATTCCTTTTAATCCCCATCCATATGTATTCCAATCAAGCACGACGAGTTTATTGGCTTGTGTATCCCAAAATACATTTTTATGATGTAAGTCATTATGTAAAAGGCAATAATCACTTTTAGGGTTAATCATTTTAGATAATTCTTTAACTCTATTATAAGCTTTAGATTCAATAGAATGTATCAAAGGGTCTCTAACCTTTCCTTTTAAAAATTGAATCATAGAAAAAATTAATATTGAATCATGAACCAAACGATTTGTTGCTTGATAAGAACCCTGTTTAAATGAAATCGATTGATAAGATATCTTGCGACATACTCTATCAAATTCAATAAGTTCAGGTAGGTGTTCAAGACCGATATCCATTTTCTCAATAAAATGGGTTGTAAGATATTGAAGTGGATGATTGGGATCCTTTGCACTTGAGTAAAATTGTGGCACAAACATTTTTAATACTTCAAATTCATGATCAATTCTTGCATAGAATTCTATTTCACGATTATCATGACCTTTAAAATATGGAAGTACTTTTGTAAAATAAAGGGGTTTCCCTTTTGCATGAATACACACCCCTAGATTTTCTGCGCCTCCTTGAAATTGATATGTTGTTAAAATTTCAGGATTAAAGTGGTTATTCTCATTCAAAGTTTGAATCAAAGTTTGTATGGTTACGCCTGAAAAAGAGAATAGTACCTTTTCTGCAAGTTCATTTGCTCGATCAATTTGCCCCATATGTTTATAGGCATGAGCAGCATATTTCATTAAATTCAAGGGTTGATATAAATATCTATGATTCAATCTACTTTGTGCGTATTCTATTGCTTCTGCATAATGTTTAGATCGTATTAATTTTCGTATTTTTCGCACATCATGTGATACTTTTCGAAATCGAATTATAATCCAGTTTTTAAACAAAATATCATTGATATTCATAGTACGAATTGATTCATATGTTTTCATCCACAAGTAATAAAGTTTATGATTCATACTTTGAAATTTCCTTCTCGATTATTTCGACTAACATTTGACAATTCTTTGCCGATAAGAATTCACCATGCTTACAATCCATTCCATACAATTTAAATTCTTTGGATAGTTTTTCCCAATAGGACGCATGACCCTCTTCAATTTCACGAGTCGCTTGGATATAGACTAATGATTGAGGATAGTTTTTAGGTTGGTACTTACGATAGATAGCGTAAATACGATGTCTATAATGATTAAGATTCCTACGAAATTCAAACCAATCCATCATCTTATAAAACACCCTTCTTAACTCACTCATGATATCTAAAGGGTTTTGTAAGATGATTTTAATATTACGACTTCCTTTTAAAATAATGCGATTTAAAAGAGAATGTTTGACCTGCTTAATTCCTTTTCTCGGTGTGTCTAGCATCATTAACATACCCACTTTATTACCCAAATCGATACTTTGATTGGCCAATTCATATGCAATTCCACCACCCAAACAATCACCTAGAATATGAATTTGTCCAGCATAGTTTAAATCATTTAGATAGGCGCTTATCATTTCTTCAATGGATTCAAATGGATAATGATCCGCTTCATTTTGTTTATATTGAAAAGCATATACTGGACGATTTTTTATGTACTTTGATATAAATCGATAATTAAGCGCATCCCCATCACCACTATGAAGACAGATTAATGGTGCTTTTTCTCCATTAGCGTTCAAACATACCATAAAGATCTTTTCTTCATGAATAAAGTAATTTAGATTTTTAATTAATCCTTCTTTCATGAAATAACTTAAATCAATCTTTTGATTCAGTTCATGTTCAATATGACTGATTAGTTCAGAGGCTTTTAATGAATCTCCTCCACAATCAAAGAAATTGTCCTCTAGTGTTAGATTATTTTGGTTTAGATGTAATTGAGCCAGTCTAAGAATCGTATTATTTTCTTGTTCAAAAATAGTTTTAATATTTAATTGATCTTTAAATAAATCCTGGAGTTTGTTGCGTTGAACTTTCGCATTTTCATTATGCGGTATACTTTCCACTAGTATAAGTTGATTTGGACAGTGGTAAGGAATAAACCATTGTCTTAGATAAGCTCTACATTCCTTCAAACTTAGTGTTTTATTCTCTTTTAAGACAATAGCACATCCAATATCATCAAATCCATGCGCATTGGTAATGGGAAAAACGATACAATCTAAAACAGAATCATGTTCAGATAGTTTCTTTTCGAGGTCAAATGGTGATATTTTATCCCCTCCTCGATTGATTAATTCTTTGATTCGACCTTTTATTTCCAAACTTCCATCAGGATGTAAAAAGCCTAAATCTCCTGTTTTATACCAACCATCTTCAAAAGGATTCATTTCTAGCTCATCGTATGCTTTAAATAGATAATCTGTTTTAATCTGTATTTCACCGTCTACAAAACGGATTTGTTGCGCATCAATCATCAGTTTTCCAACGGTATGTTCCAATAACTCTGTGCAGTGATAACTTGTCGCAATAGCACCTGTTTCTGAAGCTCCATAGTTATAGATAAAACGTACATTAAAGATTTCTTTGAAATGTTCAATTAAACTCGGTGTAACGGAAGATCCCGATAAGAATACTTGAATCTTCCCTTCAGGTATTGTGCCTCGTTTTGCTTCTTCAATAAGTGGAAGCAGACCACTTGGGGTTAGAGAAAGATTCACATTTTTATAGTAATGAATCCATTTTAAAATCTGTTTAGGATTAAATGATTGGCTGATACAAATGGTTCCACCCGCATAGAGTACTCGAAATCCGATAAACGTACTAACATAGCGTGATGGTTTTGAACTTATGATATGGACCACATCTTCATTAAAACTGAAGGTTTGTGCTTCATGAATGACTTGACTCATATATGCCTTATTTTCAATCAACAAGCGTTTGGCTTGGTCGGTAGTCCCCGTCGTACTAATTACAAATGCGATATCGGGTTCAATGGGATAGCTGTTGAGTGGATAGGATTCTAAGCGAATTTCTTTATTAATTGGGGCATTCACTAGGGCAAGGCCACAATTCTTGGATTCTGATACAAATGGATGATTTGAATGAGCATAGATAAGGCCAAAGAGTTTATGTGTATGACAAATAATATTAAACTGTGCTAATGGCGTATCTGAATCAATGGGAACCAATACAACATTTTCTAAACATCCAAGAACCATCGGAAAAAGACTGAATGCATCTTCAATTAGTAATCCGAATCGTTGATGTTTCAGCTCCGGGTGTTGGTTAAAGAACTGTTCAATTGTATCAACCATATGATGAATTTCACGATAACTCAATGTCTCATTGTTCGAGTTTATACACGCTGTTTTATCGTATGGGTGGTCGAGTAATTGGTGAATAAACGTTTTTTTATTCATTCATTTTTCCCTTCACAAACTCATAGGCAATAATCGTATCTTCATACATTTCTGCATTCGCATCTTGATAGCCAAGAATATTGAATATTTTGAAAGCCGATGCCATATCTTCTCTAACAACTAATCGCTTGAAAACATTCATCGTCGCATTTTTAAAGGATTCACTGTAGTTATCATGTTCTGTGCTTAGGGCTACAATATCGTTTTGGATGGAGCGTGTAACACCGATTACATTGACTTCAGTAAAAATATTCTCTTTTCTTTTAAAATCATTATTCCACGTTTTCTCATAATCACTAAGGATAAATGAATACCCTAAGCCAATATCACATTCTTCCAGTGCTAACATACTAATGGTGTCACTAAAGGTTCCTTGTAATGGAGATACGGTTAAATCTTTGAATAACTTTCCATAGGTCTCATATAACCATAAATTTGGATATATATAGGCAATAGATGATGTTGTACTTGAAGAAATACACCATTGTGCTTGACTGATGGATTCCCATGGAATGATTTGATTACTGTTTACATGTTTCGCAAATTCTTTTCCCTTTGTGCTTGGTCCTGCGAGAACCAGCGCATTAATGCTAGATGTAAGGGTGTTTGGATCACGTGTTGTTGGAATTTGGTTGTTCCAATCAGATGGAATCAGACTATCCTTACTAACTTTAGCACGCGTTGCGGCTAATACCGCTTCAAGCCCTTCGTTCATGTATTCAACATAGGTCGTTGCGCCGATTAAACCAATTTGTGCTGTTGCCGATGAGAGGGCTTCTCCTGTCGCATTATGACTAGTTAAAATATCTATTGAAACTGAATCAATACTAATTCCTTCTTTTTCATATTCTTCTATGAGGGCAGGTTTTAAGATTTCTAGCGCATCACTCATCTTTAATGGATCAATAATGGGTGCTGTCACAAGTCTAAGTTCTGTTATGTTTTCAGGTTTAACCACCGTTGTTGTACAAGCACTTAGAAATAAACAGATTAACATAATACATATTTTTTTCATAAGGACTCCATTTCTTTTAGTCTTTCACTAATCCACTGAATACTTTGGTTTACTTGACTTCCTTTTACAAATGAACTGTGTAAACATTGTGCTTCATATCGTACAATATTTGGAATATATTTTTTATAATGATTAAATGATAATTCATCGTTTTCATCGAGTGCCACAAAATAATCAACTCGTTTTAATACTGTTTTCATTTGATATTGCTTAACTGCTTTCGCAAAGTGATGTCGTAGTTCATCTTTAATCTGATCTCTCTTTAAAAAATGAAGAATAAATGGAATCGATTTTTCTTGGATAAGTTGTATTTGGTCTCTAAAAGATAATTGTCTTAACTTATACCAAGCATTCTTACGACTTAACTGTAATAAATCGTATTTTGACCTTCTTTTATGAGGACTTACTTTCTTTGTATCCATCATGCAACAGTATGTTACACGATCATCTTGACGCATCATCTCTAAGGCAATTAACCCTCCAATGCTTAGTCCTCCGACATAAATTGGTCCATCATACCATTTTTTTATTTCGTTTAAATAAACTTGTGCACATGTTTCAATACTGAAATCCTGATTAAGCATGTCTGGTATTAATCGAAGTCCATAAACAGGTCGATCCATTAGCTTTGCCATATTGTAATAGATCATCACATCAAGACTTAAATCATGGATTAAAAATAGTGGATTTTTATACGCTTCTATGGTGTTAAGTTTAATACAAATTTGTGTTTTTTGGTGTTCTCTAAACGTCTTCACCATATCAGCAAGTGGTTGATCAGATAAAAAATAATGAGGTTCAAGTGCTAGATTAAATTCGTCGATAAAGATTGCATTGAGTTCAGCAGCTTTAAGTGAGTCTCCTCCAATTTCGATAAATCGATCATATAAATGTATATTGGTATTTGGAATAATACGTTGTATGCATTCTAATACTTTTTTCTCAATGGGATCTTCTACAACTTCCTCCACCTTCTCTTCCACAACATATCTTGCTGTTTTAACCCATTCTTTTATTTTCTTACGATCTAGTTTACCTTCTTCAGTAAAATAGAAATTTTCAATGCGATAGAGTTTTGTTGGACAGGTATACGCATCAAATTTTTGAACCAAAGCTTTTCGTATTTCTTTTAATGTTAATGCACTGCTTGAATCTAGCACAACACAAATCTCTTTTTGATTCTTTGTGTCTAAATCACAAATTAAGACATTTTGTATTTCAAATTTATTTTGAAGTGTACTTTCCATTAAGATGGGTGAGAATTTCTCGCCCATCAAGTTGATCCAATCACTCATTCTTCCGGTTAGATGTAGATAGCCTTTTTCATCCAAATAACCTGTATCTTTCGTATTAAACCAAATATCCTCTGTATTTTCATGATTCAGATATTGGTCCATTGAAGCATCCGTTTTAACCCATATTTCATGATCAATTATCTTAATATCAACAACCGGTACGAATCCTTCTCCCATATCACTTGCTATTGCACCTACTTCTTTGGATCCATAATGATTAATGAGTTGAGCGTTAAATGTTTTAATTAAGTTTAAGTAATCATCTCGTCTAAAATCACTTCCACCCATTATCATCACAAGTGGATTCTGACGAGGTTTAAATCGATCCATTACTTCATTAATTTGATTGAGTTGGGCAACAGAACCTGCAAAGTGTGTAATGGTTTCATCACTAAACATTTTGATTAAGAAGTTGATATCAAAGCCATTGTTGAGATACAAACACCCCCCTTTAATGGATACTCGATTGAACTCACCTAAGCTTGTAATGCGATTAAACGGAACACAATTAACCAGTCGTGTTGATTCATCAAACTTGTATAAATCACTTTTATTCATCATTTTATTGGCATAGTTAGAGCTAGAATATACGATTACTTTTGCATTGGAACTTGTTCCTGATGATGGTGCACAAGTGACCCAATTGGCATCGCGCATGCATTCTTTTCGTTCGAACTGATGAATGATTTCAAAACGATTCAAGCTTGTTGAATAGAGTATTAAGCCTATCTTCGCTTGAATCAAGAGTGGAATAAAATCCGCATTGATATCATCTGTTATAACATAATCCAACGTTTCTATACTCTGTATTTTGTTTAGTGCGACATAGCACACTTCACTTAAGATTGCTTGTGCAATCGGCAAATGATAGAGTTCATGCTTAAACTGACACCCGATAAAAGTATCACTCGGTATCTTGTTTTTTATACAAAATTGATGGAAAGAATCATGAATTGATATAAGTTTGGGATAGGATAATACTTCACCTTTTACTACACACACAATCCGATTCTGACCCTCAAACTGTCTCACCTTTTGACTAATCGCATGTCGCATTCTATTTTCCTTTTATAATTTCATATGCCTTACGTAGTTCATCAAAATCGCTATCTTGACTAACATGATACCCTTCATGATTATAGAGGCGTATCGCTTCAAGTCCTTTTTCTGTATCCGCTATATGTAAAAAGGCTTCTTGAATCGCGAGTTTGAGTTCTTCTGTCATTTTTGGACTATTCCAACTCACCGCAACTGCCCCATTACTTATTTTAGGTGTAACTCCAATAACTTTAACCGCATCATAAATCTCAGTTTTTTGAGCTAATTCGTTTTCCCAAGCATCGATATAATCTGTTCTTAAAAAAGCATAACTAACTGCTACATCACAAACACCTTGTGCAAGATTTACCGGTATATCACCATTGTTGTTCATTAGAATCGCATTAGGTAGATCACTTAACTTCTTACCATAGTTCTCATAAAGCCATAAGGTTGGAAAAACATAGCCTGTAGTCGATGTTACACTTGCGGAATAACACCAGTTTGCTTTCTCTAAATCTACGTAAGTTAGATCTTTATTTAAATATTTTTGATACAATTCTTGTCCATATTCACTTGGGCCTACATAGATAAGACCTCGTGTGTATGGGACTGAATTAACTGTATCACGTGTTGTTATTTCGCCTGTGTTCCAGTCCATTGGATCTTCACTATCCACAGACATATTCCCTCTGAGTGATTGTAGGATAACTTCTAAGCCCTCATCACTAAATTGAACATAGGTAGGACCACTAATCATTCCGACATCTGCACTACCTGCGGCTAATGCTTCACCAGCCGCTCCATAGGATGTCGTGACTTTGAACTCAACTCTTCCTATATCAAAACCCATCTTGTATAAATCTTCTTTGAGTTGAATCTCAACAGGTTCCATGATTGTTTCAATGGATTCCGCATCGTAAAAAGGCACAACCACAATCACTAATTCATCCATCACAACCATTTCTTTTTCAATCGCTTTGGGTATACATGCACTAAGTAGAATAACTAATACGATGCTTAGAATTCGTTTCATACATTTTCCTTTCCTTCTATAAATGTTTTATAGAAATGATTTCGACTTATTTTATGGTTAATTAAGTGTATTTCATCAAGCTTAATCAGTTTTGTTGGAAACTTGTACGCATCAATCTCATTCCTTAATCGACCCCTGATTTGGGTTAATTCAATGGGTGTGTTAGAAACATAGGCGCATCCTACATCATCCGACCCATACCCATTTGGAATTGGAAAAACGATGCACTGTTTAATATCAGGAAAATGAGATATGATTAATTTTTCAATTTGGTAAGGAGATATCTTTTCCCCTCCTCGATTAATCAATTCTTTGATTCTTCCACTCACAATACAATATCCATTTGTATCGAATTCGACTAAATCGCCTGTTTTAAACCATTCACCTTCAAACCCGGAATCATTGTTTTCATATCCTTTAAAAACTTGACTTCCTTTAATCCATAATTCATTATCTACGACTTTATAATCATCTATAATCATCTGTCCATTATGCATCGTCGTATTATCACATTTATACGTTGAAGAGACGTAATAGACTTCGGTAAGTCCATAGTTGTTATAGACGATAGCGTCTAACGTGCTTTCAATCTCATTTTTTAGTTCAAAGTTTAAACTTGATCCTGCGGTATGGACTTGTAGTTTAATGTTTCTACTTATTTTTATCTTCCTAAGTTTTAAACTATGCACAATTGAATTGAATAATGCAGGTGGTCCATTGAAATGACTGATCGAATCACTTCTTAATATCTCAATTAAATCATTCATATTCTTGTTTTGATGATAGATCACTTGTGCTCCCACTGCCCAGCATCTTAAGACGATGTATAGACTTGCAATACGTGATAGATGAACATAAACGAGTTGTTTAACATTGGCGTTGAAATCAAAAAATTCATTATATTTTGGAATTGAATAAGCCCATGCTTCATAATGTAAAGGAACGAGTTTTGGGTATTCACTGGTCCCTGAAGTTGTGGTTAGAATACAATACGTTGATTCTGTTTTTGATTGTATTTTATTTCCATTAAAGTGATGTTGCGAATTGAATGTCCATCTAGGATATTGATCTAACTCTTCATGTTCAAATCGCATATCTTCATCACAGAATATAACATCAATCTTTGCATAATTAATATAGTCCAATATTTGCTTTTCGTTTAACTTTGGGTCAATGGGACAATAGATACCATTTTCCATAATCGATAATGCATATAGGACATAAAACTTATCATCTCTAACTAATAACCCTATACGACAGTTCGTATTTGAGACTTTATGTAAGAATGCATTTAGTTTCTGATACATACGATATAGATCAAAGTATCGTATCTCCTCTTTATTATCGATCGTAAGGCAAATTCGACTTAAATCTGTCTTAAAGATTCTTTCGGATAGTTCATTTCTCATAAGTCATTCTCGAAACAATCTCTTGTATATACTTTTTCTCTTACATCCTTGATTTCATCATCCCATCGATTAGCCACAATCCATTCACTATCTTGCTTAAATCGCTTTAAGTCTTTTATCACTGGATATTGCATAAAAGTATCCGTATCTATCTGTGGTTCATAGATGATCATATCTAAATGATAATGACGAGCAAGTTCTAATATATCGACAATCGCAGAATTTCTAAAATTATCTGATTTCTTTTTCATGCTTAATCGATAGATTCCGATTCTCTGATGAGCATGTGAAAGAAGATGTTCTAGAATAAATAGTTTACGTGTTTGATTCGCATAAACAACCGCTGAGATTATGTTCTGTGGTATCGAATCATAATGAGATAAAAGTTGTTTACTGTCTTTAGGTAGACAATATCCTCCATAACCGAATGAAGGATTATTATAGTAATTTCCAATTCTTGGATCGAGTCCAATTCCTTGAATCAATGTCTTAGACTTCAAGTCTTTCATTTCGGCATAACTATCCAGTTCATTGAAGAATGCGATTCGAAGGGCTAGATATGTATTTGAGAATAGTTTAATTGCCTCCGCATGCGTAGAATCCATAAAGAGAACGGGACATTCAATATGAGCTACAGATTGATAGATTTGAGCAATAAATCCAACATTTTCTTCTTTTTCACCAAAAATCATCCGATTTGGATACAAATTATCGAACAAAGCCTGTCCTTCCCTTAAGAACTCAGGTGAAAAGAATATTTTAGAATAATCATATTTCTCTTTCATAGACTCGGTAAATCCTACGGGAATGGTTGATTTAATCATAATCCATCCCATAAATCCAGAAGAAACGATGGTATGAATACTTGCTTCTACAGATTCTGAATTAAATCCATGGCTTATCTCATCATAGTCGGTTGGTGTACAGATTATGACTAAATCATCTAATGGATACTGTGTTTCACTCGTATGGACAATTTTCAAATTAGAGTGTTTGAGTTCTTCGCTAACGAGTTCATCATTAAAAATCATTTGCTTAGTTAACAAGAGTTCTATCTTGTCATAATCAATATCAACGAGTGTTACATCATGATGTTCATTGAATAGTAGTGCATTCGCAATCCCAACATATCCAGCTCCAATAACTTTAATTTTCATGATGATTCTCCTTATACCATAAGTACCAGGATACAAATAAGTGTAATCCTTCTGATAATCCTATTTTAGGTTTGTACCCTGTTAAGGCATGCAGTTTATCAATGTTCGCATAGGTCATCTTTACATCCCCTTCTTGCATAGGTAAGTATGTAACATTAGCTTTTCTATTTAAGTATTTCTCTAGATGAGCTATTAGATTATTGACCGATTCTGGGTGATTATTGCCAATATTATAGACTTCATAGGATAGTGGTGTTTGATCCATTAGCGCAACACATTCATGTATGACATCATCAATATAGGTAAAGTCTCTTAAGAGTTCTCCTTGATTAAACACAGGTATAGTTTCAGAATTCATCATCTTCTCACTAAACGAATAATAAGCCATATCAGGTCTTCCCCATGGTCCATACACAGTAAAAAAACGTAGAGCTGTCATTTTAATCTTATATAAATGAGCATAGCTGTACGCCATGACTTCCGTTGATTTTTTAGTAGCCGCATAAAAACTTACGGGATGATCGGTATTATCTGTTTCTCTTGATTCACCTTCATGATTGCCATAGACAGAACTGCTAGATGCGAATAAAAAGTGTTTTACTGGGTATTTTCGGATACATTCGATGAGATTATGGAAGCCTATGATATTACTCTCTACATATGCCTTAGGATGTGTAATGGAATATCTTACACCTGCCTGTGCTGCCAGATGATAGACAACACTAAAATTAAAATCACTAAATATTTTTTCTAGTTCAAAAGAATCTGTAATATCGCATTTAAAATACTTAAAGTTATCATATTCTTTAAGTAATTTAAGGCGATCTTGTTTGAGTTTAGGATCGTAATAATCATTTAGATTATCGATTCCACTCACATGATAACCCTTCTCACATAAAGTTTTGGATAGGTGAAAACCTATGAACCCACAGGCTCCTGTTATACATATTCTTTCCATAAAATTCCCCTCGTACGGATTTAAACATGTATTCTATTCATATTAATCATAATAAGTATTATTTTTAAAATTATACCATATCATAAATAAAAGTTTCTAATCTGCTTGTAACTAATTGAAGTAATCATTGCTGTATAATGTATTTAATGAACAAGTACGAATATTTCTATCATTATAAATATCTTAGATATCAATTCATTAAACAACTAATGACCTATTTTCCATCGCTTATGATTCAAATAAAATACTTTAAAAAGCTAAAAAGATTCGCGAACATCAATCATCCTAAAACATACAATGAAAAGAATCAATGGATGAAACTACACTATAATACTCCTCTTATGGAAAGAGTTGCAGATAAAATAAAACTAAGAGAGTATCTAATTGAAAAAGGATTAGAAGAATATAGTGTTTCTCTGTTAAACATATACAATAATTACTCTGAAATAGACTTTAGTGCATTGCCTAATCAATTCGTCATTAAAACCAATCATGGGAGTGGATTCAATAAGATAATTTTAGATAAATCAAAAATTAATCATAATGAACTTAAAACACTTTTTGATTATTACATGAAGATAAATTACTTCTATTTCAATCATGAGAAAGTGTATAAAAACATAACTCCACAGATCATAATAGAACCCTATTTAGGTGATATCATTGATTATAAGATCATGTGTACTAACCATGATATTCTTTATACTGTGAGTTTAAAACGATATTCGGATGGACATTATGATGAAGGATTTTATGATAAGGATTGGAATCATTCTTTAGGTGGTTTCAATCATATTAAAGTATTAGATCCAAAAATAAAACCCGAACATAAAGAAGAAATGAATCGTATTGCGAGATTGATATCACAAGACTTTCTTCAGGTTCGGGTTGATTTCTATGAAGTAAATAATAAAGTTTATATCTCTGAACTCACCTTCTTTTCAGAAAGTGGCATGTTGGACTTTAAGTCAAGAGATGTGGATGTTGGACTTGGTAAACAATTTAAACTACCCTGTGAACAAGATTATGAATATAATTGATTAACTCACTAACATGTTTTTGATTTAGGAATTCATCGTGTTTACAAGTAAATTGATCAATTTTCATAGATTGAGAGTGATTTTTCCAAAATTCGATGTGTTCTGTTTTATTATGTGTGTCGATCGATTTGATGTAATGAATCTCATTAGCATAATAAGGTGGAGCATACTTTGATACGAAATAATTCAATCGAACACGATGATTTATCGCTTTTGATTGAGTATCATAGTGTTTTATCTGGTAACGATATTGGATAAAGGATCCCATTTTTCGTAATGATATTGAAAGATGTCTTATCTTTTCTGAAACACTCAATCCCTTTAACTTCAATAAATTACGTTTAGTCTTCATAATAAATCGTTCAATAAAAGAGCTCTTTTTTCGATGTGTCTTGATTTGAGGTGTATCAAGCAATATGACATATTTAATAGGCATATTTTGATTTAAACACTGGTGAGCGCATTCAAACGCAAATATACCTCCTAAACAATCCCCTACAAGAATGATTTCACCATGAACATGTTTCTTTATCTCTTGTACATATACTTGAATCAATTCTTCCATGGAGTGTACATTTAATTCATTTAATACCTTTGTCTTACAATCAAATGCGACACATCTTAGATTTAACCCCTGGGCAAGATGTTGATAGTTTATGGCAGCCCCATCGCCTGAGTGAAGGCATACTACAGTTAGATCACTTTGAATTGTATTTAGATTGACCCAAATCTTAGACTTGGATTGAGGTCTGTTTATAATAAAAGCACTCAGTTTTTCAATGCTTCGATTCTTAAGAAAATCTTCAATAGATAAGTCAATTGAATAGTATTTTTCAACTAAACTGATGAGTTCATTGACACGGAGTGAATCTCCTCCACTTTCAAAGAAATCATCGGATTTATGTATGTTTCTATGGTGTAATACTTTAATAAAATAATGCTTGATGTGTGCTTCAATTCTACTTAAATCTTCACTTTCATGATCATATACATGTTTAGGAATTTTGAGTTCAATGAGTGTTTTATGGAGTGTCTTGCGTTGTACCTTATCATTTTCTGATAATGGTATTTCATCCACAAGATATAGCTCGGATGGCATCTTAAATGGCTTAATATCCTTAGATAAGAATCGTCTTATCTCATTCAGATTTAACTTCTTACCTTCATGTAAAACAACAGCACAACCCACTTCTTCATTCTTATCATAAACATAAGGAAACACAATACATTCTTTAATAAAAGGATGTGTACTCAATAACTTTTCAATTTCATAAGGAGATACTTTCTCCCCTTTTCGATTGATTATTTCACTCTTTCGACCTGTGATATAGAGATAACCATCTTCATCCTTCCAACCTAAGTCACCTGTTTTAAACCATCCATCCACAAAGACTTCTTCATTTGATACATTCTCATAGCCTTTGAATACAGCAGGACCTCTTACACAAATCTCTTGGTCTATTATTTTACATTCTATCTTTGCCCATCCAACAGATCCTTCTTTAAATCCTTTTGGCGCATGATAAGAACTTGCGATACTTCCCGTTTCAGTCATACCATAGTAACTGATGACAGTCGCATGTTTATCCTTTAAACGTTGAGCCAACGAATCATCAAGATAAGATCCACCTACGATTAATGAACAATTCGATAAATCAATGGATTCATCCATATGATCCAACAATACCTGTATCCCTGCTGGTACACATACAATGAATCGAACTGAATATTCTTTTAAGTATTGAATGATTTCTTTTGTCTTTATCCCATCCGTTTGTAAGACTAATCCATGTTGGGATATGACTCTTAATGCATTACTAATACTTATAAATCGATTCATTTTAACTGTTTGAATCTGTATCGTATCTTTATCCATTTTAAAATGATTAACATTCATATTCTGTTTAAACACTAAGGTATCGTATTCAATTGGCACAAGCTTTGGTATAGAATTGGTTCCTGAGGTTTTTGAGATATAGGCTAAATCTTTGGAATGATTGATTGTCTTTATACAAGTCGTTTTCTTTATCATTTCAAACTTGGAATCATGATAAACAATAATTCCACAAGATCCTTGTTTAATCTCTTCACTCAAATCATCTAAACGATCGACTAAGATATAATCGATATGAAATAATTCAATCTCATTAGGAATTGAACTCTTATGTTCCTTTTCTAATAAGACACAGGTCATAGACTCTAAAATACTAAGTCCAAGTTTAAAATTATGGAATGAATCTTCTAAACATAATCCAATACGACAATCTAATTCTATTCCTTCTTTTTCACAAAAAATCTTATACCTCTCGAAACAATCCAGTATATCTTCATAGGTACAAACTCTTCCATCAAAATAAATCATCGCATTGGATGATTTATTCTCATGTTTTCGAAGTTGATTTATGAAGTATCCTTTATTCATTATTTTAATCCTCTTACCAACTCATTTGCTTTTCTTAAACCATCAAAATCAGAACTTATACCCACTTGGAACCCTTCAATGTTATATACACCAAACGCTTCTATTCCAGCTTCAGTATTGGTTAATTCCATAAATACTGTTCGAATAATTTCTGCTAGTTCTTCAGTATAATCTGGATGCGTCTTACTTAAGACAATAACTCCATTTGGTATTTCAGCCCCCACTCCAATAACTCGAATTTCATCCCATATTGAACCTACACGTTTAAATTCAGAGTTCCACTTCGATTCATAATCATTGCGTAATGTCACATAAGATACCGCCACATCACAATTCTCGAGCGCTAGATTAATCGCATAATCCCCATTGTTGTTCATAAGAATCACATGACTTAAATCTTTTAACGTCTTTCCATATCTTTCATATAACCAAAGGGATGGGAAAATATAACCTAACCCAGAATTCACACTACTAGAATGGCACCAAGTCACATCATCCAACTCTGACCATGTTAATATCTCATTATTAAAAACCTTATCCGCTAATATCTTTCCTTTAGAACTTGGTCCCGCATAGATTAATGTACGTGTATATGATACTTTATCCGTCTTACTTCGATTTATAATCTTCCCTGTATTCCAATCATTTGGATCTAAACTATCCACTTCCATATTCCCTCGAAGTGCAGTCATAATTATCTCTAATCCTTCAGATTCATAATCAATAAACGTACTACCACCCATAAAACCCATTAATGCGGATCCTGACGTAAGTGCTTCACCTGCCGCATTATTATTTGTACTAACCACAAATTCCACATTTCCTATTTCATAGTTATACTCTAACAATCTTGATTTAATCTCTTCTCTCATCGGTTCTAATCGATTTAAGATCAATTCTGGATCCATAGAAGGTACACCAATAAAAACAAGCTCTTCTATCTTGTTTGGTTCCTTAGCACTGGCACATCCACTTAATCCAATGATTATACTAAGAATCATTATTATTTTTTTCATAATTAGTCCCCTAAATTACTTTAGAAAAATTATAACATAAACTAAGCTATACTTAGTTTAATGAATATATACCAAATTTTCTATCAATTAATGTATCTACGATACAGAATAATTAAACTCTGTATGCATACTTTTCCAATCACTCTCGTAAGACTTAAATACTTTAGAAGGCTCCATAAAACATTTAATCTAAAGAATCCACAATCATTCAATGAAAAGAACCAATGGATGAAATTGAAGCATAATACTCCCCTTATGGAAAGAGTCGCAGATAAGATAAAACTAAGAGACTATTTAAAAGAAAAAGGATTAGAGAAACATATTATTCCTCTATTAGGTATCTATACCCATTATGATCAAATAGACTTTAAGCAATTACCAAACCAGTTCATTATTAAAACCAATCATGGTAGTGGTATGAATACCATCGTATTAGATAAGAACACAATAAATCATAAAGAACTTAAACCAAAATATGATTATTACATGAAGATCAATTACTCTGATTTTAATCATGAACTCGTCTATCAAAATATCGAACCTAGAATCATCATAGAACCTTACTTAGGTGATCTAATAGACTACAAGATCATGTGTACCAATCAAAAGATATTGTATACAGTCACACTTAAACGTTATCCCAATAATCGTTTTGATTCTTCCATGTATGACAGTAACTGGGATAAACCCATCAGCCTATTCAAAAATATAAAACCCCTCGATATAAAAATAAAACCCAAACATAAAGAAGAGATGAATCAATTAGCACTACACATTGCCAAAGATTTCCTTCAAGTTCGGGTTGATTTCTATGAGATCAATGATCACATTTATATTGGTGAATGTACCTTCTATTGCCAATCTGGAATGATACAATTCATACCAGACACAGTAGATAAGGAGTTGGGGGAGAGGTTAGAATTTGATTTATATTTATAAGAAATATTTACAATACTTAAGACTTTTTAAACCGATTTTTATAACTTTCTTCTGCTTTTAAAATTTTCTTTGCTTCACCAATATCAATTTTAGCTTTATAACCATATTTCTCTAATAAGAATAATAAATTACCACCATCTAATAAAGTAATTGGTTTCCCTTTTGCGAATTCATATGCATCATTCCCATAATTTGAAGTTGTAACCAAAATCCCTTTCGTTGCACCTTCATTCATTAATGTTCCATATAAATCTCTTACATTCGAAACACCAACAACATTTGTATATCGTTTTGCTTGAATTACGATTTTGCCACCTCTTATCGGATCTGGATCAAATGCAATTGCATCCACTCCACCATCTCTACTTGCTTGAGTTATTTTTACTTCGCCTCCATTTTGACTAAATTCTTTTTCAATTATTTCACGAATCAAATTTTCAAAATCTTGCCAATCCATTGATGCTAAATTAATGGTATCATTCAATGTATTTACAACTTCGTAAGAATCAACAAAGCGTCTATCAGTCTTTGAAATTGATAATAATTGAGCAACCCCAACTAATTGACTTAAGTTTTGAGATGATATGCCTTTAGTCTTTTTAAACCATGCTTTCGCATCAACATCATTTAAGTTTAGGGAGTCAAATTCATCACGTTTAACTCCAATGGAAAGAATTGTCGGTTGAATCTTCTTACCGTTTGCTTTATCAACAGTCTAACGTTAGGATATCACTTTATCTCTCCGCTTATAAAACCGATTGAGACATGGATTAAATCAGATCATCCCACTATTCCACTTGTTATTGGAATATGTGCTCTACAAATCGGAAATGGCTTTACGGACGCGGTCATCGTATTCCCACAAACCTTTATTCTGATAAGTCAAATCTTCTTTAGTTTGGAGATGAAATATGAAAATCATTAAACGATTAGAAATGTTAATATTAATACTAATTTTATTTATTAGCTTTATCTATCCATTACTCTACAGTAATGAAATACTCGATTCATTCTTCAAATTCTTCGGAATACAATAAAAAGGCTATTCGCCTTTTTTTAGTTCATTCTCTTCATAAAACTTAGTATCAATCTGATCAATCCTAAACAAATAAATCACAACACCCAAATAAAGTGGTGTAAAAGCTGCAATTAAAGCCCACTGTAAAGGATGCCCAATCGGATGCTTACTCGCATGCTTATACACAAAATAACCAATCAAAATAGGCGCAATAAAGAATGTTAATAATACAATCCCCACCAATAAAGTTAATACAAACAAATTACTCATCTTAGAATCCGATCTGGTTTAACACTCCATATGAAACCGTCAACATAATCGACAAGGCAATAAATACACCCAAAAGAATCGCCAACATCGCCTTCTTACGATCCATCTGTAACGTCTCCGCAACCAAGGCACCAGTCCAAGCACCTGTTCCAGGAAGAGGAATACCAACAAACAACATTAATCCAATGAACTCCATATTCTGTAAACCTTTACTCTTATGCAAAGCTCGTTGTCTTATCTTATGAATAAACGAAGTTAAAATATTATGTTTCTCTAAGAAAGTTAATATTTTTTCAATAAAAAACAATATAAACGGAATAGGAAGTAAGTTTCCAATAACCGCAATAATAGATGTAGTAACTAAAGGTAAGCCCAACCAATAACCCGCTAAGACTCCACCTCTAAGCTCTAAAATAGGAAACAACGAAATAACAAATACAATCACTTCTTTATTTAACCACGCTGTATAATGCAGAATAAACTCAACTAATTTCTCTGTCATGCGAAATCCTTTCTAAATTATCTGGGTTTCTAAGAAACACAAAACCCATTATAGCACCTATCATATTCAAAAGTGCATCATCCACATCAAACGAACCACTCATCGTAAAATATTGAAATCCTTCAATCATTAACATAATCATTAATGAAAAAAATATAAAGAATCGAATATCTTGGAAACGCTTATTAATTCTTGGTAAAAAATAACCAAAAGGCGTAAACATCAACATATGACCCCCTATATTCACAATAATATTACGCATCCCAGTCGCATAATTCATCGTCTGTAAGTAACGCAAAATATTACGAAACAACACTAGATTCAAATGTTCAGCCTGTCTTTCAACCAAAGTACTAAAGCCGCCCTGAACGATCCAAGTCAAATTAATACTTCTTTCATAGATAAATAACACATAAAAAAGAGCCATTAGATAAAGTATGAATAAGGTATGAATGGGTTTCAACTTCATCACAAATGCCTCCAAGTGTTTATATTTTATCAAAGAATTTAAAAAAGTTCAAAAACTACTCGAGATTAAATACACTCGTACTCACTTGATTACGACCACTTTGTTTAGAAATATACAAATGTTGATCAGCTTGAGCCAATAATCGATCAATATCCACCCCATGATTAACATCATATGGATAGAAAATAGCCCCAACACTAATACTTGTCTTAACCACTTGATTCTCATAATGAAAATCCGTTAATTGAATCATTTCTCTTAACTCCTCAGCCAAATCATTCACTTCATTTAATGACTGAGAAGGAAAAACCAAAATAAACTCTTCCCCTCCATATCGACCCATTAACGCTCGATGAGTAAGCTTATCTTTCAATAAGACCCCAATTTTGCTCAAAACAGCATCACCACACAAATGACCATAGGTATCATTAATCGCCTTAAAAAAATCAATATCAAACATAATCAAACCAATATTCTGATTCTTCATCTGACAAAACTGCATAAACGATTCAATAAACGCAGAACGATTCATTAACCCCGTTAACAAATCCGTGGTCGATAAATACGATAAACGCTCATTCGCATTTCTTGCATTATTCATATAGAAGTACGCAGAATGCGCAATTCCAATTATATTTAAAAGGATATTCATAATTAAAAACGCATAAAACAATGGAGTACTCAAACGATAAAGCGGTTCATTACTCACAAAATAGATCGAAAGTAATAATAAAAGTCCAGCATCCACACCAAGCGCAAACAGTTTATAAATAACCTTCCAATTGGTATAAATGATAAGTCCTGCAAAATTAAAGAAATAGAATCCAAATCCAACTTCAATTCCAAACACAAGTCCATTAACAAATGCACTCATACTCATCATCGAAAGATAGATCAAAGAAGCTAAACCATACTTCCCTTTACGATTAAAAACAATTGGCAACACACTTAGAAATAAAACCAAAGTATTCATATACAAGGCAATATCAGCCTTCATGAAATAAAACACAAACTCAAAAATAATACTTGAAATAAAAGTACTTAGATAAACGATATTAGACTGTACATATAATTGTTTATATTGTAATAATTTATTCGAATTTGTAGAACTTTCCATACCACATTATACTTCAAATCTAAGGATCGTTTTCAATGAATCTGCCTTTGTTTTCCTGAAATCACTTAAATAAATCTCACGATGACACTTAGACAAACGGTTTAAGCCCATTGAAACACAAAAATCCTCCATTAATTTAAAGCTCTCAGGTTCAGAATCAAAAGATCCAATATGCATCATATGGACACACTTATTAGGCATAGAATGAATAAATTCTATATCCTTTATCTCATCATTCTTATGCATCGATTTTTCAACAGCCAATCTAAAAATATCCTCTGTAATAAAATCAGGTTGACGAATCATAATGGTATACACCAACTCATCTTTATTCAATGTTTCTTCCAATCTTCCCTTCAACGATAAATCCCAAACACCCTCTAATGGATAAACCGTAAAATCCATATAATTAGGAATCATTACACCATTTCTAGGAAACATCTTAATTGTATACGCACACGCATATAACGCCTCAATTTTATGTCCAAACTTTTCAGAATTAGGATTTCCTTCACCCTTTAAAGCAATGTAATTCATTGAAGGCACATCGATTAAACAAGGCTTATTCTTTGGTTGATATAAATCCTTTTCATGTTTCTTATACTCATGTTTCATAATGCATTGAACTCATCTTTTGTCATTGAATAACACACACTATCTAATAGTACATGATCAAATCTAATCGTGCTTTGACGGATAAACCCTTCATATTTAAATCCAAGTTTCTTTATAACCGACTCCGATTGTGTATTAAATGGGAAATGATAAACCGAGATTAAATCAAGATTTAACTCATTAAACCCGTACTCAAGCAAGGCACGTGAAGCTTCAACCATAATCCCTATACCCCAAAACTCTTCACTTAGTACATACCCTAACATCATAGATTTAGGATTATTCCGCCTTGAATCTTTATGTAACCCTATTGAACCAATAACTTTAAGTAAAGGTTTGTACTCAATCGCCCAAACCTCATTCTCTTCTAAAAACATATTCAATATCTTTTGACTCTCATCCTTATTCTCATGTGGTTTCCAACCAGCCATAGGACCCACTTTATCACTCTTCGCATACGCAAAAAAATCATCCAAATCACTCTGCCTAAAATTCCTTAAAATAAGTCTACTCGTTTCAATCGTTTTCATGTTAATTTCCTTAATATCCAATAGATTAAACCCAACCAAAACAAAACAATCACAACCATAAACCAATTCATCTTCGGTAATTTATCCCACATTCCCTCTGACTCAATTAACGCTTGATCCATGATCTCTTTTGGAATTAATTTAACCGTAATTATGATCATCATAGGTAAAAGTATTAAGTCATCTAAATAGCCTATAACCGGTATGAAATCAGGAATTAAATCTATAGGAGATAAAGCATATCCCAGTGTCAATAAAGCAAAAGCCTTCGCAATCCAAGGTGTTTCTTTCTTCTTCATTGCGATCCATAATGCTGGAACCATCTTCTTTATTATCTTGGCGTTTTCATTTAAATTGAACATAGAAATATTGTATCATACAGATATTTCTTATTTCTTTACATCTCCTAATTTATCTTTTAAAAGTGGTTTTATTTCATTATAAATCTCACCACCTTTTTTACTTTCATACGCTTTGCATAATGCGTTATTTACTTCAAGTTTAGTTTTACTTGAATCGATAATACTTAATATTTCATCTGCATTTTCTTTAAATTTCGACTTTAACAACTGTTCTTTTGGACTTAGAATAATTTCTTTTACCGGTTTCTGATTAACTTTTATGACTAAGTTAGGCAATAAAGCAATCTTAACTTTTAATCCCTTATAACTTGACCAAAATTTAATAAGCACTTCATACCCTTTGTCTTTTGATACTATATAGAATTGCTCATTTGAATAGTTAGGTATCAAATAACCCAAATAAGATGACAACTGAAAATCAAGCGCATTCTTAGAACCGTTTTCTGCGTTAAAATACTCAATTTTAGGTTTAGCTTCCTCAAGTAATTTATGTGAGTCAAATGATAAAGTACTTCCATTCTTAGTATAGAAAATGAATATTAAATCATCTTTATTACAATTCAAGATACCCTTAAAACCACTTTCATTCACATTCTCATAATCAATTAGAAATATAGACATAAAATAACCCCCTATTATTAGTTAAATCGTACTCCTCATAGAAAAGATATACAATGAGAAATGCTTGATTGATATTAAAAATAACTAAACAACAACATAATGATTATGAGTTGTATTAGATAATCTATATAACTTATGGGTTTCATTTAATCTTAATACTTAATAAATCATTAAAGTGGAATATGTTTCATTACTCCATTTTCCATTAAACTATGAATTAAACTAAATAGTTGATCTCTTGAAAACTGATCCTTCTTCATAAACCAATAACTCATAATCCCTACCATAGCAGATAAAGTATATTCCAAAATATAATCCAATTCAGTTCGATTGATACTAAGTTGTTTATCTAATGTGTTCAAAATCATTGGTTTAATTGAGTTCTTTAGCTTACTCGCAAACGCTGGATCTCCTTTATCTCCCAGCAATACGGAATAGTATTTAGAGTTCTTCTCCCAAATGACTAAAAACATATCAAGCGGCATTCCAATTGTTCCTGTCGAAGTAGAAACGGGAGGTAATTCATTCATCGATGGAATCAAAGAGTTTTCAATTTGATCCAATACATCATACACATCAATAAAATACTCATAGAATGTTCCTCTGTTATAACCTGCTCTATGTGTTATTTCTTTGACTGTTATTTTCTCTATGCGATTCTCACAATACAATTCCCAAAAAGCATCTATAATATTTTGTTTTGTTTGACCTGTAATATCGACTCTTTTATTCATAACCCTTTGAATCCTTTCTAAATCCAACACTTAGTGATGTATTGTTGGTTGATGATTTGCATAAACATCTTTACAATCAAATCGTACAACACGATGTTGGATTATGCAAGGAGGATTTTATGATTACAATTTTATGTTCAGGTTCAAGAGGTGATTTTCAACCTTATATAGCGCTTGCTCAAGAACTAAAAAAACTCGATAAAAACGTTAGAATTGCGGGTGGAACGAGTTTTGAAGCATATATAAAAGCCTATGGGATAGAATTCTATCCACTTTCGTTTGATTATCTAAGCATAAAAATTGATCCAAAGTTATTACAAGATGCACAGTCATCTGATAATCCACTAAAAATGTTATTCACATTCAATAAAATGAAAAACTATGTATTTGGATTAACAGAAGAAATGTTCGATGCATGTAAAGGAAGTGAACTAATTATTTATCATCCAGGTTGTACCATTGGTTACTTTGCAGGAATAGAACTCGGTATACCTTCTATCTTAGCTGCACCTTTCCCTATGCATAAAACAAAAGAGATCGCTTCGCTAATATCATATGGTAAAACAAAGATGCCAATCGCAATGAGCTATACTCTAATACAAGGCATGTTGTGGATGGCAAGTAAAACAGGAATTAAGAAATTCTATCGTGAAAAATATGGTAAACTCCCAATAAATTTTGGTAGTCCATTCGAAAAAATAGATGTATATCACCAAGCAATTATCTCTTGTAGTAATTATGTCTTTAATCGACCAAAAGATTGGAATAAATACATTCACCAAAAAGGATATTGGTTTGTTAAGGAGAATGAAGAATATACCCCCTCAAATGAATTAAATGACTTCTTACAAAAAGGAGATAAACCCATCTATATTGGATTTGGAAGTGTTTTTGATCTAAAACATAAAGAAGAAACAATTAAAATCATTATCGATGCACTTTATATATCTAAAAAAAGAGGTATTATTAGTGGAATGGGAGGTATTGAAAATCTACCAGAAAACATCATTACTGTTGATAATGTTCCACATAGTTGGTTATTCAATCAAGTTAGTCTTGTATGTCATCATGGAGGTGCAGGTACTACGGCTGCTGGATTTAAAGCTGGTATACCAAGTATTATCATTCCATTTTCAAACGATCAATTCGCATGGGCACATAGAGCGCATGATCTAAGGGTTGGATCAGAACCCATCTATCGTAAAAAACTAACAACTGAGAAGCTAGTCTCTGCAATCCATTCTGCATTAAAGGATGAAGTTATTGAAAGCGCAAAAGTTTTAGGTAATAATATCGCTCTAGAAAATGGTGCGAGAGACTGCGCAAAAATCATACTTGAAAGATTGAATGGTTAGATATATGAACCGTTTTGAAACATGGAAGAAATCATTTACTCTAATATATTTAGGTCAATCATTTTCATTACTAAGCTCCAGTGCAATACAATTCTCGATTATCTGGTGGATTACACTAGAAACAGGCTCTGCACTTGCTTTAACTATCGCAAGTATAGTAGGTTTACTTCCTCAAGCAATCATTGGATTATTTGCAGGTGTTTGGATTGATCGATTCGATCGCAAGAAAATTATTATGATTGCGGATGGTATTGTGGCACTCTCAAGTTTAATTCTTGGGATTTCTTTTCTTCTAAATCTACAATCTATATATTTTATTTATATAATATTATTTATTCGAGCACTCGGAGACACCTTCCATAAACCCGCATTACAAGCTCTTATTCCTCAAATCGTCCCACAAGATAAACTTACTCAAGCTGGTGGATTTGGACATATGATTAACACAATCTGTACTATGATAGGCCCTATGCTTGGTGCATTACTCATGACGTTCAGTACACTACCCATGATCATGTTTCTAGATGTACTTGGTGCCTTTTTCGCTATTATTACTCTTTTAAATGTTAAAACAACCAATTACCAATCCAAAATTACGAGTCATCCTAATTTTATTCAAGATGTCAAACAAGGAATTCAAGCCATAAAATCAAACAAAGCACTCTTAAGACTATCAATCCCAATGTTAATCTCTACCATCGTTTTTATTCCATTAGGAACACTTCTTCCCTTAATGGTTAAAAACTATTTCAATGGATCTGCATGGCATAATGGAATCATACAAACCTTATTTTCATTAGGTATGTTAACCTCTGCAATTGTAATTGGTTTAACAGGAGGTCTAAAGAAACAGTTTCTAATGATATCGCTGTTCACAGGAATACTTGGGCTCACTTCATTTCTTGCAGGATTTATACCATCCAACTATTTCGGTTTATTTTGTCTGATTGTATTTATCATGGGCACAACCGGATCAGGATTCAACATTCCATTTACTGCCTATATTCAAAAAACAATCCCTCCTGAAAACCTAGGAAAAGTCTTATCATTTATTACTAGCATTATGAGCTTTACGGCACCCGTAGGAATGTTTATTGCAGGACCAATCGCTGAAATCATTGGTGTAAGCCAATGGATGAAGGTTGCTGGGATAATTATGATTATTGTTGGATGTACAAGTTATATCCTTACCAAAGAATTCGATAACATTCAAACTATTGAAGTTAATTTAAATGAATCCTAATATATTAAATCAATTAAATTATTCATTACACTTCTTATTTCTCCAATTATATTATTGATAATTATGGAAATTCTAACCATTGGTTATTTGTACTTATAGGTCATTCTGTTATAGAAAGGTATGATATCTTTGGATCTTTTATTCAAACCCTTATTCCTTATTTTCTAATCTAACGAGTATACCGATAATTATATTAATCATAAAAAACAACCGACAAAATTAAACAATTGAATTTAATTCTTTAAGAAAATATGTTTTATCATCCATTTCTTTAATCGTATCAGACTCAACTAAAGCTAAATCATAATACGTTTTATAATCCTCTAATTGATTTAATAAGTAATAACTACGAGCAATTGCCTCATACGCAAACGCACGATCAAAATCATGAATATTAGCACTTATACAATAATTTAATGACGCATTCGCATGAAATAAAGCACGCTCAGGACAATTCGCAATTGAATATACACGAGAAATTTGCCACTCACCACGTGCAAACTCCAACTCTGTCCCAATCTCACCCCAATGATAACGTGACGTATGCGCTAAGTGAATCATCTTCAGTGTATCTTCTTCATTTCTATTAGGTTTATCCATCAAATCCCATGTCGCATTAAAAGCTTGAACTGCTTGTTTACGATGCCAGTCTTTCTCTGTTACTTCATGATTTATCATAGTTCTCTCCTTCATTTGTTACTTTAAATCCCTTAATTCTTTGGCAATATCATAAGATATAACATCATTTAAATTTGTGTTTTGATAAGCAATCTCTTTATGCATATAATCCACAATCTCTTTCGTTTTATAATTCATAAATGTTTGTGAAACAAGCTGAAGCACATTCAATTCATCCAAAGTAAAAGATGTCAATGAGATATCCTGTGTAGAACAAATTCGGTAAGCAACTTCAGAATTGATTAACTCTTCCTCAACTCGAATTGTAGGTAATGACATAATCTCATCATATGCGATCGGTAATGCGCCAAGAGGCATATGTTTATAAACTAAACCCGTCATTGATTGACCAAAACGTTTGTAGTGTAACACATCGGCATACCAAACTAATTTCATAAGTTTAACCTTATAAAGATTTTTTACAAAATAAGCAAAGTATCCCAATATATTAGATAACTTATTTAAATCTAAACCTTTATTCCCATTAAAACTATTTGGAGTTTCATACATAACATATTGACTGAGTATTAACTGCTTTGTTAAATATAAACTTCCAACTTCCTTTATTCTTTGAATAATCATAGACCGAATTGAATCAAATCTAAGATTCGAAAATTTATCACTATGATTATTCAAACACTCCAACATAAACATCGGATTTTCTTTTGATAACCTTATGATTCGATCGTATGTTTCATCCTGAATAGTTTTCGATTCATAACGAGTAACAGTCACATCACCCCAACCTAGAATCATCGAGTATTCTACCTGAGTTAATCCATAGTACTTTCTTATATCAATAATCTCTGAAGAAGTTAATAAATTTTTATTTATTCTATATGCATTCTTTGCGGATAATAGATTCTGTTCAAGAAGTAAGCCTGAAACAAATTCATTATCTTCTTCACTCTTATCACAAAGAAAATAAAACTCAGAATAGTCCACAACTTCTCCTTTAATAATAGCTTGAGTCTTTCTCTGTCTTTTATCTATCGAATGTACTGTATTACAAAATGGACAATCTATAAGAATATTTTCAATAAGTTTATCTTCATTCATAAGAAATTCTCCTTTCAAACCAGTTATTAATATGGCCTTGATTTAGACAAAGGATATCGAGCAAAATAAAATGAGACACAAAACACTTTATTTTTTACCCTATCACGAATCTTAACCTTGATATAAACTTCACGTTTATTAATATCTTTTCCAAAGGTATAAAAAGGTGGAAAAAGACTTCCTTTATCATCTATAAACGTTTCAATATAGTCATGTAACTCTAAAGACAATAGCTCATTAACAATATCTTTTAAATCAAACGATAATGCTAGAAGTGTATTTAATGTGGTAAATGGATCTGTAGGCAATTCATGTTTCTTTTTTTGAATAATATCTAAGTCTCTGTGAACATCAAAATTTTTATCCAATAAAATCGCTTTTAAATCAGTAAGAAATTCTTGAACTTCTTCTTTAGTCGAAATCATTTTTAAACTCATACTCCACCACCCAAGTTTATTATATTCTATCAATTGATAGTTTTCAACATAATTAATTATCATTCTATAAATACATTATCATAAAAAAACTAGTTAGACTAGTTTTACATGGTGGAGATAATCGGACTCGAACCGACGACCCCATGATTGCGAACCAAGTGCTCTACCAACTGAGCTATATCCCCATTAAACTAATTATAGTTTAATTGATTTATAAATAAAATAAGATCAGACATTGAATTTATCGGTGTAACCTGTGATTCTTTATAAAGTAACTCTTTAGATTGAAAACCCCACGCAACAGGACATATAGGAATCCCAAACTTCAGAGCCGTTTCAATATCAACGGTACTATCACCAACTAAAATAATCTCATCTTTCGTACAACCCATTTGATTCATCGCCTCAATAATACCTTGTGGATCAGGCTTACGTTTTTGATTCACATCATCACCATAAACAAAATCAAACTTAATATCATTTAAATGAGCTTTAACCAACTGATCCACATACTTTTGAGCCTTATTCGATACAATCGATAATCGATAATTCGTTTCTAACTCTTTAAGTGTCTCAATCACAGAATCATAAGGAACGGTTGTATCGTTATAACAAGCCGCATAATACGCATGAAACAACTCCAACGCATCGTCAAGATAAACTAAATACTCATTGGGTAATGAACGAGTAACTAACATTCGAATGCCATCCCCTAAATAGGACTTTATGATTTCAATATCCAATGGTTCACATCTAAAAAATGCACGCAAATCATTAATCGCAGTACATAAATCGGTATCAGTACTTAATAAAGTACCATCTAAGTCAAATATAATTCCTTTTATCATTTTAATATTCTATCATGAATTTGATTATGTTAAACTTATATCGGTGATCAAAATGAAACAAATAAAAATGGTAGTATTCGATATTGATGGTACATTACTCAGTGGTGGAAAAGATAAAATTGAAGAATCCGCAGTAAATGCCATCCACAAACTCAAAGAAAACGGAATAAAAGTTCTGGTTGCGACTGGACGTAGTATGGGATTTATTAAGGACCATGTGAAAGAAGTTTTAGACTGTGATTACTATGTCACAATTAATGGACACTGTGTACTAGATCGAAATAAAGAAGTCATTATTCGACATACAATAAGTCCGGATAGTGTTAATCGTATGCTTGATTTATGTAAGAAACTCAATATTCCTATGGGCTTAAAAACAGCTCATCAAATGATTGTCTTAAATGATTATGATGGATTCTATAAACACTATTCACAAGGATTTGATGTAAGACACTTACTATTAGATGATACACAAAACCAAGATTACTTTATAAAAGTAGATGCGCCATTAAGTGTCTTCTTAATCACTCCATTCAGTGTGATTGAACCCTATAAAAAAGACTTCCCAGAATTTCAATTCATTGGTGCAGGTCCTGCAAGTATGGATGTCTTTGGCTCTAATATCAATAAAACACTGGGGATTCAAGAAGTCCTCGAACTTAATCAACTCAGCTGGGAAAATGTGATGACATTTGGTGATGGGGATAACGATATCGATATGACACTCAAAGCAGCTATTGGAATCTCAATGGGAAATGCGACAGAAAACATGAAAGCAATTTCTGATTTTGTGACATTAAATGTTGATCAAGGCGGAATTGAATACGGACTAAAGCATTTTAATTTAATTTGAATAAGTAATTACATTGACTAAAAATATAATAAACGATACAATTAATCTACGTTAGCTCCAGTATCTCTACGGAGACTGGTTGCGGAAAAGTTCTTTGTCTTGGCAAAGAACTTTTTTGTTACATTTCGGGGGAAATCACATGACAAAACCATTCATTAATTTAAATAATCAGATTACTTTATTACAATCAAGAAATCTAAATATCAATGATTTAGTAAAAGCAAAATCATTTCTTATGTTAAACAACTACTATAATGTAGTAAATTGTTTTAGTCGTTTTTTTATATCTAAAGATATGAAAGATGAGTTCATTAAAGGGACTAACTTTGATGAAATAATTGCTATACATAATTTTGATAGAGAAATAAAAATGGTGCTCTTCAACAGAATACTCGATATTGAAATGCACTTAAAATCCATTTCCTCCCATATATTCTCAAGCAACCATTACAAACCATATGACTATTTAATCGCATCAAATTACTCTGATTCAAATATTCTTGAGGTTACTACAATAGTTTCCACATTTACAAAAACAATTAACAATCTGAAAAATAAGAAGAATCCTTCAATTATGCATTATCTAAATAAGCATAAGCACATACCATTGTGGGTTCTAATAAATCATTTTGATTTTGGTCAAGTTCAAAAATTTATTAAAATTTTAAATAAAAGCGAGCAAAATCAAGTCGCCTTTCAATTAAGTCAACTATTATCGAATAACTTGAACATAATTAAATCAAACTTCACTATTGAAGAAATGTTAACTTCAATAGATGTAATTAGAGACTTAAGAAATGTAATCGCACATAACAATAAACTTATTGATTTTCAAAGCGCAAAAAATATAAAATACAATACACATTTACATACTAAATATATGATTAACCCAACAGAACCCAAACAAAGCGTTTACCACATTTTTATCATAATGCAAGCTTTTCTAAATTATGGTCAATATGCAAATCTTCATAATACGCTTTTAAAGAGATTTAAGACACTAAGTAGTAAGCTAAATACGATATCTGTAAATGATGTAATTTCCACATTAGGATTTCCAAATGATTGGCACATCTTTACTGATAAAATAGATCAGAATATAGTATAAAACTCATTTTTGAAAAATGAGTTTTATTTAATTCTTTCAAGATGTACCACTGTTTCAAGTAGTGGAGTATGTGTAAACAAATCAAATGGTTGAATTTGTTTAATCTTATACTTCGATTTTAAATCATTTAAATTCTTAGCCAAAGTACTAGGATTACAAGAAATATACACAATTTCTTTAATCGATTGATTCAAGACTGTTTTAATCATTTCATCACTTAATCCAGAACGTGGAGGGTCAATAACCAATACATCAATTTCACTTGATAATGAAGACAGTTTTTGAGCCGCATCGCCAACGATAAAATCAATATTATTGATCTTATTCAGCTTTGCATTCACATTAGCACTATCAATCGCTTCTTGTGAAAACTCGATGCCTATAACATGTTGACTTTTCTTCGCAAGTAGAAGCGATAAAGCACCAATCCCACAATACGCATCCACTACCCGTTTATTACTTGGAACTAAATCTGTAACAGCTTTAAATAGAAGCGATGCTTGATGTGTATTTAATTGGAAAAATGCTTTAGGATTCAGTGAGAATTTCAATTCCTCAAATTCAAAATCCAAGGTTTCCTTACCTGCAATGTGTACCAATCGCTTACCAAATGGATCCATCGCATGACGATCCGTATTTACACTGTGATAAAGTGATGTCACATGTGACAATCGCATGATATCGTCAATAAGGCGTTGTTCAAGAGACATTTTCCCCGTAACGATAGTGACTTGTATTTCATCACCCATACTCCTAACAATAAGTGTACGAATACCTTGTTGCTTAGGTGGGTCAAAATCGACACAGCGATGTTTATTTAATAAATTTACAATCGCATTCTTAGCTGCTTCTAATGCATCATCATGAATGATACATTGGTTTACAGAAACAAAATGATTGGTCCCAGCTTTATAGAAACCCGCCACTAAACGTTTCTTTTCCATCTTCATTGGATGCTTACATTGATTGCGATATTGATAGGCTTGAGGATTAGAGTGAATCTTGGAAATCAATCTAAAATCAAACTTACCCATATATTTCATAAGAGATTGTTTAAGATTACTAATCTTCAACTCCTCTTGATGCTTAACATCTGTAATCATAAGAGCACAGCCACCACAACGATCTTGTATTGGACAAGCAGCTTCAACACGCTTTGGACTCTTTTCAACAATTCTTAAACAATCCGCAATCGCATATCGATCTTTTTCTAACACAATCTCCGCCTCAACAATTTCCTGTGGAAGCGTTGACGCAATAAAAATCGGTTTATTCTTTAAATAACCGATTCCTTCACCATTTATTCCAGTTTTTTCTATCTTAATTTTCATTATAGATCCGGATTACTCCAATTGGGAACATCATTTCCACGACGCACAATAATCGTCTTTTGATATTCAGTTTGATTCACAAAACGTAAAATTCGATCAACCTCATCTTGACTACATCCGACCAAAAGTTTTACTTCAATATCCTTCTTAAGAATATCAGCCGCAACAAGAATTGCTTCAACTAAATAAGCCGATCCTTTACCTTTATAAATCGCTATGCCAAGTTCATCTTGACTCAATGTTTCACTTAAATATCCATAATCAACCGGATAGATTAAATTCTTGAATGTGGGGTGCGTAGTCCCTTGTGCTTGCGTAATCACAATCGAAGACGCAAAATAAATACTATCTAGTTTTTGCCAAAAGAATGCGTTATTTTCTAATTGATTCATAGTAACCTCGTAAGTTTATTGTAAAGCTTGAAAATACGAATGTAAAGAACAATAATTTTACATTTGTAAATATTTCAATGCAATGTTGCTTATCTATTCTAACGAAAGCAATCCATTTTTGCAAGTGAAAATTAGATAATATAATTTATTCTTAAATTTAAACGTTCAATTAAGCCTTCTACCTCAAAATCACCGATTAACGCCATGGTATTTAAAGCAATTAAACACGACCCACGAGCATCACTTAGAGCTTCATGATGATTCAGTTCTATCTCTAAATGTTCGCACACAGTATTTAATTTATGGTTTCTAAGAAATGGAAATACTTTACGCGCAATCTCAAGTGAATCAATGTACTTTAGTGTTTTAAAATCAATCATATAGAGTTTAAACAACGAATGCAATACTGCCATATCAAACGAAGCATTGTGTGCCATTAACATAGAATCTTCAAACCAAGGTTTTAAATAAGGATAAATCTGATCAAACTCGGGTTCATTTTCAATATCATCATAACGAATCCCATGAATCGAAATATTCATCTCATCAAAATAAGCATACTTAACATGCGGTTTAATAAGATAAACCGCCTCATGCAACACTTCTCCATTTTCAACAACCATAATGCCTATACTACACGCAGAAGCACTATGGCGATTAGCCGTCTCAAAATCAATGACGCAAAGTTTCATATTTTCCTTGATTAATAAAGCCTAAGGCGAAGAATATCGCACAAATCGCTACCCCAACATCCGCAAACACAGCTAACCAAATATGCGTTAACCCAAGACTTGCGAGTAATAACACTATACCTTTAATGCTAAGTATAAACACTAAATTAAAATAAACCGCATGAATACTTTGTTTTGCCATCAAAATTGAATGATAAATACTCGATGCATCTTTTCGTAAAACAACCATATCAGACACATCCACTAAACGATCATTCCCAGATTTAAATATCGCAATAGACACATCTGCAAGTGCCATCGCAGGCGCATCATTCAAACCATCCCCAACATAAATAATCGAACCATTCTGTTTAATATCTTCAATTAAAGCCAACTTCTCTTCAGGTTTAACTTCACCATAAACCTTATCTATTTTCAATAATTCTTGCATTCTTTTAACTTCATGATTCGAATCCCCACTAATTAACACCGTTTGATACCCATTATTCTTTAATGTACGAATCAAGGCGACACTATCCTCTTTTAAAACATCTTCTAAAACAATATAACCCAATAACAGATTTTCTTGTCCCACAAATGTAAGCGATGCGCCTTTCAAGTCTTCATCAATAGATACATTAAACGATTTGGCTAAGGCTTGATTCCCAACAAACGTCATAACTCCATCGTATTGAGCCACAACCCCTTGACCACTTATCTCTTGAACATCACTCACTCGATGATACTCAAAATCACCCTCATATTTTTGAACAATTGATTGTGCAACGGGATGACTCGATGAGCTTAGAATATGAGACGCAACTCGATGAACATCCATATCTGTCAATGATATGGATTGATCTAATTCAAACTCACCTTTGGTTAAAGTCCCTGTTTTATCAAACACAATAGTTTTTATTTCACTTAACGCTTGTAAAACCGAAGCCCCTTTTACAATGATACCTTTTTGACTGGATTTCGAAATCGCAGCCGCAAATGAAAGTGGAACAGAAATAAGCAAGGCACAAGGACAGCTCACAACTAAGAATATGAGAGAACGTCGTAATCCAACCTCAAATCCTGATGTAAATCCAACCATTATGAATACCAATAAAGCAAGCATCAAAACGATTGGTGTATAGCGCTTAGAGAAACGCGTAATGCTTTCTTCAAGTGGTGCTTTCTTAAGCGACGTTTCATCAATTAAGTGTTGAATACGTTGTTCATAAGAATTAGAGAACGTTTCTTTCACCTCTAACACCAAACGCCCATTCATATTAAGTGATCCAGACAAAACAGAATCCCCTGTTTTTATGTTAACGGCTTTACTCTCACCACTAATATGCGCTAAATTAAGCTCACTCTCACCTTCTAATACAAGCCCATCTACCGGAACAACTTGTCCAGCCTGAATTAATATGCGATCTCCTACTAAACACTCACTCACATCCACAAATATTTGTTGATTGTCTATTAACTTAATTACTTTAGAACGTAAACTATCATGTGAATCACTAATCCGAGCACGCGCTCTTTGTAAAGCCAATTCTTGAATTTCTTCCCCAATACGGTAGAATACCATAACGCCTAAAGCTTCCGCAAAATCGCCTAACAATAAAGCACCAATGGTCGCAATCGACATTAAGAAAAATTCATCAAACCATTCATTGTGTCGTATATTATTAAAAGCTTTTCGTAAAATAGGATATCCAACGACACCATAACCAATGATCAATACCACATCAAATAAACTCGACTCTACAAAGAAAGAAACAAGTGTTATAACCGTAAATACACCCAACAGCGCTGAATCAAAATTAAATTGACGTTTTTTCTTCTCAGTCGATGTTGAACGAAGTGTCGCATCCTCAATACTTTTAACATCCTTCTCAAGTAAAAGTCGTAAATTCTCATCATTCAGATGATTTTCTTTTACTTTAACAAAAACCTTACTCTTGGCAAAATCAACTCTTGCCTCAGAGACATGTTCATTGGTATTTAATTTACGTTCGACCTTAAGTGCACAATTAGCACAGTCCAGTCCATCAATATGATAAATAATGGTTTTCATACTACTCCCTTATATGTTCTAGAGCTTGATTAAAGATGGTTTTAACATGACTATCCTTCAAACGATAAATCATACTTTGACCCACTCTTTCAGCACTCACTAATTTAACTTTACGCAACTGTGCTAATTGATGAGAAATGGCAGATTGAGACATATTTAACTTTTCCACAATCTCATTCACACTACATTCTTTTTCAAATAGAACTTCAAAAATACGTAGACGTGTCGAATCCGCCATCATCTTAAAAATAAGTTCCAATTCAAAATATTCATCCTCATTTAATGTTCGCATAAAACTCCTTATATGAATACTTGCTCATATATGCATATTTTATCAAATTGTAAAATAAAAGTCTAGTAATCTAGACTCTATGTTTCAAAAAGAATTGAATCGTATCAGATATATTCATAGGCTTTGCGAAGAGATATCCTTGAATATAGTCCACCTGCATATCTTTTACAATCTGGTATTGTTCCTGAGTTTCAATCCCCTCTGCCAAAACCATCATCCCAGATTCTTTAAAAGCATCACTTAACCCATGAATTAGCTTCCGATTAGACACATTCCGTAATGATTCATAAATCAATGATTTATCAATCTTAATCATTGATAATGGTAGCTTAATCACATTTAAAACATTAGAATATCCCGTCCCAAAATCATCTAAAAAGAAATTTAAACCCAAACCCTTTAAACCCATCATTTGATCAATAATACGATTATAATCCGCTATAAAAATACTTTCCGTAATTTCAATCGCAATTTTACGACGAACTTTTGGGAACTGATTTAATAACTTCTCAACATCTTGAACCAAATTAGCATCATTCATTTGAACAACCGAGAAATTGATGGATACCATATCCATAGGAATCTCATTATCTTCACATTCTTTTAAAAACTCTAAGGCTTTTTTTAATACCCACAAACCCAGTTCAATAATTCGTCCAGACTCCTCTGCTAAAGGAATAAGTTCCATGGCAGAAATGTCATTAAGTGTAGGATGATTTAAACGCAATAAAACTTCCGCATGCCGATAGTGTTGATTTTTACAATTATAGATGGGCTGTATAACAATATGAAACAACTCATCCGTAAGCGCCTTATTAATGTATTCCTTTAACAAGGATCTACGATTAACTTCTTTGATGGTATTCTCAGTAGAATACGTTATACCACGAACATTCTGGGTTTTATTCTTCTCAAGCATATAATCAATGACAGCTAATAATTCAAACGCATTTTTAACATGATTATTTACATCCACATGAATAATAATGGATTCAATATAAATGAGTGAATCATTAACCAACCAAGACAACTTGAATCGATCTTGAATATCTAAAACCAAATCATTGGAAGAAAATTCTTCTTCGTAATATAAAATCGCAAATTTATCACCTGAGTAACGAAAAACATTAACACGTCCAACCAAATCTACAAAATAATGGGTTAATTCCCTTAATAATCGATCCCCATTTTTTTGACCATACATATTATTTATGTTTTTAAAATCACTTAAACTTACCACAATTGTCTTTAAACGTTTTTTTGATTTTAAACGATATTTAATCAATCCCTCGTACGCAACTCGATTGGGAAGCCGAGTAATATAATCCGAAACCAATTCTTTGCTTTGAATGTATAAATACATGATCAAAATCGACAAACCAGCCGCAGTCCCAACTAAGAGGAAATGCGGATAAAAATACTGAATTGTCACAAAAAATGTTGTGATTAAAACATAAGCGATTAATACAAATCTTAATGTCTGATCCAAATTCTTTCGATTCGTCTGAATCACAAATATCATCATGAACATGTATATATAGGCCACAATAAATATCAAAGATTCAAACATTTGAGGTTGATATCCCATCTGATCTAATTGAAATATAAAACCAAAGCGAATATTAAGAATGACAAAAATACTATAGATTACAATAAAAACAGAACTCAATAACTGAATCCTGAAAATTAAATCCTCTTTTTCTTCATAAACAACATATAAGGTATAGTAGAAAAACAACACAGAAATCCAAGGATAGATTAAGAAAAATATCGTATGAATTAATAAATTTATCGTGTTAGGAATCAATGTATGTTCTTGAGTGAAAAAAACAGTTAATATGGATACTAATACCGTTGATAGTACGATTGCCACCATCCGCACAAAAAAACGATTACGAGCACTCGGATACACTTGATAGCGTCTCGAATAAATCAAAATAACAATTAAATATAAAGCAGACGCAACTTCAGCTAAATAGTTCCAAACCATTAAAAACCCCACTATATTTTATAGTTTATCATGAAACAAAAAAATGTGATATATATGTACACTTTCAAAAGTCAGTGTTGTTTGTCTAAAATACTAAGTCTATAATAAAGAAAAGGAGCTATTATGAAGAAACACTTAAACGAATTCAAGGATTTCGCCTTTAAAGGAAATGTATTAGATCTTGCGGTTGGGGTAATTATTGGTGGTGCATTTGGCAAAATAGTATCGTCTTTGGTCAATGATCTCTTGATGCCAATCTTATCTACATTAACAGGAAGTGTAAGTTTTAGTGATTTAAAAGTGGTATTAAAAGTTGCGACTGAAACAGAATCGGAAGTGGCGATACTCTATGGGAATTTTATTCAAGCCAGTATTGATTTCTTAGTAATTGCGATATCCATCTATTTTATAATAAAGTTTATTACTCGCTTTAAAAAGAAAGAAGAAGTTGTAGAAACACCAATTATTCCGCAAGAAGATACCTTATCCGTACTAAAAGAAATTCGAGATTCTTTAAAGAAGTAAATCAACACATTGGAAAATGTGTTTTTAATTTCATCTTTATTTGAGCATTATTACAGTAATATGATAAAGATAGGTTTATAATGTCAATAGTTTAATAATTCAGTTATATGAACTAAAAGGAGAACTATGATATATAAAGAACTATTAATAGAGTTACATCGTTTTCTATTCTGGTTTAAACCAAAACACAAAAAAAGTGAATTAAGCTTAGCCGAAATAATGGTACTCACTGTCTTATATAAGGAACAATGCAGTACAAAACAAGATATCCTACCCTCTAAGCTAAGTGAGGAATTAGGCCTCTCACGATCCGCTCTTTCCCCTATTCTAAATGAACTTGAGAAAAAAGGTTTAATCGAGAGAATTCTAGACGAACAGGATCGAAGACAAATTATCATTCGACTAAAAATAAACCCAGATGAGTTTATGCAAGAGAGAAAAGATAAAATTGTTGAAGTAATGAGCTCACTCAGTCAAGAAGAAAGTATTCAATTCTTAAATCTTCTCAAAAAGATAAATGAAACACTCGACAAAACAAACGATGATAGAAAGGACCTTTATGAAAAAATCAACCCATTATGATTCTATCGTTTTAAATCTTAGACGACTCCGTGCTATTGATGCACGCTTTTTCCAACAATACGTGGATGATAAGAATGTTCCTTATCAACATTTAATGATGATCCACTTTTTGAGTCAAAAAGGACCGATACCTATCAGTCGTATCAAAGAGGTCTATCATTTTAGTGCCCCAGCCGCAACACAACTGATTACTCTTTTGGAGAAACAAGGCTATATCGATCGAGTCAAATCTGAACAAGATAAACGTAGCTCGTTGATTCAACTTTCTAAATTTGGAATAAAAACATTAGATGAAGGTGCACAATTCTTTGAAGAAGGAATTAATCCATTAATTGAATATTTAGGCGAGGAAGACAGTAAGAACTTTAATCGAATTTTAGAAAGAATGATCGAATACTTCGATACAACTCAGGAGAATTATGAAAAAAAATAAGAAATCAAAAAAATGGATGTGGATAATAGGAGCTATTTTACTGAGTGCAATTATTGCATTTCAATTCTTAGGAAATCAAAACAACCTAGCCAATTCAACTAAAACATTTACAATAACCAAAGGTGAAATAAGCCTTGTATCCCTTTCAACAGGTAAAATATCTTCATCTGATCAAGACAATATTCGCTTAAGTGGAACTGTTACTGATGTTAAAGTTAAATTAGGCGACAAAGTTAAAAAAGGCGATATCTTAGGTGAGTACACAAAAACAAGTAGTACCAATGCAATTATCGCTCCAATAAGTGGTGTGGTGACACAATTGCCTTTACAATTAGGAACCAGTTTAGCCATATCCAATTCATCTCAATTCAAAATGCAGATTAATGTATCTGAAAATGAAGTCAATAAATTAAAGCTATATCAATATGCAGAGGTCTATGTATCAGCGATTGATTATACTTTCTATGGTTCTGTCACTAGCATTTCAAAAGTTGGGACAACCATTGGATTAACGACTAGCTATCCTGTTGTTATTACATTTGAAGGTCAAAACCAAGCAGCACTGGTTGGAATGAGCGCTGTTAGTAAAACATTTGTAGAAGGATATGGTGATTACTATGTTCATGGCAAAATAGAAGCCGCAAATGAAACAAAAGTTGAACTTGATGGTACTGTCACAAAACTTGATGTTAAAGTTGGAGATACTGTTACTAAAGGTCAAAAACTAGGTGAATATCAATCCAGTTTACAAGCGAATACAAAAGTTGTCGCAACCCGAGATGGGATCATCACCGCAATCGCATCGAGTGTAAGTCCTGAGTTTGTTATTTCAAATCCAGAAGCACTAAAAGTAGTGATTAATATTACAGAAACAGATATTCATAAGATTGAAATTGCCCAAAGTGCAGACGTTTATATCGAAGCTGTTAATCGACATTTTAAAGGTACTGTTTCTCATATTGGATTAGTTGGGAATACCAGTCTAGACTACACAACCTATCCTGTTACAATTGATTTTGATGGCGAAGACGCACCGCTTTTCATTGGTATGAGCGCAAGTGCTAAGATTGTAACTGAGACGAAATCGAACATCTTGGTTGTCCCATTTGAGTCAATTGTGTCAGATAATACAAAACGCTATTTAATCTCAGCTGAATGGCTTCAAAATACCAGAGCCAATCAATCAGAATACTATATTCCAATTGAAACAGGTATTGCGGATGCCTTTAATGTAGAAGTCAGGGGAGAAAATCTTGAAGGCAAAGAAATCATAATCATTGAAGAGTCTTCTGTTTTCTCAATTTTTACAAACCGATGATTAAACTCGAAAACGTAACCAAACGATATGTGATGGGCGATAATATTGTCATGGCTCTTAATGGTATTGACATCCATATTGATGAAGGTGAGTTTGTCGCTATCGTGGGTCCATCTGGAAGTGGAAAATCCACTCTTATGAACATCATCGGTTGTTTAGATGTGGTAAGTGGTGGGTATTATGAATTAAATCAAATTCCCATCCAAGACTACGACAAAGACGAGCTTGCTGATATCCGCAACCAACAGATTGGATTTGTTTTTCAACAATTTAACTTATTGAATAATTTTAGTGCACTTGAAAATGTCATGATGCCCATGACATATGCCAAAGTAAACAAGAAAGAACGTGAAGATCGAGCCCATTCCCTATTACGCTTAGTTGGGCTCAGTGATCGAACTGAACATAAACCAACAGAACTCTCCGGTGGTCAACAACAACGCGTCTCAATCGCTCGTGCTTTAGCAAATAATCCAGCAATCATTTTAGCTGATGAACCAACAGGTGCACTTGATTCCACGACCGGTATTGAAGTCTTAAATCAATTAAAGAAATTAAACCAGGATGGTAAAACAGTCATTATTATTACCCATGACCCTGATGTAGCTCAAACAACCAATCGTGTGATTACCCTCAAAGATGGCCAAGTAGTGAGCGACGAAAGAAGGCAAGATTATGATTAAAGAGTACTTTGCGATTGCCTTTCGTTCTGTCCTAGCACATAAAATACGTGCATTACTGACAACTCTAGGTGTGATTATCGGAGTTGCCTCGGTTATCCTGCTCATGTCTCTTGGGAACAGTGCTAAAGAAGAAGCTGCCAACCAAATTCGTGGTATTGGATCAAACCTTATATTTGTAAATATAACCGATCGTCAAGGTAATTTACCAAACGATTGGTTAGACAACATTCAAGATGCTGCACTAATAAAAGATTATTCACAACTTATTTCTTCCTCTGCCGTCTATGTCGTAGAAGGACAAGATGTGAATGTTTCAATCAGTGGAGTTAATGATAAATATGCAAGTATCAATAGTTTAGATATGAGTTTAGGTCGATTCTTATCGGAATACGATTTACAATACGATACACCCGTTGTAGTTGTTGGATCAAAGATTCCTTCGCTCCTATTTCCTAATCAAGAAATCATAGGTAATACAATGATTATTAAAGGAATGCCCTTTACAGTCGTTGGAGTTGCGGAGGAACGTGGTACTAATTTCAGTGGTGATAACGATATGATGGTCTATATTCCAATTCGTTATGCGGCACGAATGAGTGGGTTCAGTAGTATTAATAAAACGTTCTACATTGAGGCAAACTCTGAAGATAATGTAGATTTCACTCTAAATCGAGTACTTACCTATCTTGAATCCATTATGCCTTCAACCAGTAGTTATCGAGCCTTCTCACAAACACAGATCCTAGGCGTTCTTGATACCCTCATGTCACTCCTTACAACACTTTTATCAGGAATCGCATCGATTTCACTCATCGTTGGTGGAATAGGTATCATGAATATTATGTTAGTGACTGTACGTGAACGTACAAAAGAAATTGGGATTCGAAAAGCCCTAGGCGCTAGACAATCCCAAATACTCGCTCAATTCTTAATAGAAGCAATAATTATTACCACTTTAGGTGGAGGATTGGGTTTATTTGTAAGTTATCTTGGAACACTTCTAATCACTTTCATTACTGACTTTAATGTCATATTAGGATTGGATGCAGTTATCTTATCACTTGTATTCTCACTTACGATAGGAGTTATATTTGGAATCTATCCTGCCTATACGGCAAGTAAATTAGAACCCGTTGAAGCATTACGCTTTGAATAAACAAAAGGTAGGAATTAGATTTCCTACCTTTTATATTACTTTAATGTCTTAACAACTTCCCATGTAAATCCATCACGACCAAAGTGACCAAAGTTAGATGTTTTACGATAAATTGGGTTCAATAGATCCAATTCATTAATAATATTACTTACTGAGAAGTCAAAGTTACGATCAACGATTTCATAAATAGTATCGATGTTAACTTTTTCAGTTCCAAACGTATTGATATAAACAGATAATGGCTTTGTTAGACCAATCGCATAGGCAACTTGGATTTCACAACGATCCGCTAATTTATTTGCGACAATGTTTTTCGCAACATAACGACAGTAATATGCAGCACTACGATCTACTTTACTTGGATCCTTAGAACTGAAACATCCACCACCGATACGTCCCATACCGCCATAAGTATCAACTACAATCTTACGTCCTGTTGTTCCACTGTCACCAAATGATCCACCGATAACAAAGCGACCACCTGGATTAACAATGTATTCAGTATCTTGATCTAACCATTTTGAGTCAATAACTTTATCAATAACCTCAATTTTGATTAAATCTTTTAACTCTTGAAGATTAATGCTTTCTGAATGTTGAGTGGATACAACTACCTTCGTAATCTTCACAGGTACATCGTTTTCATATAATACTGTAACCTGAGTTTTACCATCAGGACGAATATTTTTATTTTCACGTTTTAAATCTGATAAACGTTTTGATAGTTTATGCGCTGTATCAATCGCAAGAGGCATGTAGTTTTCAGTCTCATTTGACGCATAACCAAACATAATCCCTTGATCACCAGCCGCAACTTCATTACCAAGAACAACCTTGTTAAAGATATCTGCGGATTGATCCCCTACTAACGTAATCACATTATATTGGTCTTCATTTAAACCAATATCACTTAAAACATCTTTCGCAATACGAGAATAATTCAATTTAGAAGCCTTAAACTCAGGACCTAAGTTTTGTTCCCCATAGACTAAGACAACACCATCCTTAATGGTCGCTTCAACAGCCATCTTAGCATGTGGATTCAATTTTAATGCCTCATCCAAAATCGCATCTGCTATTTGGTCACAAACTTTATCTGGATGTCCGTCTGTAACGCTCTCTGATGAAAAATAATACTTTCTGCTCATGTGTTTCCTCCTTACATAAATAAAACCCTGCATCAACAGGGTTTCTCATTTTGCGATCGTCCCTTATCGAATGATTAGCAGTACCACCTTGCACAAAGCAGGTTGGTGTGGGGTTGTTGAGCTAATTCTCTACCCCATCTCTTGATAAGACTATGATATTTAAACACATTTTAAATTAGAATGCAATACTTATTCCATTGGTTTTAAATAATAATTACCAACAATTTTATCTGCTTTAGAAATAGTAATAAAAATCTTAGGATCAGCTTCCTTAGCCGCAGTCACCACATCATTTACTTCAAACGCATTCACAACCATATATAGCACTGATTTATCACTCTTAGAATACATACCCTGAGCTTCCATCTTTGTAATTCCATGACGAGTATTCTTAAATATAGCTTGACTTACTTCTTCGGGGTGATTAGTAATCATATGCAAGGTACTAAATTTATATCGTTGATAACGAGATTCAATAACTTGAGTCGAAACATATTGATAGATAATTGAATACAACGCTTTCTCCCATCCAAACAATAAACCCGCAATGGACAGAATTCCCATATTTGCATATAAGATATAATTGAAAATTGGTTTTCGATAACGATTAGACGCGTAAATTGCGATAAAATCAGTCCCACCGCCCGATGCATTTTGCATTAAACTCAACACAACACTAATTCCTGAGAAAATCCCACCGAATATAGTAATCAATATAATGTCATAATCTAGCTTAACAACAGGTAATATCAGTGTAAATAAACTTACCAATCCATACTGTAATATGGAGAAAGTCGTAAAACGTTTACCCACATATTTATAAACAAGGATAGTTGGTAAGATATTCATTAACACATATAACAACCCATATGGAACATCAATTCCTGTATACTGAATCAAACTTCGATTGATTAAAACGGATATACCAGAAAACCCACCTGGGAAAAATTCACCAGAGTAGACAAATACATTTATCGTAATTGCGCTTAAAAAGGCAGAGAAAATAATGACTAAGGTTGTTTTAATATTCTTCTTCACAGTTTGACTCATAGGACCCTCAACTAATCAAAACTATTATACGCTAGAAGATTAAACTTTCAAGGATAACTGATCAATTTGGTATTGTTTAAGAATTTTATCTTCCATCATTTCACAACGTTGAATCTGTTTCTTGATACTTCTAATCCCAACATTACATAAAATAAAGGTATTATTTTTAAATACAATCTTAGTCATATAATCATTCTTCAACACTTTCATAACTTGTTTTGAATTAATCCATATGCAATCCATTTCATTCATTGAACAGGTCGGAAAGAAATAGATCTGTAAAAGAGGATGCACTAAAACAGGACACTTCTGATGAATATTTAAACTTCTCTTGATTGCATATAAGCTACCCATGATGCTTAAACCATATCGATTACATAAAAACTCTATTAACTCTTTTGGTTTCTTATCATAGTATTGATCATGATTCGTAATAATTTTACTTTGCCTTAATGATTGATCATAATAAATCGCATTAATTTCATGGACTAACATACATATACATACGTTATAACTCCATACTTACCTATAAAAAAAGCGGCTTAATTAGCCGCAACATGTACCATCTGTACATTCTTCATTATCACCACATGTGCAAGCATCACCGCAGTTACCATCACACTCGTGTTCATGATCATGATCATGTCCGCATCCGCAATCATCTCCACATCCACAACCTTCATGAGAATGACCATGTTGTTCACGAACTTGTTGTTCATATAAAAGTGTATCAATGACGATTGCTTCAATTTCAACTAAAGCACCTTTTGGAAGAGCTTTTACTTCAACTGTACTACGTGCAGGATAAGGATCCGCAAAATACGTAGAGTATATTTCATTCATTAAGCTAAAATCACTTAGATTGGTCATAAATACAGTCGTCTTAACAATATGACGCATTTCTAAATTCATTTCAGCCAATAAAGCTTCCATATTCTTTAAAACTTGATAAGTTTGTTCCTGTATGCCACCTTCTACGAATTCATTCGTTTCAGGATCAACCGGTAATTGACCGGATACATACACGAAATCCCCTAATTTGACAGCTGGAGAATAAGGACCAATTGCTTTAGGCGCATTATTCGATGTTATTGATTTTGTAAACATGGTTGTTCTCCTTTACCACTCTTGATAATACTCGATTTCTTCTTCAATCAATCGTTGTCTACGATGGTGTAAGAACATGCGAAACACAAGATACAATGACGCACCCACTAAAAGCACTAATATTCCAGTTGAAATATAATCGCTAAAGCTTTCTAACATGAACTTACCTCGCGTTTCATTATAAACAAACTTATCTACTCATGCAACGAGTTCGCCCTAAGTTTGAGGGTAAAAAACACAAAAGTGATAAAACTAAGAACTAAGGTCAAAACACCTAAGATTTGATAGACAATTGCGACTTGATTAATCATATTCAAAGCTGTTAATGGATTTGTTATACCATTAATCCTATACATTTGAATTAACAAATAAACATGCATCGATATCTGTACAATAATCACTATTTTTGCACTATAACTGATATACATATAATTCTTATCTTTAAAACTAAATAATACAAGTAGCGTAAAGAACACAATTTCATGCCAACTAATACTATAGATAATATTCGTTAACAAAGGGACTTTATCCAAATATTGAGCCACAAAACGTGTAACTAAAGTACTATTCTTGATAAAACTCAAATTAACAATTTGACTCGTTGAGTTTATCTCTATCATATGACGACCTAATTGAATTTCAGGAACCGCAATTAGCCATGAAAATATGACCCATATTCCAAGAAAGATAAAGATGCGATGTTCGGGTTGATCCAACCAACGATTCAGTTTAATCATGTTCCAACCAATCTTCACCCTTAAGAACTTCTACACGAGATAATCCAGGGAAATCAAGTTGTCTTAAAACTTCATACACCACAATCGCGACCGTATTCGATAAATTTAAACTACGTGCATGCTCTACCATTGGTAATCTTAAACATGTCTCTAAGTGAGGTCTTAAGATATCTTTAGGAATACCTGTACTCTCACGTCCAAAAAATAGATAAATATCCTCATCACACTCATTAAAATCCATTTGAGATGGAGCCTTCTTACCATAACGCGTAATAAAATAATACTTTCCTTTATTCAAAGATACAAAATGCTCATAATTTTCATATACATGAGGTTCAATAATCTCACGATAATCCATCCCGCTACGTCTCACACTCTTTTCATCCAACGCAAATCCCAAGGGTTTAATCAAATGAAGTTGAGTGTTCGTCGCAGCACAAGTACGCATAATGTTCCCTGTATTCTGTGGTATTTCTGGTTGATATAAGACGATATGAATCATAGTAATCCTCTCAATATGCCCAATAAGGCTAAATGTAATGGATAATAGAAATAGAAGAAATACTTCTCAGTTAAATTCAATACTTCATTGTGATATTTAATTGGCTTCTCACTTCGATAAAACCAAAGTAATCCAAGCGATAATACAGATAATACTTGAATAAAATAAACCCAATAATAATCAAAGAACTGAGAAATCACAATTGGAATACTCGACCATAAACTTGGAGATAAGAATGGTAATAAGCTATATAGAACAGTCAAACCAACAAATCCAAATAACTGTTTCTTCTTATTTCCATAGTATACATAGAATAGAACGAGCGTAAAGATACCATACAATCCATAATCTATCGTTAAGAATTCTGCTACAAACGCAATGAGAACAACCAACCACATCTTACTTGTCTCAAACGCTTTAAATGCACCAAATGCTAAAACAAATAAGAAGAAAATATTTACGAGCTCTTTAACTCCACTTAAATAAAGTAAGATTTGAGTTAGAACAGCTGTAACAGAAATCTGAAACAATAACTTCTTTTGATTGGAAGTATATCGATAACTCAAGGCGAATAGATAGGCAAATATGGGAAAGGCTAAACGTCCTACGATTCTAAGCTCAATTAAATCAGGAAAGATAAAATGCCCAATATGATCAATTGTCATAGTAATAAGCGCAAACCATTTCAAGAAACGATGATTATATCCCTCATTCTCAAGCCCGTATACAATCGTATAAAGAAGTCCTAAACCCAATATGACACGATACAGAATCAACGAAACAAGCGAGAAAAAGAATGGTAAAGGAACCATTAAAATTAGATTATCGGTATAAGGATTTAATAACCATAAATCATTACTAAATAATACTTTATGGAAATAAATCCAGAAACTATCAAAATCCAATACTGCAAATGTCACTAAGAATGCAAACACAACACCTAATATAAGTGAAGCTTGTTTAATCCCACTTACAAGTACTCCAACTGTATCTTTTCTATTTAATAGATAAAGAATCATTCCAGAGAAAAACATTAAACCCAAAGAAATATTACGAACAAGTATCGTATTCACAAACAATACTTGAACATCAATCATATGATCTTTTTCTTTTTGATTAAAAACCTCTTGTTCAACTCCATCAATCGTCGCTAATACGTCTAAACGATCTGTCTTACCCACTAAATAATCCAATAAGACATCTGTCGCAATCATTAATTCATCAGAACTTATCCCAATATTCTCAGCGACATCCAATTCATTGTATTTTTTCTCATAAAACTTAATATCTAATGAGCTAATATGAATAACAGACAGTAAAAGACTGACCCAAATTGTTATACCAAATAAAATACTTAACACTCTATTCTTCATAATGTCCCTTTTCTAAGAAGTCGATTGCCTTACGTAATGCTTGACCTCTATGACTTAATGTATTTTTCGTTTCTAATTCCATTTCTGCATAAGATAAAGTATAACCATTAGGCACAAAAATTGGATCATATCCAAAGCCATTACTCCCACGAGCTTCATTCCCAATTGATCCAGGCATAAACCCTTCAAACGTATACACCTCTTCTTCATTTAAAACTAAACAAACAACAGAGACAAATCGCGCCTTGCGATTGACAGAATCCTTCATTCGATCAAGTATAATTTGATTCTTAATCGTATACGATGTATTCTCTCCTAAATAACGTGCAGAATAAACTCCAGGTTCATTATTCAGTGCTTCAATTTCTAGACCAGAGTCATCTGCTATACAAGGTATATGCGTCAATTGATAAATATGAAGTGCTTTTAATCGTGCATTCTCTTCAAATGTTAAACCCGTTTCTTCAATATCATCCTGTATATCAAAATCTGAAAGACTAAGTACTTCAAATTGAGGATAAACTTCTAATAATCGTTTTAATTCTATGACTTTATTCTTATTCTGTGTGGCTAACAGTAATTTCATGGAGTAAATTTCCTTCTTGGTCTAAGGTATACCAAACTTGTTTCTTATTTAAATACACGATTCCAATCACAACATTCTCATCCGTAATAAACAATGCCTTATTTGCTTTCTCCGTATAATTGTGCAAACACTTACGATAGAAATTAATATCAATTCCATCTGCCGGGTAAATCAACCTTGGTTTCAATTTAGCTTGTCGATAATATGCCTTTTCAATATAATACTTTGATCGTTTAAAATATTTATTCAACACAGGTTCTAGACAACGATAGAAATCCAATACTTGATAAGGATGATTCAATTGACTAATCGTATACCCACATTGTGCCATCACATCAAACGCACAAATAGAATCATCTTTAAATAACTCATCCAACTCCTCTTTTAAGCGTTGTGAGTTATAGCACTTCTCAGTCGCAAGTGCACAGTATTCAACTTGCTGAATGTCCTCAAAACTCATCCATTTTGTATTTTTAATCTGATACGGCGCAATCAACTCAGCTTCATAACCATACAACTCCTTAAGTTGATATAAAGTCGTCCCATGAAGCAATTTTAAAATACCTACTTGTATTTCAAATGGTTTTAAATGAACCAATTTTTGAAAGGATTCTTTAAATAGATCTAACGATTCATACGGTAATCCAGCAATTAAATCAGTATGTTGATGCGCTTTCTTATCCGCAAATAACTGTATTACTTGACTTAACTTATCAAGATTACAATATCTTCCAACTGCTTTGAGGGTTTTATCTTGAAATGATTGTACCCCTATCTCCATTCTAAAGCGTAATAAGGCATCATTCAAAAAGAAATGAACTAAATCATCATGTAAGGTATCACCAACCAGCTCTACATGAAAATGCATAAATTCTGGCATGGATAAACATTGATAGCCTAATCTTAGTGCTCGCTTAGGTTCTACATTAAATGTGCGATCTAAGAACTTTACTTGTTTAACTTCAGTATTCTTTAGTCCCTCAAAAAATTGATCCATATACGACTCACTAAACAATCGTATATTACGATCTAAGGACGCCATGCAATAGGCACAACCATATGGACAACCTCTTGAAGTCTCAACATAAAGATATCTCTTTCCCATATCCTTTTGATCAAAATCTAAGAAATAGGGACTTTCTAAACTTTCTAATAATGTTAGATCTGTTTTTAAGAACTCAACATTTTCTTCTTTATATACCTGATATCCAAGTGTGTCTTTTTTCAAAACCGCATCCCAAAAGGCAAATTCACCTTCTCCTATGATAATTCCCTCAATTGGATAATCAAATAATGGATCTGGATTATAACTCACTTCAGGGCCACCTAATATAATACGTAGATGTGGTAATCTTTCTTTTATCTTTATAATGAATTCCTTAGTCGCCTCAATATTAAAAATATAACAACTCAAACCCAATACATCAGGCCTATATTCTTCAATATCATTCAAACATTGAGCATAGTTTTCAGTGGTAGACTCAAAAACTCTCGCATTAATTGAATCTGGCTTACTAACCATTAACCATCTTAACGCTAGATTCTTATGAATATAACTGACATTTAAACTACATAGTGCAACGTTCATATCTCAATCATTTTAGCATATCTATGTGCGTATGCTAAAATAGAGCTATGGAAAAATTTTGGCAAAACAAAGTAGAATCGATATTAAGCGAAAAGATTCTATCAATAACAGATACCAACAAAGGATTAACCAATAAGAATTATCATGTGATAACGGAACATTTTAATGTGATTGTTCGCATACCATACAACGATAGTTCAAATATTGTTTATCGTAAACATGAAGCACTTGCACAAGAGTTAATTAAAGATACTCACTTAAATGTCGAAGTACTCTATTTTAATCCTGATGATGGATTAAAAATAACCCATTATGTGCCTAATTTACTCACCTTTAATGAATATAAAGACTCCGATCGAATTAAACGAACAGCACATTTAATGCAAAGATTACACCAGATCAATCAATGCATTGGGGTTGAGTTCAATCCCATTGATCGATATATCAAATATAGAAGTAATGTAATTCAACCTATGGTTGATGACAAAGATGCTGAACGAATTATAAAGACTCTTAGAAATGTTAATAGACCCCATACCCTTTGTCATAATGACTGGGTTGAAGGAAATATATGCTTTACACAAGATAAAGATTATTTAATCGATTATGAATACGCGGGAGATAATGATCCATTCTTTGATGTCATGTCTTTTATCACAGAGAACGAATTAACTGAAGAAGAAAAAAGAGAATTCATCAACGAATATTTTATTCAAAAACCGACTCAAGAAGAACTTGATTTGCTTAGTGTCTATGAACAATTTCACAATCTATTATGGTGTACATGGGCTTGTATGATGTATGAATCTAGAAATGAATCGATTTATAAAGAGATTGCACAGACAAAATACCATGCACTAAAAAAGACTTAATTGTTCAGATGATTCATATTCACCAATGTATTTAAATATCTCATCCACATCAGATAATATTTGATGTTTTTTACATTCTTCCTTAAATATCTTCATAAGATAATCATGATTAGGACTCATAACACTATAATCATTTCCATAGATTCTCTGATAATCCTTTTTTAAACCTGGAAAATGTTCATCTAACTTTGCATAGAAGTATTCACGATCCCCATCTCTCAAAGTAACCCCAAATCCAAAACATAATATCCCTTTTACTTTTGCCTCTATACAATAGTTTAAGATTCCTCTAAGATTCTCTTCTGTATCATTGATAAACGGTAAAATTGGACTTAACCAAACAATCGTTGGAATACCATGATCACGAAATACCTTAAGCGCATCAACGCGTTCAGATGTACTCGATACATTAGGTTCGATTATCTTACATAATGATTCATTAAAAGTTGTGAGTGTCATTTGTACGACAGATTTAGCATTTGTATTAATCCTTTTAAGCAAATCTAAATCACGCAATATTCGTGTTGATTTGGTTTGAATCGATACGCCAAAACCATATCGTTCAATGACTTCTAAAGCTTGTCGAGTATGGTTGATACTTGTTTCGAGAGATGTATACGGGTCACTCATCGCGCCTGTCACAATCATGCACTTTTTACGTTTTCGCTTTAATGCATCTTCTAATAGCTCAATTGCATTGGATTTGACTTCAATATCTTCAAAGTCATGTGTGAACTGATAACATTTACTACGACTATCACAATAAATACACCCATGTGTACATCCACGAGTGAGATTCATTCCATTGCGTGCTGATAAAATACTTTTAACTTCTTTGGTGTGCATAATTATCTATATTATACAAAAAAAAGATCCGAAGATCTTTTAATTAAGCTGTCTTTTCTAAAGCTTTTTTAGCTTTGTCTACGATGCTTGTGAAGCCTTTAGGATCATGAATAGCCATTTCAGATAACATTTTACGGTTAACTTGAATATTCGCTAATTTTAATCCATGCATCAATTTTGAATAACTGATTTCGTTCATACGAGCTGCTGCATTTACACGAGCGATCCATAATTTACGCATTTCACGTTTTAAATTACGACGATCTCTGTATGCATACTTCAAGGAATGCATAACTTGTTCATGAGCTGTTTTGTAAATCGCGTGCTTACTTCCAAAGTAACCCTTTGCAAGTTTTAATATACCCTTACGACGAGCACGTGTCGCAACTGAATTTTTTACTCTTGGCATGTGTCTTCTCCTAATTGTGCAACATTAACTTGATACGTTTGAAATCTGTACCATGAATTAATGTTGATTTACGTAAATTACGTTTTTGTTTATGCGATTTGTTGGCCGCAAAGTGGGATACATACGCATGAGAACGTTTAAGTTTACCACTGCCTGTTACTTTGACACGTTTAGCCAAAGCTTTTTTCGTCTTCATTTTTGGCATAATCTGCTCTCCTCTATTTTGTCTTCTTAGGGGTCACAACCACTGACATGGTACGACCTTCCATCATTGCAGGTTTATCAACACTCGCAATATCGGATACTTCTTGGATAAAATCATTCATGATCTTTTGACCAACTTCAATACGAGTCATCATACGACCCTTAAAGCGCATGTCAAGTTTTACCTTCATTCCTTCTTCCAACCATTCACGAGCATGTTTTAATTTAGTTTCAAAATCATGTTTATCGATAACGGGTGATAGACGAAGAGGTTTAACTTCAGTCACGTGTTGATTCTTCTTTGCTTCTTTATTCTTCTTTTGTAACTCAAAGCGATACTTTCCGTAATCCATAATCTTACAGACCGGTGGATTTCCCTGAGGCGCTACGCAGAATAGATCAAGTTCATAATCATAAGCCGCTTCTAGAGCTTCTCTACGCATTTTGATGCCGAGTTGTTCTCCATTAGGACCAATGACTAGTACTTCCTTAAAGCGAATGTTTTCATTGACGAGTTCGTCTGTCTTATTTGGACGTTTGGTTATAAAAATACCTCCTTGCAAATATAAAAGCGGGCACAAAGGTCCCGCTTATAAGTACTTGGTTTAAATAAAACACCTTTTGTAGCACATACCCATGACTTAAGCCATCAGGTGAGAAGCAGGAACTTCTTCTTTCCACATATATTGCTTGATAAATATAACACAGATCATATCTGATGTCAACGATTCAATTCAATCCATTCTAATGCTTCTTCTATCGAAATCTTTTCATATTTAACTTCACCATCAATAACGAATACCCCATGATCCATTTGATAGGCATCAGTGCCTTCTAATAGTAACACATTCTTTAACATCTTTGCTTTTATCTTATCAATGATTTCACCTTTGGCATCCCTAAATTTATCCACCCTATCGCCTCTAGGTGAAAACACAATTAATAATTCATCTGGTAATTCGTTCAATTGAATATTTATAGGATAAAGATTTAATGGAATATCATTGATATTATGTATATCCAAGTCTAAATTCTCATAATTAATCATCGACTCAATATGATTTGGGATGATTGAATGTAAAATGTTTTTATTTAACACTTCAATGATAATCCATTGTAACTGTGAAAACAGATCACTCTTATTATCTAGTTGAAATTGATTAACTAACCCTAGTTTAGATCTATATTCAATAGTCCAAATCGTATTGGTAAACTTACGAGTCAGGTCCATACTTTTGAATGATTCTGTTTTATCTTCCTGATTTACTATTTCGAAATCTCCAAAAAGTGTTTTTATATCCTCTTGGTGTATCAACACAATATCAGTGTCGTAGATAAAATGATTCTCTTTATCCCCTTGATATAAAAGAAATAGAATCATGATTAAAATAATACTTATGAATCCCACCCATTTTTTCATATTCTCATTATATATAAAAAAAGGAGCTTTCGCTCCTAATTATTATTCTTTTGGAAGAATTAAGTTTAAAGTAATTCCAACTACTGCAGCCAATGCAGTACCAGAAAGCGTTGCTAATCCAACAAGTTTGAATGCTGCTCCACCTAATCCAAGAACTAACATACTCGCCGCAATAATAACGTTACGATGTTTTCCAAAATCAATCTTCTCATCGATTAATACACGTAAACCGTTTGATGCGATAAATCCATATAGAATGATCGACATACCACCTAATACTCCACTTGGAATCGTAGAGATTAAAGCGGATATCTTACCAACAAAACTTATAACTAAGGCTAAACCAGCTGCACCACCAATAACCCAGATAGACGCTACTTTAGTTAAACCAACAACACCAGTATTTTCACCATAAGTTGTATTTGCTGGCCCACCAATTAAAGCAGACACCGCTGTCGCAACTCCATCTCCAATTAAAGTATTATCTAATCCTGGATCTTTCAAGAAATTACGGTTACAAATCTTTCCTAAGACTGTGTGATCCCCAATATGTTCTGAAATTGTTACGACCGCAATAGGAACGATAACCCAAGTCTCAACACCGAAGTACAATTGATATGTTTGGAAGTTTCCTAACTTAAATGGAAGAATGAAATCAGGTACTGCAAACCAAGGAGCAGAGACAACTGCACTAAAATCTACAAGGCCTAACGCTAAGGCTACTAAATATCCACCGAAGATACCAATAATGAATGGCACAATCTTCATAAAACCTTTACCAACAGTCATTACTGTCGCAGTGATTGCGAATGTCGCAATTGCAGTCACAATAATTCTCCAATCTCCACCTGTCGTGAAGCCTGCAGAGCCTACCGCAACACCTGCTAAACCTAAACCGATGATAATAATCATTGGACCAATGATAATTGGAGGAAGAAGTTTATCAATCCATTCCTTACCAATTAGTTTAATTAGAATCGCAACCCCAACATACACCAAACCAACTAAAATTAATCCTGTTTGTGCAGCGCTAACACTTCCACCCAAAGATTCTTTCGCAATAATAATTGCCGTAATATAAGCAAATGATGAACCTAAGTAAACTGGCACTTTAGCCTTAGTTGCGACGATATAGATAAGTGTTCCTAAACCTGACGCAAACAATGCTACTGAGATTGGTAAACCTGTTAAGATTGGAACCAACACGGTAGCGCCAAACATCGCGAATACATGTTGGAAACTGAGTGCCATCCATTTTAATACGGGTGGTTTCTCATGCACATCATACAATAATTCATTATTTTTCATTTTTCTTTCCTCCTCGCACAGGTCTAAAATAAAAGGGACTTATGTAAAAGTCCCTTAAGTGGTCGGAAGGTTGTATCTTTCCTTGGTGACCTCTCTGGATCACATTTAAAGGACCTATGCTAGGAATACTTTAGCATACACATTGTTCTTTGTATAGTATATTTTTAACTTTTTTATAGATTAACCTTCTTATATTTCTACCATTGAATATGGATGTGCTATAATGCTATAGAATTATTGAGGTATCGTATGAAACTAAAAACAAGTTATTTCTTTACATTAAGAGAAAATGTTAAAGATGAAGATTCAGTTAGTGGTAATTTGCTCGTAAGAAGTGGGATGATCAAGAAGAATTCTTCTGGAATCTACATGTACTTACCTTTAGGTTATCGTGTATTAAAGAAGATTGAACAAGTGATTCGTGAGGAAATGGATGCGACAGGTGCACAAGAAGTCTTAATGCCAGCTTTGATTCCGGAAGAAGTCTATGAACAATCAGGTCGTAGAGCACTTATTGGATCAAGTATGTTTTCGCTTAAAGATCGTTTTGATAAACCATTTGTATTAGGTCCAACCCATGAAGAACTCTTCTTAATGGCTGCACAGAATAAAGTGAAATCATATAAGGACTTACCTTTCAATATTTATCAATTCCAAACAAAATTCAGAGATGAACCTCGTCCACGTTTTGGATTAATTCGTGTTCGTGAGTTCATTATGAAAGATGCGTATTCATTTGACACAAACTTAGAAGGATTAGATATTTCTTACAATAAGATGGATAAAGCATATCGTAATTCATTTGATCGTATGGGATTGAATTATAAAGTTGTGACAGCTGATACAGGTGTAATGGGCGGTCTCTTGTCTGAAGAATTCCAAGCTGTAACAGATATCGGTGAAGATACATTAGTCTTATGTGATTCCTGTGATTTCTCAAGTAATATTGAAGTTGCGCCTTGTGTGAGTGAATCATTAGAACTTGAATCTTTCTTAGAGATGGAAGAGCTTTATACGCCTAATGTGGGTAAGATTAAAGATTTAGTTGATAATTATCAAATTCCAATTGAGAAGATGACAAAGTCCATGATTTATAAAATTGATGATAAATTCTATCTTATTATGGTTAGAAGTGATGATGAAATCAATGAAGTAAAACTTCAAAAATTATTTGGCGCACAAAGTGTTACTTTAGCTGAGAATGATGATGTTGTACGATTAACTAATGCAAAAGTTGGATTTGCTGGGCCTGTTGGCATCTCACTTCCAGTTATTGCGGATCATCGTATTCAATCGATGTCTAATTTCTTAGTTGGCGCAAATAAATCGGATTATCATTTAAAGAATGTAAATGTTAATCGTGACTTTAAGGTAAATCAATACGCTGATATTCGAAATGTACGAGAAGGTGATGTTTGTCCTAAGTGTCATAAAGGTCATATTCACTTCTCAAAAGGAATAGAAATTGGTAATATCTTCAAACTTGGAGATAAATATGCAAAGGCATTAGGCTTAAATTACTTGGATCAAAACAATCAACTGAACCCAGTTATCATGGGCTCATATGGAATCGGTCCAGGACGTTGTATGGCTGCGATAGTTGAACAAAATCATGATGACTTTGGAATTATCTGGCCAAAGGAAATAGCACCATATAGTGTCGCAATTGTGATTATTAATTCAAAAGTTGAAACTCAAATTAATGTCGCTGAAGATCTATACAATCAATTACTCAAGGCTAAAGTTGATGTTATCTTAGATGATCGTGATGAAAGACCTGGTGTTAAATTCAACGATATGGATCTCATTGGTATACCAGTTCGTATTACAGTAGGAAAAGCCATTGAACAAGGCCAAGTTGAAGTCAAGTTCAGAAACGAAAAAGAAGTTCAACTTATCAACATTGAAGACATCAAACAATTCGTACTAGATTTCATAAACAAATAAGAGGGTTCATTACCCTCTTTTAATTTGATCCAAACTCTTTTCAATGATGATTACAACCAATATCATAATCGCTGTATAAGCAAATAAATCAACCGTTTCAAAATTCATTCTTGCGATATGCATAAGATAACCGAGTCCTGGTTGAACTTGCCCAAGAATCTCTGCCATCACACCTACTTTAAATCCTAACGATAAGGCACCCTTTAAACCCTCAAAAAGAGAAATTTTAATCAAAGGAATAATTACTTTTGTCAAACGATGAAAATACGTCTCAGGATAAAGCTTAAGCAGTTCTAAATGTTCAGGATTAATCCCAAACAAACCAGTTGAAATCTGTGTATATAAGACAGGAAATAAAATGAGTAAAGTCACAAAGAAAACACTCATTTCACGCGAAAACCAAATCAACACTAACAGAATATACGTTATATTAGGAATTGTCTTACTCACTAAGACAAGTGGTTTTAACGCTTGATCAATAATTTTAAAATCATAAGAAAGAATCGCAAACACAAAACTCAATATAAATGCCATAACCGTTCCTAATATTACCCGAAATAATGTAATAAACAAATGATTATAAAATGAGCCATTACTTAGAATATTAATTAAACGATTAAAAACATCTAAAAAAGAAGGTAGAATAATCGATTGATTAACCATCATCGCAATACCTTGCCACAAGATAAAATAGAACAACCATACTAACACTTTACGTCTCATGCGCACATTATAACATTTTCATAAAGTGCTATAATAATAAAAAGGAAATGCTATGAAAATGATTATATATATCATACTCATTATCAGTTTAAGCGCTTGTTCACAAGAAACATTTTTAAGTCGATTTGAAGGATTAACACCAAAAGCTAATTATCAAAACTACAAGATTTATGATTTGATTGAACAAAAAGGACTCGCATGCGCTGAAGCAATCGAATTTTTGGGAAACGATGAAACTTATGACTATTATTTTAACTGCTTGAAGAGTGATCAAATCTATTTCGTATCCGATGAAGAAGTCATAAAAGTTAAGACATTCTATGAAGCAGGAAACATTAGTTTACAAGAACTTTTTAACTTAAATATTATCAGCCGAATGGAGAAGACAAAATGAAACGACATGTGAAGAAAATTATACACGGATTTCAAACTTCAGATGGTGCAGGTGTAAAACTAACCCGCGTTATTGGATCTCAAGATGCTCATGACGTTGATCCGTTTCTTATGTTAGATGCATTTGATTCAAAAAATCCGAACGATTATATCGCAGGTTTCCCTTTTCATCCACATCGTGGAATAGAAACATTTACCTACCTAATTCATGGAAATATTGAACATCAAGATAGTTTAGGTAATAAAGGCATAATCCATGATGGAGAAGCTCAATGGATGACAGCCGGATCCGGCATAATTCATCAAGAAATGCCACAAGCTTCTAAACATATGCTAGGGTTACAATTATGGATTAATTTACCCCAAAAAGATAAAATGTGTGAACCAGCTTATTGGGATATTCTAGCAGATCATGCTCAACCCATCATAAAAGATGGAATAACTATTCGTGTAATTTCTGGAAACGTTGATGGGATATCACCTAAAATTCAACCAAAGTATGTTCAAGCAAGAATTTTAGATATAAGTATAAATAAGGATTCTACATTCAAACTCAATATAGATTCAAGAAATACATTATTTATCTATACATTTAACAGTGAGTTATTGAATGTGGAAGATCATAAACAATTACCTAAAAAATCAGCAGTTCTATTAGATGAAGGATCAAGTGTTGAGATTAAAGCACTTGAAGATTCCCGTTTATTATGGTTTGAAGGATTACCGCTCAATGAACCTATTGCGTTTGGAGGACCGATTGTGATGAACACAAAAGAAGAGCTTTCCTTAGCTTTCAAAGAGTTAAGAGAAGGTACATTCATTAAACATAAATAAAATCCCATCGTGCTGGGATTTTTAAATGATCAATTCTATTAATTCTAATGGATGATTTAACTCAACTACGTCCATAATCATATCATCATGTAATCCATTCCATTTAGCATAAAAGAAATCAATATTCGCATTCTGTGATGCACGATAATCTGAATACGTATCTCCCACATAACAAACCTCATGTGGCATTAAATCCAATAACTCACAACATTTCAATAAAGGTTCTGGATCAGGTTTATGCTTATCGGTATCTTCCGCAAGCACTCTACATTTCATAAACGAGTCTAAACCTTTTGATACAACATCAATACGATATTGGTTATACGTTTTTGCACTAACGACAGCTTGTATAATTCCCATAGACTCAACTTGTTTAAGTAAATCTATAATACTAGGATAAATACTTGCGCCTTCTTCATATTCATTAACATATTTTACCCATCTTGCATAAACTTCATCACGATTCATAATCCCAAGTTCATCAAGCACCTTTCTTCCAGGATATGAAGCGTATTTTAAAACAGATTCATACGTAAACTCCTTAAATCCTTCTTCATGAAGGATCTTTAGAAGTGGAAACATATTCATTTTCAAAGTATCAATTAGTGTACCATCTACATCATAAATAATAGCTTTATATTTTCTCATTCATCCAATTTCCCAAACAATACAACATAATTATGACCATATACTTTCGCACAATTTGGACAAGTTGTATAGAATACATATATTTCTTTTAAAGATGAATTCTTTGATTTTAATTGATTTCCAAAATCCTTAATCCATTTTGATATATCTTTAAAATCACCATCATACACTCTAGTATAAAAATTACCCTCTATTCTATGTGAATCATACCCTTCCACATCACCCTTAACTAGAAAATAGTGATCACATTTAAAAGGACTTACATCTTTTGATAAGATAAGATATCGATCATCAAACGCCTGTTTATCATCATTAATAGCCTTCATAGCACGTGTAAATACTTTATCCATATTAACTGGCATATACATAAAACTAAAAGTAGAATCCTTAATAAAACGATATTCACTTAAATCAAATATTTGATTATCATACATTTCTGGATGAAATACTGGGCAACAACCTGTCACATTATCTACTTCAGTATAACCGGGGATAATTCTTTGAATACTTGTCATAAAGAAATCCTCCTTATACTCACATTGTACACTTTTAAGTATAATTATCATTATATTTAAGTAAGAAACATAAATAAGTACAGTATAATTAACACATTAAGCGAGAATCCATATGATCCAAATAAGAACAGTCACAATAAACGATGCACAAGAATGTTTAAATATTTATTCCTATTATGTCTTGAATACAACCATAACATTTGAATACGATACACCTACAATTGTTGAATTTAAACAAAGAATTCAAAAGATTACTCAGAAATATCCTTATTTAGTTGCTATCTTGGATAATGAGATTGTTGGATATGCGTATGCGACTTCGTATAAAGAAAGAGCTGCATATGATTGGTCAGTTGAAACAACCGTCTATGTTAAGAATGATAGACATGGATTGGGAGTTGGTAAAACTCTATATACCCATCTAGAACGAAATCTTAAAGATAGAAATATTGTTAATATGTTAGCTTGTATCACCTATCCAAATCCAAAAAGTATCGATTTTCATGCGAAATTTGGATTCGAGAAAGTGGGACACTTCCCAAAAGTTGGATATAAATTCAATGAGTGGAAAGATATTATTTGGATGCAGAAAGTAATCAAGTAAAAATGAACCCTATGGATTCATTTTTTATTGTCATTAAATTACTTTTTCAATAATCGTTTAAATATATTCCTTGAATTATACACAAATACACTTGATATTAGTACTTTTACTAAATCAAATGGAATAAATGGTATAACCCCAATCGTGAAAGCACGATTGAAATCAATGTTTAACACAAACATTAATCCTAGTACTCCACAGGCATATACAATCACAACTCCACCAATAAGAGCTGATATAAAATATCCAAAGAAATAATCTAATTTCTCTTTAATAAAACCAATAACTAAGGTAGATAATAGAAAACCAATTAAATACCCACCTGTAGGACCAAAAAGTATAGGCAATCCAGCAGTCCCATTAGCGAAAACAGGTAGCCCTATTAAACCCAACAATAGGTATAATCCAACCGTATAAAATGAAATGGAAATTGGCATACTTAATGCAATGATCATTAACATCAAACTTTGTAAAGTAAATGGAACAGTTGAAAAAGATAATGGAATCGAGATATAAGCTGATATAGATAAAATTGCGGCTAATAAAGAAATCACAATCATTCGTTTTAATGGGCGCATAAATACTCCTTATAATATTGAGATTATAAAGTAAACTCAAGCAAAAGAAAAGGCTCAAATGAGCCTAGTAGTATAAATTTTCTAATCCGTTAAGTTTAAATAATTCCAAGAAAGCTTCAATCGCCTCTTTATTATCATTAGCTTTAACCACATTAACATTCATACGATCCCATGCTTGAACTAATATCTTACTTACTGGTACACCTAATGTAGAAGATAACTCCTCTGTAATATCAGTTTCAAGTAAAGAAGGATTGTTATTAAGTTCAATATTATACGCCATCATAAGGTCTAAACGAGCTTCAACTTGTTTTAACTTCTCAGCACTAATATCAGCCTTAATATAAATTGCGGCTTGAGGATAATTCTCAAATCCCGTTTTCTCTTTCCATAATGCTTGAAGATCCTTATAAACACTTAAGTTTAATGGTATTTCCAATGTCTTTGCTTTAGCGATGGTTGCAGTCATAAGTGGTTCAGCCATTAATCCAACATTAAATGATCTGGATAATAATTGACCTTGAACATCTGTAACCGAATTAAACGCAGTAGATACAAACACTTGATCTAAGTTATCTTTAATTGATTTGTAAACTAATCCCGGCACTGCTTGTTCACCAAATAAAGCGATTGGTTCATTTTCGCCAAGCGTAATATCCGAATTCGATACAAGATATAAATTACCCCAAGTAACAATTCCATATAAACGATAGGGATTACTCTCTTTCTTACTTAATGCGGCACCCAAGTTAACAGGCGCAATAATCACATCTTTCTCACCTTTGATGAGTTCTGCACTTAATACATCTGTTCCATCCACAAATTCAATCGAATCTTTGTTTTCTTGAATAATGGGTACAAGAGATAGTGCAGGCGCTCCCTTAGGTGAGAGAATTGTTAAATTCTCCCATTCTAAAGGTTTTGCCGTACAAGCAACGAGTAAACCTATTAAAATAATCGCAAATATCTTTTTCATTATCGTTTCTCTTTCACTTCTTTAATCAACGAATCCAATAAATCTTGTACACTGAGTGATTCAGAAGCCTGAGAACCATAACGACGTACATTGACTGTTCCATTCTCAACTTCACCATCCCCAACTACAAGTTGTACAGGAATCTTCTTAATTTGCGCTTCACGTAAACGGTATCCAAGTTTTTCATTACGTTCATCCACATCCACTCTAAATCCAGCTTCTACTAATTTTTCTTTTAATTGAAGTGCATAATCATGATGGAATTCTGCATTTACCGGTAAAATACGAACCTGATCTGGAGATAACCATAATGGGAATGCACCTGCAAAGTGTTCAATTAAAATACCTATGAAACGTTCAACTGAACCGAAAATAACACGATGTAACATAATAGGACGTTTCTTTGATCCATCACTATCTATGTAAGTTAAATCAAATCGTTCTGGTAAGTTCATATCTAATTGAATTGTGCCACATTGCCATGCTCTTCCAAGAGAATCTTGTAGATGGAAATCAAGCTTAGGACCATAGAATGCCCCATCTCCAGGATTAACTTTGACAGTATGACCTGATTTCTTACAAGCAGACTCTAGAATACGCTCTGATTCATCCCAAACTTCAATTGATCCAATGTATTTTTCTTCAGGACGAGTCGATAATTCGATGGAATAACTTAAATTAAACAACTTGTAAACACGATCAAAGAAAGCGATTAATCGAACAATTTCACCTTCTACTTGATCTGGAGTCATATATAAATGCGCATCATCTTGAGTAAATGTACGAACGCGGAATAAACCATTCAATGCGCCTGAAGCTTCATGACGATGAACCAAACCAAGTTCTCCTACTCTTAACGGAAGATCCTTATAGGAATGTAGCTCATTTTTATACACCAACATACCGCCTGGACAGTTCATCGGTTTAATCGCAAACTGACGATCATCCACATCAGAGATATACATATTTTCTTTGTAGTTAAACCAGTGACCTGATACTTCCCAAAGTTCTTGAGATAGCATAATTGGGGTCTTAATAAACTGATATCCTTCTTTTGTATGTTCCTCATACCAAAAGTTTTCTAAGATATTACGTAGAATCATACCCTTATCCAACCAGAATGGAAAACCAGGGCCATATTCACTCATCATAAATAATCCAAGTTCCTTACCTAGTTTCTTATGATCGCGTTTCTTTGCTTCTTCTAATAAGTATAAGTGTTGATCTAATGCTTCTTGAGTATCGAAACAGATACCATAAACACGTTGTAACATCTTATTGTTGGCATCTCCCTTCCAATAAGCACCAGATACTTTGAGTAATTTAAAAAACTTTAATTCTTTCACTGTATCAACATGAGGTCCACGACATAAATCTTCAAACTCACCTTGTTTGTAAGTTGAAATCGTTACACCTTCCATATTGTTAATTAAATCTAATTTGTATGGATCATTCTTAAAGCGTTCCAAAGCATCTTCTTTAGAGATTTCTTCACGAATAATACGTTTACCATCCTTTGAAATCTTCTTCATTTCTGATTCTATCTTAGAGAAATCACTCTCACTTAAAACGGTATCACCCAAATCAATATCATAATAAAATCCTTCATTGATAACTGGCCCAACCCAAAACAATGCATGTGGGTGTAGTCGTTTAACAGCTTGTGCCATTAAATGTGCACAGGAATGATTTAATACATTTAACTCAGCATTCTCTTTTACATTAATCATTTTCTTTCTCCTTTTTAGAAATAAAAAACTCCCATCCAAAGGACGAGAGTTCGCGGTACCACCTTAATTCAAAACTATAATAGTCTTGCACTTAATCGATAACGTTGATAAAACGGAATCTTTTCAAAGATTCACCTCTTAAGTGGTAATCATTAAGTACTAAGGAAAGTTCACACCAATCACTTTCTCTCTAAACAAAATACTTAACATCGTGTCTTAAGATTTGGCTATATTAGTAGTTTAATTATTCCATCCATTTTTGTCAACTAAAATGGTTTTAATTTGATTGATATTTAAAACGCAAAATTTCCGTCTTTAAATACAACAACTTCTTTACCGTCTTGAGTGATACCAATAATGGACATATCCGCACTACCAAACATGAAGTCTTCATGTTCCATCGAGTTGTTAGATCCAACTTTATCTAACTCTTCTTGAGTCATGTCATTACCACCTTTAACATTCATTGGATAAGCGCGACCTAACGCTAAGTGACAAGAAGCATTCTCATCAAATAAAGTATTCAAGAAAAGAATATTACTATTAGAAATAGGAGAATCATGAGAAATCAATGCGACTTCACCTAAGTAAGATGAACCTTCATCAAATTCAAGTAATCCTTTTAAAGAATCTTTTGCTTCCTTCGCATCAAAATCAACAACTTTTCCATCCTTAAACTCTAACCAGAAATCACGAATTAGATTCCCATTATAGTTTAATGGCTTTGAAGCATAAACTCGTCCATTTACACCAAATTTGTATGGCATTGTGAAAGTTTCTTCTGTAGGCATATTTGGATTAAATACGACACCCTTAGTACTCTTTTCATTACCACCAGCCCAAACATGGTTTTTAACAAGTTCGACAACTAAATCAGTTCCTAAACTATTCTTAAAGTGTAATGACTTAAAGTTATAGTTATTTAATGCTTCATTGTGATTATGTAATGTTTCATTGTGTTTTTCCCATTCTGAAACAGGATCATTATCTTCATGAACACGCACTGCATTAAAAATTGCTTCCCACAATGCATCTGTTGCTAGTTCTTCTGTATATTCTGGGAAAACACGTTTAGCCCAACCAACAGTAGGAACAGAAATGACACACCATTGAGTACGATTGCCCATGGTGTGTTCACGCCATGATTTTAATGCTTTATTGCTTGCGACAGCAGCTGTTTGAATCTTGATAGGATCGATATCAGCCATTAAACCAGGCGTTTCCGCATGAACGGAAATAAGTGCATACCCTTTTTCAACATAGTAGTTAAATTGTTCAACGATATAGTTCGGCACTGTTCCTAGTACATCTAAATCACAATATTCATAGTTATGATGATTAATAACTTCATCGTTATAACGAACAGATACATGTGAAGCCCCTGCTTTATAAGCTTCTTCAACTAATACTCTTATAAAATCTTTAGTATCAACATTAGCACTAATCATTAAAGGTTGACCCTTTTGAACATTAGCCCCAATTTTTACAGCTAATTCTGCATATTTGTGTAATAACTTTTTACTTGGCATAAATCTCCTTAAACTCCATGTGATATCGGTAACATTGCAGCTCCAATGATTCCAGGTTCTGATAACTCAGCACGTTTGAATAATGGATTACGCATACCAACATGCACTAAATTGTTATAATTTTCTAAAATTTTATCGAAATAGGCTTCATGTGATTTTGACACACCACCACCAATAACGAATACATGTGGATCAACCACATGTCCAATAGCGGAACATAACAGTGCAAAATGATAAGCCATATCGTCAATCATCTTTTCAGCAACAACATTACCTTCTTTAGCTAAATCAAAAATTGCCTTTGCGGAAGTAATATTGGGATTTAGTTTTTCTTTAGCTTGTTTTACTAAAGCAGTACCACTAAATACATTTTCAGCAGCCCCGACATTTAAGTGGTTAATCTTCTCACCTTCACTTTGGACAATGATATTACCGACTTCACCCGCATAACCATTCTTACCAGAAATAACTTTACCATCCGCAACTAAAGCGCCACCAACACCCGTAGAATGCGTAATATAGTAAACGATTTTATATCCCTTACCAGCACCAACTAATGCTTCAGCTAGTCCAGCCACATTGGCATCATTATCAACAAACGTTGGAAGATTAAATTCACGCTCAATTTCTTGAGCCATTGGGTAGTTTTCAAAACCCGGTAAATTGGTAGCCATCGTCATCACACCTTTTACAGTGTCAACTGGACCTGGTACACCAATCCCGATCCCTGATACCTCATTAAGGCCATCAATTTGACGAATTAATGACTTAAGATTTGCCATAACTTTCTCAGTACCTTCTAAAGCAAGCGAAGGACTTGAAACTACTTGTAAGATTTGACCATCTTCTGTAACTTTCGCAACACGTACATTCGTGCCGCCTAAATCAATCCCAATTACCGTTTTCATTTTTTACCCCTATTTATTATTGTTATTTAATTTCAACAATCTTCATCATATTAGCAGTACCCTCACCCGTAGGATATCCAGCTGTTATGATGACATAATCACCACGAACTAAGCCACGATCCTTCGCAATGATTGTTGCGAGTTCATCATCATTTGTCATTTCATTATGAATATCTGACAAGATAGGAATTACGCCCCAATGAGACTCAAGTTTACGTTGTACGGACTTCGTAAATGTGACCGCAAAGATAGGCACTTGAGGACGGAACTTACTAATTCGTCTAGCTGTTGATCCACCTTGAGTAAAGGCTACGATTGCTTTAACTTTATCGAGTTGTAACGCAGAATCCGCTACAGAAATACCAATCGCATCTTGAATTGTCTTACGAGAAGATTTGATTGCTTGATCTAAACGTTCACGATAAGGAAGAATTTCTTCCATCGCAAGCGCTATTGTATCCATTGTCTTAACTGCTTCTAATGGATATTCCCCAGCTGCTGTTTCACCACTTAACATAATCGCATCACTACCATCTAATACTGCATTCGCAACGTCACTTGCCTCAGCACGAGTAGGACGAGGATTAGCCATCATAGACTCTAACATATGGGTTGCTGTAATAACTGGTTTACCTAATTCATTCGCACGTTTAATAATCTTCTTTTGGTAAATAGGAACAAGTTGAGTACTTACTTCAACCCCTAAATCTCCACGTGCAACCATAACACCATCGGATACTTCTAAGATTTCATCTAAGTTATCATAACCTTCTTGGTTTTCAATCTTTGCGATGATTTGAATCTTTGATTTACCTTCAGATAATAAAATCTTACGAATGGCTAATACATCCGATGCACGACGTACAAAGCTCGCCGCAATGAAGTCAACATCCATTTGACAACCAAAACGCAAATCACTTTCATCTTTTTCAGAGATAAAAGGCATGGATAACTTAACATTTGGAACATTTACACCCTTACGAGTTTTAATGATTCCTGAGTTTTCAATACGACATGTTAACTCACCTGGTTGAACTTCAGTAATGGTTAAACGCATTTTACCATCATCAATTAAAAGATAATTGCCAGGTTTAACATCCGCATACATTTCAGGGCAATCGACATGGAAACGCTCATTCGTTCCAAGTACTGGCTCTTTCACAACCTTAACCATATCCCCCTTTTTGAAAGTTAAGATACCGTCAGTCATTTCTCCACAACGTATTTCTGGTCCCTTAGTATCTAACATAATACCAAGGTTGTATCCTGCCACATCACTCACTTCACGGACCATTTTGATACGATCACCATGAGTTAGATGATCTCCATGAGAGAAGTTTAAACGTACGATGTTCATCCCCGCATCAGCGAGTTTTGTGACCATCTCAGGCGTTTCAGTAGCTGGACCTAATGTGCATATAATTTTTGTCTTACGAATTTGTTTCATTTTATTTCTCCTAAATTAAACGTTGGTGCAACCCAAATAGTTGCTTGCGAGATGGTCTTGGTAATGATAGTGCTTCTTCAATTGGATACGATGTAATCTTATTATCCACTAAGCCAACACAATGCCCACCAATTCCTTTAACTAATAACTCAACCGCATAATCCCCCATTCGAGTCGCTAATACACGATCGAACGCAGTTGGTGAACCCCCTCTTTGAATATGACCTAAGACGGTAGAACGACCAGAAAAGCTAGTTGCTTTACTAATCTTATTTGCTAACATCTCAACATCTGTAATCTTTTCACTAATGACTACAATGGCATGTTTCTTTTTTCTTGTTTCATCAAGTTCTCTTAAGCGTTTCAATACTTCTTGTTCATCATAACCTGTTTCAGCTGTGATAATCATTTCAGCTCCACAACTTAAACCTGAAAATAATGCAAGATCTCCACATTTATTTCCCATGACTTCCACTACGGAACAACGATGGTGAGAAGAACTTGTATCTCTTAATTTGTCAATGTTTTGAATAACAGTATTTAAGGCTGTATCAAATCCAATGGTATAATCCGTAGATACGATATCATTATCAATTGTACCTGGCAATCCAATACAATTAATACCCATTTCAGTTAAAGCTAAAGCACCTCGATAGGAACCATCCCCACCGATCACCACAACCGCCTCAACCCCAAATTCTTCTAATTTAGAAATCGCTATTTTGCGAACCTCTACATCTTTGAATTCAGGTAAACGAGCAGAACCTAATATCGTCCCACCTCTAAACATAATATCGCTGACAGACTTTGAGTTCATTAAGAACATCTTGCCTTCAACCATACCCTTAAAACCATCTTCAATCGCCACGACCTCTACGCCTTGCGATAACGCAGATCGTGTAACAGCTCTAATTGCCGCATTCATACCAGGTGAGTCTCCACCTGAAGTTAATACTCCAATGCGTTTCAGCATAAACACGCCTCCTTAGCCCAGTAAAATGATACCATTTTACTTCGTATTTGTGTAATTTTTAGCACACTTTTAGCGTGATATTCTGCGATTTACCCCACCAATTAAGAGTGGTTCTGATAATCTTTCTATTCGTTCCAATAAACGTTTTGATTTTAAAGACTCATCATCCCCTTTTTGATTAAATCTAAAATGATTGGATAATGCGTCTAAATTATGATTCGAAGTAAAAATTGTTAATCTCTGTTTCTCCATGCGATCATTGAGTAAAGGAAATAAAATCTCATCTCTAAAATAAGACGAATATGTTTCAGCCCCAATATCATCTAATACAAGACAATACGCATTTTTCATTTGTTCTAATTTTACCTCACGTTTATCATCTTCCGTATATGAACTATAGAATTGATACGCAAAGTTTGGACAATTCACAAACGCAACTTTCTTACTTTGCTTAGCATAGAAATTTAAGATAGACATCGCAATATGTGTCTTACCTGATCCTAAATTGCCAAATAAATACAATCCTCTTTTTTTATCGTTGTTAATCCAATGAACTAATTTACCGATTGATTCTTTATACGATTGGTCAGCTTCATTATTCAATAATGTCTTAAGATCCGCAAGCAAATATTCATCATGAATATCTTGCATAACGAAATACTTCTTATGCGACGTTAAGGCAATCTTCTCTTTTTGATATCGACATGGTTTAAGTTCAAAACTTAATAATGGATTCATTTCAAGCGATAATACATAACCATTCTCATCTTGTTTACACGCATGCAATCCTGGACAATTTTTACATTTATCAAGATTAATACAATACGTCTCAAACATTGATACTTTATCATAAACAAGTTCATCATCGAGTTTTCTCTCATTTAAAAAGTTTATAACTCTCTTATCTTTTAAGAGTTTGAGCGCAAGATCATTTCTCTCTTCTAATTGCTTAGGACTTAAACTAAAATCAAAATTCAGTTTTTCCATATTACTCACCTATTTTAGACAATGCTTCTTTAATCGCATTCTCTTCTTCAAAACTCAATGTTTTTTGTTCAACGGTAGTATAGTCACTTATTTTTTCAACTCTTCGCTTAGAATTAGTCGATGATTTGAAACTTATATTCGCTTGTTTTTTAGCTTCATCCACTGTTTTAATATTGAGTGTTGCCCATTGTAAACCAATCATTTCCACATTACGTGTATTCAAAGCTTGATGATTTGATTTATAACTGGATTCAATCAAAACATTGACTACACTTGGGCTTAAACCCATAGAACCTACCAATTGATTAAGAAGATATTTCTCAAGCGCTGTTGGTTCTATATCTTTTCTAAGTTTCTTCAAGAATAACACGGGAGGATACTCATAAATGGACTGAACTTTAGGATATTCTTGAACCAATTCATTGGACGCTAATTTTCTTAAGCGTTTTACATTTAAGCTAGTTTCATTTTCAGCGTAACATTTCCCCACAAGTTCAATCATTCGAGAAACACTTACACCATAAACGCTCCCTATTTCTTTGATTGATTCGATTGCAGATTCGGTACGATATCGTTTTGGAAAAAGTAATAGACTACATTCACTTAAAAATGTGCGAATATCGAAACTTAAGTCAGATCGAGCTTTTAATGGTTCATCTTTACCATTAAAACTATTTTCTTCAACGGCACTCCACGTTTGCATAAACGTTTTATCAATTGAATGTTTGATTGGTTCATAGTCATTTAATGCTAAACAATGAGTACTGGCTTCTTCAAGTTGATACTCATACTGACTCGCACCCACTTGTTTAAGAAATAATCGACCATAGACATCATTCTTAAGAAAGTCCAATACATTCAATGGTGGGTTAATCTTATAAATGTATTGATTAAATGTTCCGTATTTAACATAGATACTGATTAAGTTAAATTGTTCTAAACGTTCAAAATCTTGATCCAACTTGGCAAGTGTACAATTTAAACTATCACAAATATCTTGATGTGATTTTTCATTTTTACTCATTTCATCATAATATAGATAACCATACAAGGTGACTGCACTAGCCCCAATTAGGCGTTGATACACTTTGAAGATCGATTTGAAATCGACACATTCAAGTGTATTTTCAACTAAATATTTATCCTGTACTTTTAAGTTCATAGTTTTTCATAATCCGATCTAACTGAGTTACTATCTGTAGTTTTAAATCTTCTATATCTGAATTATTTTCAATAACAATATCCGCTAATAACGCCTTATCGTACTGAGACATTTGATGTTGGAGACGTTCTTGAATCATATCATCTGTATAATTGCGATTTTTCTTTAACCGTTCAATCATCTTATCTTCATCACTAACTACAACCCAAACTTCATCAAAATAATGTTCACCATTACTTTCAAAGAGCAATGGAACTTCACTGAACTCTATTTTATCATACGAACGAGTGGTCAATTCCGCATATACAAATGGATAGATTAAATCCTCTAATTGCCTCTTTTCTGCAGGATAATTAAAGATACGAGACGCAAGATAGGATTTATCAACAGTATTATCACACGTCAATATTCGTTGACCATAACGCTTTAAAAGAGCATTCTTAACACAATCACTCTCTAAATGTTCCTTAGCTATTTGATCCGCATCCTTCACATGATACCCCATATCTCGAATAAGTTGCGCCACTGTGGATTTACCGGACCCCATAGAACCTGTTATTGCGATTCGCATAGTTTACCTCTTTTGACAATTTGGACAATAGACACTCGATCTTTGTCCAATAACCGTTTTAATAAGTGGTGTTTCACATATATGGCAAGGTTTATTTGAACGACCATAAACATGAATGTTAAGTTGAAATAGCCCTGTAACACCTAAACTTGATGTATATGAACGAACACTTGACCCCCCTGCTTCAATTGCTAAACTGAGAATCACTTGTGTCGAATGAATACAATTAGTCCAATCTTTTTTCGTCAACTTTTGAATTGAACAATTAGGATGTTTCTTCATCATAAAGCAAATTTCATCTGAATAGATATTTCCAATCCCTGCAATAACTGATTGATCGAGTAAGAACGTTTTTAAAGCAATTTTACGATTTCTTGATTTCGATTTTAAATAATTAACATCTAATTTATTATCAAAAGGCTCTAATCCAAGTTTTTGATTTAAATAATCCATTGGATCTTCAGTGTATAACATTCTACCAAATTTTCGTGTATCGTTGAATTCCAATTTACATAAATCTAAATGTAGAATGACATGTGTATGCTTAAATATTGGTTCATTCTCATTCTTAATATAGAATTTCCCTTCCATTCTTAAATGTACTAAGATTGATCCTCTATCAAGATTAATCATAATATATTTCCCACGACGAGTAATAGAATTAATTCTTTGATCGATCACTTCATGAATAAAAAACTCATAATTCTCAATTGTTTTAGTCCATAAAAGAGTCACATCTCGTATACTTTGACCCACAATTTGAGATTTTAGTATTCGAACAACAGTTTCAACCTCAGGAAGTTCTGGCATTATTTTGCCTCATACCAGTTATTTCCATGGCTACTGGATACATTCATTGGTACATTTAATTCAACCGCATGAATCATCGTAGACTCAATTAATTTACGAACTTGTTCAAGTTCACTCATGGGTACATCAAATACAAGTTCATCGTGAACTTGTATTAACATACGTGTCTTTAAATTCGATTCTTTTAATTTTTGATGAATCTTAATCATAGCGATTTTTATAATATCAGCCGCAGTTCCTTGGATTGGCGCATTCATAGCAGCACGCTTACCAAACTCACGCACTTGATATTGACTTGACTTGATTTCTGGAATCCAACGTCTACGTTTAAAGAGTGTTTCAACGTATCCATTTTCTTGACAAAAGGCAATAGTAGAATCCATATAACCTTTTATTCCACTATAGGTCTTTAAATATCGTTCAATAAATGCTTTCGCAGTATTTCGATCAGTTCCAATCTGAGCCGCTAATCCAAAATCAGAAATACCATAAATAATTCCAAAGTTTACAGCCTTAGCTTGTCTTCGAACATTTGAATTGATATCTTCTTCTTTTAAACCAAATACATCCATAGCTGTTTTTGTGTGAACATCAATACTGTTCTTAAACGCATCAATTAGAGAAGTCTCATTCGCCATATGCGCAAGAACTCTTAACTCAATTTGCGAATAGTCACATGCAAATAAAACATTTCCTTCACTCGGCAAGAATGCTTTACGTATTTCACGTGCTTCTTCATCTCGAATCGATATATTTTGAAGATTTGGATCGACAGATGATAAACGCCCTGTTTGAGCAGTTGTCATATTATAAACAGTATGAATTTTTTGATCACTAAGGATAAACTTCTTCAAACCGACAGCATAGGTAGAATAGATTTTTTGATACTTACGATACTCAATAAGGGGTTCAATTATGGGATGATCATTTCTAAGGCTTTCCAACACCTCAATGGATGTCGACAATTTTCGATTTGCGCTTAAACCTAAATGATTAAATAGAATTTCACCCAACTGTTTAGGTGAATTAATATTAAACTCTTTATCAGCGTGATGATAAATTTCTTTGGAAAGTTGGTTCAATTTGTTTAAACTTGATTCCGCAATATCATCTAGTATTGAACCATTAACACGAATCCCAACTTTTTCCATTTCATAAAGCACTTCTACAAGAGGATAATCAATCGTAGAATAAACATCAAGTAATCCTTCCTTCTCACATTCATCTTTTATCTTAAAGAATGTTGAATGCATCTTTAAAGCAATATGACGAGCTAACCCAGTATTCTCTTCATCTAGTTTTGCGACAGGATATGAAGGCCAATGATATGAATCCGCAAGTTTTTGATACGTATTAAGATTACTATCTAATGTAAAACCAAGTATCATCAAATCCCACATAACTGGATTAACTTTAAACACATCATTTTGTGTATGAAGTAAGCTTTTCACATCATAACAAATCAACTCTTTCTTGCTTAAACATAGGTCAAGTATAGATTTGTGTTTGATTAGCTCTTCATAGCTTATATAGCTTGAATCATGTCCATCAGAAAATGCCAAGCCTAAAATAGGATGTGGCCAATCTGAATCTAAGCGATAATGAGGGAAGATACTTATATATCCATCTTTATTCAATTGACTAAAATCAATATTTTCAGATGAATGATGATTATTAGAATTTAACTCTTTAATCAGCGATTTCATTTCATACTTTACAAAAAATTCATTTGCAGTCTTTGTGTTAGGCTGAAATAAAGCTTGGTTTAAATCTAATTCAAACTCCGCATCTGTTTTAATCGTTGCGAGCCATTTTGAGAACGTTGCTTTCTCATAATGTGTTTCAACCGTTTCTTTAAGTTTTCCTTTAAGCTTTTGTGTATTCTCTATTACATTTTCAACACTTCCATACTCTTCAAGTAGCTTTAGTGCTGTTTTTTCTCCAACCCCTGGTAATCCAGGAATATTATCCGACGCATCTCCCATTAATCCTTTTAAATCAGGAATTTGATCGGGTCTTAATCCCCACATCTCTTTAAGTGCAGCTTCATCCATCTTCTCAATTTCAGTTAAGCCCTTTTTCATTAACCAAACAGACGTCGTTTTATCGATTAACTGTAATAAATCTTTATCACTACTTAATACATTAATGTCCCAATCAGGATATCGTTTTACTAGCGAACCAATAATATCGTCAGCTTCTAATCCATCATGTTGATAGAAACAATAACCCTGTGCTTCACAATACTCACGAACGATTGGAAACTGTTGCACAAGTTCAGTAGGCAACTCTTTGCGAGTCCCCTTATATTCTTCATATTGATCATGTCTAAATGTCTTTTTCCCACTATCAAATGCAATCACCATCGCTTGCGGTGATACAAGTTCAATTGCTTTATTTAACATCGTCGCAAACCCAAATACTGCGTTGGTAAACACGCCAAAAGATGTCTTCGTCATACGGGTATACGCTGTTGCATAATACGCTCTAAAGAAAAGCGAATTACCATCTACCAATAACATTTTTTTCATAACAAACCTCACTCTATTATTTTAACATACCCCAAGGATAAAAAAACCAAAGTCAAACTTTGGTTACGGTTTTAATCCTTCAAGAGTATTTAAATTCTCAAACATAATCGTCATATAATTCTTATTATCTAATTTATCTTTTTCGCTTAAGAAAGCCAGATTATGTAATTCAATTGAATCAAGCTCTAACTCCGTTTTAATTAACTGATACAACGCTTCCATATCTTCACTCAAATTAGGTTCATGAACAATTAATCTAACACCATCCGCCTTTATTCTTTCTTTTATAACACTTAACTGTTCATCTGAAGGTATTACTCCAAATCTAGAAAGAACTAAAGGATAAACTTGTATACCATACGCCTTTTGCCAATTTCCAAAACTAGGTGTAACACTCACAAAATTAATATCTTGTTTCCAAAGTTCTTGATAATCCGCATCCATACGAGCAAGCTCTTGTTTAAGTAACTCGTAATTCGAGTTAAATAAGTTCCTTTCCTCAGGAAACTTCTGAACTAACCAGTCCTTAATCGTTCCAGCCATAGAAATCATGGTAATAGGATCAAGCCATAACATCGGATCTTTATCATATAGATTGATATTACTAAATAAATTTGAATTATAATAGTTATCTTCTAATGTGACTTGGCGATCCCCAACTTGAGTAACTGTATATCGTTGAAATTTATATACTCCTGCGTTATTCGTTAAATCAATTAATTGTGCGCTTGAATTTTGAAACTCAGTCAAATACACCGCTAAATAAGGTTCTAATTTCCCAAAATGAAACACAACATCTGTTTTATCTAATAACTCTTTATAGTCTTCTCTAATTTGAGTACGTGTTAGCGTTGGACCATCACTATACTGAATAACATTCACTTTATCCTGAGCAATGCGATTAACGAGATATTGAATAGGATAGGTTGTGACTCCAACATTAAGAACAGATAATTTACATCCGCTAAGTGTCGATAAGATTAATAAAATACTTGTTAAAAAAAGAATAATTTTTTTCATGATGATCACCTTTGACATTATAACACAATCATTCAAATGGATTAGACACCTTCATCCAAAGTGTTTTCTCATTTCGACGTCGAACTTTATCTTTCTTCATTTCAAATTGATTTTTAATGTTATACGCAAAATAAGCTAATACGATGATCGGTATATTACCCAATAAAGTAATGAACTGACGATACGCCATCCATAACATAAAAGAATAAGAACTAAGATTAAGAATCCGCATGATAAAAAATACAATAGAATTCTGAACAAAAATAGTTAACACACCTAATATGATGATTTCAGGAATCGATTCATTAACTTGGTTTGACCAGTTTCTCATAATAAATATGGTAATGGTATAACTTAATGCCATTAAAAGGAAAAATGAATAATGGGTTAAATCAATAAATAAACCAAATACAAAAGCCAATAGAAGAGAATTCTTAATATCTAAATCACGACTTACAAACATAATTCCAATAATACCCATATTCGATACAAAACTTAATCGAACATTGGCATAATCCACCGGAAATATACTACCCAATAAAATATCGATGAAGAAGCAAAAAAACAAGTAGATTAATTTACTCATTAATAGTGCCTCTTTTTACAACAGCAATATAGTTTAAATGATAGAAATCAACGGCTGGTTTAACTAAAATTTTTAATCCTATCGCGTTGGGAAGATTCTCTACATGATTAACTGTCCCAACCAATAAGCCACTTGGAAACAATCCACCTGAACCACTTGAAATAACTTTCATGCCTTCAGTAATAGAAGAGTTTGTATCCAATAACTTAAGACTGTAACTTTGTGTGTTTGGATCATACTTCTCTAAGATTGCCTCAGATGTTTTAGTTGGGTCAACTTGTATTTTTACTGTTATTTTATTAACTTCAAGTTCAGTAGTTAAAAGCAATACAATTGAAGTATTATCACTCACACTACTTATTTTGCCAATTAAGCCTTTACTGCTTATAACCGCATCCCCTAATTCTACCCCATCATTACTTCCTATATTGATAACCAAAGAATTGGTAAAATTCTCTGTACTTCTTTGAATGATTGTGGCAGAAATAGTCTCAGACTCACTGATACTTAAAAGCAGTTTATTAAATTGTTTAAGATCTTCGATATCTCGATAAGCTTCCTCAAGTTTAGCTTGATAGACAGAAATAAGTTCAATTTGCGAACGTAGTATCTTATTCTCTTCTACAGTATTCCATAGTGAACTTAGATCTTCGAAGAAACTTGTAATCGCATTGGTAGGTCTTAGTACAAGTGCGTATTGTAGTTGCGCAAAAAAACTGTAAGAGTTTTGATCTCTTCCAAGTTTTGGTGCTGTCATTTGAATTGCGCTTAAACTTATCGTAATGACAAGTAGTATACTCGCTAAAATAGCGAGAGCTTTTTGAATCGGGGTCATTTGTTTCATAGTTGTACCCCTATTATAAAGAGCATTTTGAATAAGTTCAATCTTTTCTCAAGACCTCTCTTAAACTGGTATATCCTCTTTCTGAAATAATAATATGATCTAGAAGTGGTATGCCCATTGTTTGACCAGCCTCTTCAAGCACTTGAGTTACCATCCAATCATTTTCACTCGGGGTTACATCCCCACTTGGATGATTATGAACCACTACAATTCGAGCTGCTGAATGATTTACCGCATGTTTAAAAACTTCACGTGGATGTACAATAGAACGATCAAGTCCTCCAATAAACAAGGGTCTATATCCAATAATATGGTTCTTAGTATTAAGAAAAATTACGAGGAAATGTTCTTGTTTAAGAGAGCCCATTTCCTTTTTTAACCATTGAATTAAACTGGATGGTTGATCTACTATATCAACATGCATGCTTTGATAAAAAGCCATTCTTCGAGATAATTCAGTGATTGCACAAATTTCTGATGCTTTAGCACTTTTAATTCCACTTATCTTAATTAATTGATCATACTCTAATCCAACTAATCCATGGATACCATTTGCTTTTTTTAATAGTTCATCTGCTAAGTCTAGTGCAGATTTCCCCTTTATTCCAGACCTTAATACAAGCGCTAATAATTCTCTGTGACTGAGTGATCGAATACCTAATTCCTTCACTTTTTCTCGGGGTCTATCTTCTATGTTATGATCTTTAATCTTCATATAAAAAGAGGACTGAGTCCTCATTTTCCCCAAGTCATTTGAACACCTGGAATACTGACTCTTCCACGATTCGAAGTCAAGATTTTAAAGATTGCGGCAACCCCTGCAGCAACAGCGACATAAAGTAAGAGTGATGATGTAACCATAAAGTACCTCCACTCCTTTATATGAGATGGATAATACTTATCCTATAGCTTCTTCTAATTCAGAACATTTCAATTGAACAGATTTAAGAATCATTCTTAACTTTTCTAAATCTTCTTTTTGTTCATTCCATTGAACAAGCTCTAATAATTTATTACTTTCAATAATTATTTCTTTAATTTGTCTTTCTTTTGATTTTTCCATTGAGTGTTCCTTTTATTCTTAAGCTAAAATCAGTATACTAAGAAAAAAGGAGTTTGTATGCAAGAGAGTCAAATATCATTTAAAGAACGTCTTTCTTTTGGTTTAGCAGGGCTTGGCCAGAATATGGTATACAACTATACAACCGCTTATATCATGGTATTTTATACGGATGTTGTAAAACTTTTACCTGTTGCAGTGGGGACATTAATGTTAATTGCACGTGTTTTTGATGCGGTGAATGATCCTATCATGGGAACCATTATTGATAAAACACATACTAAAAAAGGTAAACTCATTCCTTATTTAAAAGTAATTCCTGTACCGATGGCTGTATTTACATTATTAGTCTTCTTTGTACCTGATATGAGCTATACGATGCGCCTGGTCTATGCTTATGTTAGTTTCATTCTATGGGATTTGATGTATACCGTGAGTGATGTGCCGTATTGGGGGTTATCTGTTGCCATAACATCTGATCCTAATGAACGATTAAAATTAATTAGTTTAGCTCGAATCTTATGCAATGTAGGATTAGCAATTTCAATCGTAATTCCACCACTTATGATTTCATATTTTGGTGGAGGTTCATTCGCATACTTTATTACAGCAGTCGCAATGGCACTCAGTGGTAGTTTACTCTTTAGCTTAGTTGGATTTAACGCAAAAGAACGAACAACCCTAGACAAGCAAGAACCTGCTCCTATACGTGTTTTGTTTAAAAATAAACCATTGATGTTACTTCAACTATCACGCTTTTTACAAGCATTTAGAATGGTTATCGCAACAGCTGGATTATATTTTGCGAAATACAATATGAATGATGAAGCTGCCTTCTCAATCCTTGGTGGTTTACTGATTGCTGCAATGATACTTGCGATGCTAATTACACCACTTTTGAAGAAGGTCTTCTCCAAGAAACAACTCTATAATTATTCATTGTTACTTGGTTTTGCAAGTCACTTCTTAATGTTTATACTCGGATTTGAGAATATGATAATCAATTATATTCTACTATTTGTTTCAGGCTTATCCTTAGGCTTAAACGATGTTATTACGTATACACTAGTTGGAGATTGCGTCGACTATTGTGAATATCAAACCGGTTTAAGAACAGAAGGCTTAAGTTTTTCACTTCATACCTTTACCACAAAACTTCAATCCGCATTTGGATTATTCTGGATTGGGATTATTCTTACACAAGTTGGATTTGTAGAAAATGCCATACAATCAAGTCAAACCTTAAATGGTATATTCTCCCTCATCTCGCTTTATCCAGCTGTAGCGAGCTTATGTGCCATCATACCTATGTTTTGGTTTAAATTCTCTGAATCCGAACATGAAATGATGTTAAACCAAATGAATCGAAAATAAAATGCACTTAGAGTGCATTTTGTTTGAGTATATAATGGGCAAAATGAGCAACACCAGCCTCTTTAGCACTAGGCATAACATGATCAACACACGATTGTATTAACTCATTCGCATTCTTTAGACTCGCTGACAATCCAACACTTTCTAACATTGTTTTGTCATTGACGCCATCACCGATTGCCGCAACTTCATCCATGTGGAAATTTAGCGTTTTACATAACTTCTCTAATCCTAACTTTTTTGATTGTCCTATCGCTTGAACATCCATATACCATGACATTAATCGTTCGATACTAACATACGATTTAAATTCTTCTTCAAATTGATCCATTCCCTGTGAATCAGAATTAACAGCTATATTGATAGAACACTTTGGACTATCTTTCTTAATATCATTAATTTCTTTAATCTGTTTAATTTTAAAGTTACCATGGTACTTCTCATGTTCAATTGCTTGATCATAATAGGAATAATACAGCACATCATCTTGTACACATGAGAAATAAAGATTATTCTTCATACAGAATAAATATATATTCTTTAAAACATCCAACGGAATTAAGGCTTGATGTATAAACTCTCCTTTAGATAAATCAAACACTTCTGCTCCATTACTGGCAATAATATAACCCTTATTTTCTTTTAATCGAATCTTATCCGCTATTTCCATCATAGCTGGAATAGCTCTTCCACTTGCTAAAACAATCTTTACATCATTCTCTTGAAGCTTCAATAAAGCATCTACATTTTCTATTGGAACGCCAACCGTATGGTCAAATAATGTTCCATCAATATCACTTACGAATAATTTTATCATTTCAACATTTTACCATAAATCATTGATTCTGTTATACTAATGCTTGGAGTAACGAGAAATATGAACTTACCAAAAATACTATTCTTTGATTTTGACAATACACTTGTCGATAATAAAACACATCAAATACCTGAATCTGCTATCAATGCATTGAAACAAGTCGTAGAGAACGGATACAAAATTGCGATTGCGTCTGGTAGAAGTTATCCCCTATTAAAACTAACTGGAGCATGCGATTTACTACCTTGGAGTGGTTATTGTTTAAACAATGGACAAGTTGTAATGAATGGAAAAGAAGAATTTATCCATCATCATACATTGCCACATGAGAAAATTTTAGAATCCATTGAAATTGCGAACAAATTAGGCTTCAACTTATTCTTTAGCTCACTAGGCAATGATTTCTTGCTTAAAGAACCCAATGAATACGTTTATGAAGCACACCATTTCTTCAATGAACCAATCCCAAAGATTGATGTTTATACGAATCAACCGATTGATAAGATCTTAGTATATGCACCAAAAGGGTATGATTATGCCCCATTTAAGGCAATTGATGGATTAAGTACATTCATATCAGTCAGTACTTACGCTGATCTTGCGACAACTGGTATTTCTAAACATAGTGCGATTCAGGAACTCTGTTCAGCCCTTGATTTACCAACAGAATATGCGGCATTTGGTGATTCGCAAAATGATATGGAAATGTTAAAAGGTGCACAAATATCTGTGGCAATGGGAAATGCAGATCCAAAATTAAAAGAAATTGCTCAATATGTGACGGATGATGTGGATAAAGATGGTATTTATACTATTTTAGTAAAACTTGGCTATATAAAAAATTAAGCAATAATTGCTTAATTTTTATTTAATAATGTTTCAAGTAATACTTTTGCTGTTTGGGTTAAGTGATCTTCAACGGTATCCCTGACACCAAGTCCTGTATAAACCTCCCCAACAATAACATTCGATACATCCAATTGATTGAAATAGTAATCAATTAATGGATCACAACTTGCTTGATCTTGCATAGGTCCAAATGGATTTGCAAAATAAGTCGTCGATATTCCCACTTCATGGGTTGTTGCGAGTGCCATACGTTTCCCTTCGATGAAAACATTCTTTAACTCATTCGCCTGTTCAACCGTTTTTAACCCAATTTCATTCACATAGTTGTTCGCATAGAAGAAATAATGTACTGGATGATTTTCAACAATCATAGAATATGGACTAACTGGAATAACTACCCTAGCATTTACACTTTCAGGATTCATGAAGATGGATCGATCCATGGTTTTATAAGGTGAGCCTTTATCAAGATCATCCAATCGAATAAATGCACCTATCTCCGTTCCTTGTGCTACAAGTTTGCCATTTTCTATATGGAAGGATCCCATATCATCAAATATGACGTCCATAGAAACCAGTTCAGGATGATTTAATAATTGCATAGCTTCTATGGTCTCTGATTTTCCAGCTCCCGAATCTCCCATAAACACAACACCAATGGGTGATCTTCCCTTAAAATGAATATTAATCATGGAACCATGAATCGGTAACCATTTCTTTTTCATCATAATCGCATTATGCATGGTCAATACCATCTTCTTCATGTATCCATAATATTCGATCTTAGTCATATATGGAACTTTCGCAACCCAGAAATCATTGGTAGAATCGTAAGCATAAGTTGAGTCTTCTGTTTTATCATCAAGTCCAAAGAGAACTATACCATCAGGTTTACGATTTATGATTTCAGATGGACTTGCAAGCTCAAACAAATTCGCATTGGTAATGCCAGAGAAACTAAAATCGAAATGCACATAAATAAATATGAGTAATTCGCCAACTTTAGCAGGATAACAAAACCAATCATGTCGATTTAATTTCAATTGATCAAATGGGTTCACATTACTTAAAACAAATGAACCATAGCGTTTTGTTCCTTCAGGATGTAAGAGTAAAGGTGTTCTTAAAAGAATTGAATCCACAAAAGGAATCCCTTTTAATGTTTCATATCCTTGTGGCATATCCCATTTCACATCTCTTAAGACCATGGATGCGTTGGTACCTGCTTGTAATTGACGATATACTTTGTTTTTATAACCTTGAATTTTTTCCTGAAATGCTCGATAAGTTGAAATAATCAAACTATTAAAACGTGTATCCGCATCAATAAAATTAGATACTTGTCCACTTGAATTGGAAGATAACTTTATGGTAGAAACACGTTGAATATTTCTCCAATAGTTATAAAAATCTTCTACCAAACGTCCAACACGATGAATATCACGTTTCTCAGATTGTGTAAATTCAGATAAGTCTAATACAAGTAATAACTTTAAATATCGAACCATTTTCGGAATAAATTCCTCAATCGTATCATTTTCAACTAACCAATTAAAACTGACTTGATCTCTTTTTTCTAAATCCAATAGATAATGCTTCGCAATAACTCTAAATCCTTCAGAACTTAAGAATTCTTCTGATGTGGTTGGAAAAAAGGTAGAAAAATTTAATACAGCTGTTTGTTTTTTAATATATATAGCGTCTTTCATAGTGTGTCCTATCATTTTTCCCCTATTATAACAAATCATTGAAAATTTTCAATCATAACACTGAAAGTTTTCATTCTCATATTTCTATGTTAGAATTCAATAAAGTGGAGGTTTAATATGAGCATCTATGAAATAAATGTTAAAACAATTGATCGTAAATCGATTTCAATGAGTGACTATAAAGGTAAAGTATTATTGATTGTTAATACCGCTACGGGTTGTGGATTCACTCCTCAGTATGAAGGCTTAGAAAACCTGTATAAAAAACATAAAGATTTTGGATTCGAAGTCTTAGATTTCCCATCCAACCAATTTAAACAAGCACTAGGATCTGATGAAGAACTATCCAATTTCTGTAAACTAAACTATCGTACAACCTTTACAACATTTGCTAAAATTGATGTGAATGGTAAAAATGAAGCTCCATTGTTTGCATTCTTAAAGAAAAATAACCCTAAATCAGGGTTATTCAAATCATTGTTAGGCGATCCCATAAAATGGAATTTTACTAAATTTTTGGTTGATCAAAATGGCACTGTTATAAAACGATATGAACCTGCTGTTCATCCAAGAGATATCGATCAAGATATAAAATTACTTTTGAATCAATAATTATTTTGAATAAATAAACTCGATAATCGCTTTAACTGTAAATGATTGTTGGTCAGATCTAGAAATTGTCGCAACTCCATCCCCTGCTTGTTCACCATAGTTTCCAAAATAAGCATGATTACCACCCTCTATTTCGGTTGAATTAAAGGGTGTGAGTTTATCTAAATCGAGTACTGTATCGTTGGTTCCATAGAGAATCAGAACATTTGACTCACGATCATTGAGTGGATAAGCTGATAACTGAATTAATCCAACAAAACGATCTGATTTCTTATTTAAGTATTGTGATGCCATAGCACCACCTAATGAATGTCCCCCAATGTACCAGTGTTTGATATTGGGGTGTTTTTCTGTTATTTCATCTGCCGCATTAACATTAAATACCGCGAGGTTAAATGGCATCTTAACTAAATATACATTAATTCCTTCATTTCGAATTGAATCCAATAATACTAGATACGCTAGAGATTCAACTTTACCACCAGGATAGAAAATTAGTCCAATATCTGATTCAGCTCTTAATTCAATATAATTTTCAAATTCATAAACATCTGTTTTTTCCAATATTTTTAAAGCACTGTTATCCGCAGGATAATAATCAGAAATATACCATAAGAATCCTAAGCCTAGAAATAGAATTATTCCTAGACTTAGTTTAATCCAATTCTTTTTTAGAAAATTAAGATTTTTCATATTACTCTTCAAACTTTAACATATGACTAAGCTTATTTTGTTTAGTCTTAAGATACTGTTCATTCTTTTCATTATGATTCAATTGAATCGGAACACGCTCAACAATTTCAATTCCATAACCGGATAACCCAACTAATTTGCGAGGATTATTTGTCATTAGTCTAAGTTGTTTAACATTTAAATCAGCTAAAATTTCTGCCCCTATACCATAATCACGCATATCCGCACCAAAACCTAACGCAAGATTAGCTTCAACGGTATCTAAACCTTGGTCTTGTAAATTATACGCACGAATTTTATTGATTAAGCCAATTCCACGCCCTTCTTGACGCATATATAGAAGAATACCTCTACCTTCTTTTTCAATCAATCTCATCGCCGCATCAAATTGTTGACCACAATCACAACGTAATGATCCAAACGCATCACCGGTTAAACACTCACTATGAACACGAATAAGTACAGGCTCACCATCAGACACATTCCCTTTCACCAAGGCAACATGATGTTCCTTATTTAGAATATTTTCATATCCAACAATGGTAAATTCACCATAACGAGTCGGCATTTTAGCCGATGAAGCACGCTTAATCATGGATTCCGTTTGTCTACGATAGGCAATAATATCTTCAACCACAACAAATTCTAGACCATATTTCTCTGCTAATTGACATAATTCTTTTTGATTGAGTCTTTGACCTTGATCATTCGCAATCTCACTGACAAGTCCAATCGGTTTTAGCTTTGATAATCGAGCTAAATCAACGGATGCCTCAATGTGACCTGCGCGTTTTAAAACACCACCATAACTTGCTTGTGTTATAAACACTGAACCGGGTTGTTTAAAATCCAAAATACTTAAATTAGGATTTACAAGTGCTTCAATTGTCTTTATTTCAGACTCCACAGAGTCATTAGTTGTATTTCCTTTAAAATCAACAGAAACAGTGTTAACCACTTGATAACTATTGTCTTCATAACTTGCTTTAAATCCTAAATCAATTAATCGAGACGCCTCTAAAGCAACATGAATCGTATTGTGTCCATATTTCTTTAAAAGTTCATAAGCTTCAGAATTAACCTTCTCAGCTGCCATCACTAAATGAGCTTTACTATCTTCACTCACATCATCTAAAACAATCACAATCTTCCCTTTAGAAATTGATTCTAAAACTTCTTTAATACTAGATGTCTTCATGTTTTTCCCTCTTTTTAACGTTATATTCTAAAATACAATCTTCATCAAACCATTTAATATTTGGATTTTCTAATTGTATTGCGTCACTTAATTTCTCAATTCCATCTCCTGCCACAAAACCTTTCGCATCTTGCCCACCAATAATAATAGGCGCAATCGCTACTGCTATCTTATCGACTATTTCTGCTTTTAACATGGACGCAATCACTTCGCCTCCACCTTCCACAAAGATTGATTGTATACCTAATTTCTCACACTCATATAACCAATCTTGTAAATCGATTCTGTTATCTTTTAGCTTAAGCTTGATCAGTTTTACACCTTTATGAACAATTCTATCTTCTACATCCTTCGGAATACCTTCTGATGTAAATACGATGGTCAAATGTTTAAATGCATCATTTAATAGGTTACTTTCAAGTGGAATTCTACCTTTAGTATCAAGTACCATTCGGTAATGGGACGATTCATTTCCATTGCGTCGAATCGTTAATCGTGGATTATCCAAAATGACTGTTTGTACACCTACACAAATCGCATCATACTCAGCTCTTAATTGATGGACATATTCCCTAGATTTAGTATTTGATATCCATTGACTCTCACCTGTTTTAGTTGCGATTTTTCCATCTAAACTCATAGCAGCTTTTATAAAAACAATTGGTTTCATAGTTGACTCCTAATAAAAACCCCGATAAATCAGGGTTTGATAAAAGACTTCTTTCATCCAGACTTTACTGTCGCCATCTGAGTTTCACAGATTCATGCACAAGGTGCTCGTGGGGTATACCACCGGTCGGGAAATTAACCCTGCCCTGAAGTTGATTAACTTTATACAAAGTGTATGCTTTGTTTATTGAATAATCAAATAAAATGCTTATTCAGGATAGTAATTAAACTTATCACGATGATGATAATGCGTATGCAAGAGAGAATGAGCAAGTGGACTACCCGCTTCAAGTAAGAAATTTTGATACAACAATTGAATCAATGGGTTCTCATGCGATTTTCGAATCGTATTTTTTGAGTCCTCTGCATAAAGTGTCGATGCTCTAAGCTTGAGTAAATCTTGAAGTGCTATATGCTTATGACTCTTATCAATGATGGATTGACCTCCTCCATTGATACAACCACCTGGACAAGCCATAATTTCAATAAATGTGTAAGGCGAAGTTTGATGCTTGATGTCTTCACATATTTTCTTCGCTTCTTTCATGCTATAAACGACCGCAACTTTAATTTTGGATCCATTTAGATCAATCTCAGCTTCTCGAATGGTATTGAATCCTCGAATGGCTTCAAACTCAAGTTTTTGAAGGGTTGTTTGGGTTACTTTTTCATATACTGTACGAAGTGCAGCTTCCATAACCCCGCCACTTACACCAAAGATGACTCCAGCACCGGATGATGTACCAAACATATCTTGATCAAACTCTTCATCTTCGAGATGATTGAAATCAATTCCATAAAGTTTAATCAATTGACCACATTCACGGGTAGTTAGGACATAATCGACATCCTTAACTCCAGTTGTTGAATTGACAAATCGATTCTTTTCATCTTTTTTTGCTGTACAAGGCATAATACTTACCACAACCACATCTTTTGGATCTAGGTACTTTGTTTGTGCGTAATATGATTTTAAAATAGCGCCAAACATCATATGTGGACTCTTACAGGTAGATAGATGATTCAATATCTCAGGATATTCTTTCTCACAATAATTAATCCAACCAGGACTACATGAAGTGATTAAAGGTAAATCTTTTTGTTTACTTAATCGAGATAATAACTCATTCCCTTCTTCTATAATCGTTAAATCAGCCGCAAAATCAGTATCATAAACTCGGTCAAAGCCTACTTGTTTAAGAGCCGCTACCATTTTACCCGTAACTCGAGTACCGATTGGTAAACCAAATTCTTCACCTAAGGATGCTCTTACTGCAGGTGCTGTTTGCACAATCACATGTTTGTATGGATCATTTAATGCTTGTATCACATCATGAATCTCTTCTTTTTCACTTAAAGCACCAACAGGACAATTCAAGATACATTGACCACATTGAATACAATTTACCTGACTTAAGCTTAAGTTCAATACTGGACCAACTTTTGTATTAAATCCTCGATCAATAAAGTTTAATACACCTAATCCCTGTACATTCTTACATGTTTCAACACATCTTCCACATAAAATACATTTGCTGGTATCGCGAATAAGTCCATTGGATAAATCATCAAAATGAACTTCTGTTTTAGATTTTGTTTGGTCTACTTGTCGAACATTTAATTCTTGAGCTAATCGCTGTAACTCACATTTTTGATTGCGAATACATGATAAACAATCTTGACTATGATTGGAAAGCAATAATTCCAAGGTCATCTTTCGTGAGCTAATAGCACGCTTGGAATGTGTCAGTATTTTCATCCCTTCTTCAACCTTTTGAACACATGAAGGAATGCAATTCTTCTTGCCTTCAACTTCTACGACACATATACGGCATGCCCCTTTGACTTCACATCCCTCTAAATGACATAAAGTAGGAATATTAATATGATTTTCACGACATGCCTCTAAAATACTTAAACCTTCTTTAACTTGAATAGGCTTTCGATTAATCTCACAATTTATCATTTTCATATTACGCCCTCACAATCGCATCAAACTTGCAGTTTAATACACATGCCCCACAACGAATACACAATTCTGGGTCAATCACAAATGGGTCTTTACCAACCGTTCCAGTAATGGCGTAAGTTGGACAACCTCTTGCACAAATACCACATTTTTTACAGAGATCAACTTTTATTGTGTAATCTAATAGAGCTTTACAAACTTTAGAATCACATTTCTTATCAACAACATGTCGAATATATTCATCTTTAAAGTTATGATAGGTCGATAAGAATGGATTAGCAGCTGTTTGCCCAAGTCCACATAATGAGTTTTCTTTGATATAGTTCGCTAATTCTTCCATTTCATCCAATAATTCGAGTGTGCCATGACCTTCAGTAATCTGATTTAACATTTCAAGTAATCGTTTCGTCCCAATTCGACAGGGTGTACATTTACCACAGGACTCATCTACGATAAAATCCATATAGAAACGTGCCACATCTACCATACAATTATCCTCATCTAAAATAATCATCCCACCTGAGCCCATCATAGAACCTAATTTTACAAGTTCATCAAATCCAATTGGCGTTTCCAAGTTTGCACTTGTTATACATCCTCCACTTGGTCCACCCGTTTGCATTGCTTTAAAATTTTTATTATTTGGACATCCCTTACCAATATCATAAACGACTTCCTTCAGAGTAATTCCCATCCCAACTTCAACTAAACCAGTTTGTTTAATTTTCCCACCTAGCGCAAATACTTTGGTGCCAGGGGATGTTTCTGTTCCGATACTACGAAACCATTTATGCCCTTTTAAAATAATAGGTACAATATTTGCCAGTGTTTCAACATTATTAATAATCGTTGGCTTACCCCATACACCACTGATACTCGGATAAGGAGGTCTAGGTTTTGGTGTTCCACGCTTTCCTTCTATAGACGCAATTAATGCGGTTTCCTCACCACATACAAATGCACCTGCCCCTAATCGAATCTCAATATCAAAATTGAAATTATGCTCAAGAATATTTTTCCCTAATAAACCATATTCTTTCGCTTGTTTAATCGCGATTTCTAATCGTTCAACCGCAACGGGATATTCTGCTCGAATATAAATATATCCATGATGTGCGCCAATCGCATAAGCCGCAATCATCATCGCTTCAATAATGGAATGTGGGTCGCCTTCCAAAACAGAACGATCCATAAACGCACCTGGATCGCCTTCATCCGCGTTACAAATAACATATTTTTCTTTAGATTCAGAGGTTTTTGCGAGTTGCCACTTCAATCCAGTTGAAAAACCACCCCCACCTCGACCTCTTAAACCAGATGCGACAATATCATCAATAACTTCTTGTGGTGTTTTAGTGGATAATACTTTCGCAATGGCTTGATATCCATCGTAAGCAATGTATTCTTCAATTGATTCAGGATTTATTCTTCCACTATTGCGAAGTACAATTCGAGTTTGTTTATAGTAAAAACGATCATTATCCCATTGATCAAACTTGTCTTTTAATTCTGATTTAATTTTCTTTAGTTCAAATTGTTCAAGTTTATTATCTTTTAAAAGTTGTATTTCAACCAGTAATCGAATTAGGTTCTCATTGATATTTTCATAAAAAATCTGATCAGGATAAATCGCACAAATAGACTTATCACACTCTTTTAAACTATGACAATACACCTCAACATTCTGATCACAATGATTACGTTTAAGTACATTTTTTAATTGATTAACTAAAGACTGGTCCTCTTCTTTTAAGAGTAAATGGATTCTTCTAGCTTTCATACGTTTCTTTAACTCCATTGATGGTATATTGATCCAATACAATGTTCTGTTTTATATGTTGGTGGAGTATTTCTTTCATAATCTGCTCATCCACATTGATATAAACAGTATGTTGACCATTTCGATCTATCACTTCTACCATAGGCTCTAAAATACACATGCCTACACACCCAGTTGGACATATTTGAATGGGATATTGGTACTCATGTTTCATTTCAGTTAAATAATCAAAAATAAGTTGTGCACCAGCAGCTTTTCCACATGTTCCCATACCGATTAGAATTCGATGTGTTTCTTCAGTATCAATTAAATTAATCTGATTAAGGGTCTCTTTTTGTATTCTCTTAAGTGTTTCAAGATTGACCATAGTTTTCACTTGCCTTTCTTTCTTCTTGATGTAAAATATCTCGAACCTTATATTCCAGACTTGGATTATTTACCGCATTCGCAAAAACTACGCCATCCAATACCGCAACAGGCGCAAGGCCACACGCCCCTAAGCACCGAGTACTGTCCAATGAAAACAGTCCATTTTCACTCGTACTGTTCAACTTAGCACCTGTAAGCTCTTCAAATTTAACAATTAATGCTTGAGCCCCTTTTACATAACATGCCGTACCCATACAAATATTAAGGACATGTTTTCCCTTGGGTTCGAGTGTAAACTGAGTATAAAAACTGACTACACTGTAAATCTCAGAAATAGGTACATCTAGATGTGCTGCCATTTCTTTCATTGCTTCAAAAGGAATGTATCCAAGTTCATTCTGAATTTCATGCAAGATTAATTTGATTGGTCCATTATGGTGTTTATGCTCTTCAATGATACGTTTGATTGTATCGAAACTACTTGCGTTTAGATGGCTCATAAACTCTCCTATTATCTTGTTATTTTTTTAACAAATACCACTAACATGAGTATATCACAACTTGTTATTATTTTAACAAGTATTTTTATAACAATATTCAAAATTATTTTTTCAAACAAACGAATAAGTGCTATGATAAAAAAGATTAAATAGGAGAGGCCATGGAAGATAATAGGATTATTGAAAATGAAATTAAACGAATTGATGAACTAAGTCAAAAAGTTAAACAAATTTTAAGCCAAAATCCAGAGGATGCCCTTTCGTTTGCACAAGAGACGTATCATGCATCTCTTGAGATAGATTACACTAAAGGAATTTGTGTGAGTCAGTATCAAATGGGTCTAGCCTATTGGAGATTAGGCCAACTACTTGAAGCTCTTGATTATTTGCATGAAGCTGATCAACTTACAAAAGATGTTGAAGGAACAATGATTGAAGTTGAAATAGTCAATGCATTGGGTAATGTCTATCTTGATTTACAAGTATATGATTCTGCTTATACCTATTATCAAATTGGATTACAATTAGCGATTTCAAAGAATAAAGATTATATGAAATCTTCCATACTAAGTAATATTGGAGAAATCTATCGTGAGTTAAATGATTACGATTCCGCAATCGAACTCTATCTTATGAGTTTATCTGGTCTAGATGAAGAGAAAGATATGTATCGTAGAATCTATCCTCTTTCAAACATCGCAGCAGTTTACTTAGCCCAACGTGAATTTACTAAAGCTGAAGAATACGCCAATCTTTCTTTGGATTTATCACGTCAATGTAGTGATCGAATTGTTGAGTCCGTTAGTTTAAAGTATCTTGGTATGATTGCTCGGGAAAATCATCAATACGAGAAAGCTGTTAAGTTACTTCATCAAAGTCTTAGTATCTATAGCGAAACGAAAGAAATTCTCTTATCAACAGAGGTGTTATTTGAATTACATCAGGTTTATCGTGATCAAAATGATATTAATCATGCGCTTATCTATTTAAACGAAGTCATATTAAATGCCGAACAAGTCAATGCGGACCATATTTTGGCTCAAGCTTACAAACGCTTAATAAAGGACCATGAAACGCTTGGCAACATTCAAAACTCCCTATTCTTTGCAAATAAGTATATTGAAACAGTAGATAAATTAGAAAAAGCCAAAATAGCACAACGTTTAAGTGGAATTAATCTACAGAAACAAGCAGAGATTGCTTATCAAGAACGAGAAGCTTATTTTAAGTTATCTCAGGAATTAGATGAAAAAGCGAAGCTCATTGAACAAAACAATGTAGATTTAGATAAAGCCTATCAAAGTGCAAAAGCAATCAGTAAGATTGGACGTACTCTAACAGTTCAAACTGATTTAGAAGGTATCTATGATCTTGTCTATCAAAATGTAATGGTATTAATGGAATCAAGTACATTTGGTATTGGGATTTTTGATCAAGAGAGAGATGCGATTGAATATAAATACTTAATTGTTGATGGTGAAAGAGTTGAGAATTATTTCATACCCTTATCGAACCATAACAGTTTAGCGGTAAAATGTTTTATTAATTCAAAAAAGTTTTATTTTAATCGAAGAGATGAAATTGAACAATACCTCAATTCAAATATTAATGTAAGAGTTGGACAAATTATGGAATCTATTATGTTTGTTCCATTAACCATAGAAGATAAATGTATAGGAATTATTACAGTACAAAATCGCGATCAAAATATTTATTCTTCACAAAGTTTAGAAACACTTGAAACTCTATCTGCTTATCTTGCAATTGCGATTCGAAATGCACAAAAATCTGAAGCACTCAAAAGTGAAATAGAAAAAAGAGAAGTTATCCAGCATGAACTCAAGAAATTAAATAAAGAATTATCTGATTTATCTGAAATTGATGGATTAACGGGTATTGCAAATCGAAGACACTTCGATGAGTTCTTTGAACATGAGTTTAGACATGCCATTCGATATAATACGCCAATCAGTTTAATGATGTTAGATATCGATTTCTTTAAAGAATACAATGATCATTATGGCCACTTAAATGGGGATAAAATTATCATAAAAATTGCGGAAATTATTAAGAAACATGCAAAACGAAGTAATGATTTAGCTGTTCGATTTGGCGGGGATGAATACATTGTATTACTATCTGATGCAACTGAAGAATTCTGTCATTCAGTAGCATTCAATATTCAAGAAGAAATAAAACAACTTAATCTTCCTCATGAATTTAGTTCGATTGTTCCTAGGATTACTTTAAGCATTGGTATCGCATGCATGACTCCTGAAAGGGATACAGATCCACTAACTTTATTAGAGTTAGCCGATCATGCATTATATCAATCAAAAGAAAACGGACGTAATCGTATAAGTATTTATAAAAATAGCTCAAGTCATTAGACTTGAGCTTTGTTTTGACAATCAGCACATATACCGATAATTTCTAAACTATGAGAAATAACTTTAAAGTTCTTTGAACTTTCGATAGAATCAATGATTGAATGCATGGGACAACTTTCAATAGGAACCATCTTATGACATATTTGACAGACTAAATAGTGTTGATGATGAGGTGTATGTAATTGAATAAGTGTCGCATTGTTTACACTACTATAGTTTTTTTCTACAATATGATGATCATATAGACTTTCTACAATCCGATAGACTGTCGATAAATTCATAGGGTGTTTAGCTTGTTTTAACTTATCGACAATTTGATCAATGGTCATTGGATAAACTTCTTTTTGTAATAGATTAATCAAAGCTTCTCGTTGTCTGGAATATTTTAATTGATTGATAGCTAATATTTCTTTTGCTTTCATATTAACCCCCTCTTCTCACATATGATATCCACGTACTTAATATAAAAATAGTCGCATTAATTAAAACAATACTTGAACCCGTTGGTAGATCGAAACCAATTGATACCAGTAATCCAACTATCACACTAAAGCTTGAAATTATAACCGCCCATATGATGGTAGATTTAAAACTATTTGAGAGGCGAAGAGCACTCACCGTTGGGAAAATAATTAGGCTCGATATTAACATTGTCCCTACTACTCGAATACCTAAAACAATAGTGATTGATGTTAGGAATGAAATAATCTGGTTTAATCGTTTAGTTTTACGACCACTGACTTTTGCATAATCCATATCATATGTCATCGCAAACAAATCTTGATAGAAATATAGAACAGTACAAATAATAATCAAGGACAATATCAAAGATAGATACACATCCATTTCAGAAATAATCAAGATACTTCCAAATAAATAACTGTATAAATCTACACTAAATCCTTTGGACAAAGAAGATATCATAACACCAATTGCGACTGCGGTTGAAGATATTAATCCAATAGCCGCATCCCCACCGATTCTATTATCTTCACTTAATTTTAAGATTAACAATGAGGACAGACTGACAATTGGTATTGATAATAACAGTGGTGATTGATTAAATAGGAGCGCAAGCGCAACCGTCGCAAAAGATACATGAGCTAGCCCATCTCCAATCATAGAGTATTTTCTTAATACGAGAAAAATACCTAGAAAAGAACTACTGATTGCTATTAACAATCCAACAATCAATGCTCTTTGCATGAATGTATACGAGAATAAATTAAATATGGATGTGATGTTCATGATTTTCCACCTGGCACAATGCCGCTGTTGCTTGAGGGCCAATTTGTGTCATTAATTCTTCAGACTGACATAGTTGTGTACTTAATCCATAAAAAACAACTTTTTGATCAAGATAAAGTATATGAGTTGCATATAAGCTCACTGAACTTAAATCATGTGAAATTAATATAATACTAACCTTCTCTTCTTGATGAAGTTTTTTTATAAGTTGATAAAACTCTTCTCGTATCGTTGGATCTAACGCTGATGTAGGTTCATCTAAGATTAATAATTTTGGTTTATTAATCAAAGCACGCGCAAGATAAACGCGTTGTTGTTGACCACCCGATAAATAACCAATCCTTTTCTTTAAAAGAGACTCAATCCCTAATTTTTGGCTTAAATCCGATATTTCCTTGCTTACATCAATTTTGCGTAGGGACTCTCGATTTAATCCTGTCATGATAATTTCATACACTGATGCCGGAAAATGTTTGTCATGATTAAAACTCTTCTGAGGTAAATAACCGATTTGATTGCGCGTAAAGTTAGGTGAAAAGATAAACTCTCCACTTGTCGTCTCTACAAGGCCTAATAGAGCTCTCATTAGAGTCGTTTTACCTGATCCATTTGGCCCAACAATAGCACAATAATCATTCTCATCAATGGAAAAACTTACCTTATCTAAGGCAATCATTTTCCCAAAATGTACACTAATATCTTTTGATTCAATTAATTTACTCATAGTTCAATGCACCTTTTAATTTTTCAATATTTGATCGCATTACATCAAAATAAGTTAGTCCTTGATTCATTTCATCCAGTGTTAAGTTATGTGCACCGTGTAATACTTCTATTTCTGCTCCTGTTTGTTCAGAAATTGTTCGAGCAATTTTAGGATCAACGAGTTCTTCGTAAAAAATCACTTTTATTTTATTCGCTTCCATCACTTTTATTAGTTCAGCTAATGAACTTACACTAGGCTCAGCATCGGGTGAGTACCCTTTATACGGTGACAATATTTCAATATTAAATCGATGAGCCAAATAGCCAAATGCGAAATGTCCACCATAAACAATTTTGTTAAGTTTAACTCGATTAAATAAATCAATAAATTCTTGGTTTAAAACATCTAATTCTGCTAAGTATTCATTCGCATTAGATTGATAGAATTCTGCATTATCAGGATCCATTTCAATGAGTCCTAAGGTTATATTTTCAACCATTATTTTTGCATTTAAAGGATCTAACCAAAAATGTGGGTCATATTCCTCTTCATCATGATCATCTTCTTCATGTTCATGTTCATCCTCATGCGAGATGAACGCAATGCCAACTGAAGCATTCACTACAAATGGGCCTGTTTCATTTAACTCATTCAATAAGTTATTAATCCACGTCTCCATACTTTCACTTGTATAGACAAACAGGTTTGATTGACTAATTTTAATTATTGTACTTGGAGTAGGCTCATATGCATGAGGTTCAACGCCAGCTGGTAATAATAATTCTAAATTCACTTTATCTTGTGCAATAGCGCGTACCATATCATATTGTGGAAATAACGTTACAATGACATTGGGTTTTTCCGTTTCACCTACTACACTTGAACATCCACTTAACAACATTAAACTTATCAAAACTATATTAAAATATTTTTTCATATATATCTCCATCTATATTGAGATTATAAACAAGTGAATAAAAATATGCAAATGATTTGCATTTGCATATTATAGTATATTCATTTTTATTAAATAATCCGTTAGAAGTTGAAATGAACCATTATGGATATATCCATCCAATCCAAGTTGATTTGCCATTAATATATTCTGAGTTGAATCATCAATAAAGAATGACTCATTCGCTTTAATCTCACAAACCGCAAGCGCTGTATGATAAAACTCTGGACTAGGTTTAGACAACTTAATATCAGCTGAGATGACTTTTTGGTCAAACAATGTCAAACATTTAATATTAGATTCATATTTATAAAATCTTAGCGATGCATTTGAGAATAAATACAACTTGTATCCCTTGTGTTTAAGCGTATTTAATAAGTCAAACATTTCAACTCTTTCGAATAAGTACTCATGCCAATGATTTAAAATAGTACGAATAATTGAATGATTAGATTGATCTACTCTTCTAATTATTAAATTATATGCAATCTCTTCATCGATCAACCCTTGATCTAAATCAAGCCATTCTTGTTGGTAAAAGATTTCTCTTACCAAAACATTAATTAGATCTTGATCAAAAGTAAATTGTGAAACAATTGCATGGGGAGAATAGTCTAATAGCACATTCCCCATATCAAATATAATATTTTTATATTGTTTCATTCCTCAACATCCAAATCGGTTAAACGTTTTAACATCTTTTCCTTTAGTATTTGCTTGTTCATTCCATTAGGATATCGAAGAACAAGTTCAATATTAACTCGATTTGCGTCTGCTTCACCCACGCGATACATGACAATTTCAATATCTAGCGTCTTAATGTAATCGATAATATCACGAATCGATGTTGTACTACAGTTAACCATAAAAGTATCATTTGAACGATCAAAACGACTAAACCACTTTGTATGAAACACGATTTGAACTAGTATTATCAGAACTGCAGTACTAATTCCGATAAAGTACATTCCTGCTCCAATTGTCATACCTACTGCTGATGTAGTCCAAATACCTGCTGCTGTTGTTAGTCCACTCACTGTGTTCTTTCGAACTAAAATCATCCCTGCACCTAAAAAACCGATTCCAGTTACGACTTGTGCTGCTATTCGAGAATGGTCCGCATCCATAACATCTGGAAAACCATATTTTGATAGAATCATAAGAAGACAAGATCCTAATGCTACAATCGCATGTGTACGTATTCCAGCTTCTTTATATCGATTGGTTCTCTCAAATCCAATGAACACACCTAAAAATACTGAAATGAGCAATCTAAAAACTAAAATAAATTCAAATTGTGTTGGCATATAAAACTCCCTATATCGTAGGTATATTATGGCATAAATTATTCAAAGGTGTAAACAATATCAAATCGAGTCATTTTGTTTTATAATTTTATGATTTTCTGTATACTAGTAAAGAGGTCATTATGGTAATCAATCAAAACACAAAAGCATTCTATATTGGAGATCGATTTGAAGAAACACTCGCAAAACTTGAATTTGAAAACACTGACTTTGGAATGATTCTGACACATACTGAAGTATCAGAAGAACTTAAAGGCCAAGGTATTGGACGAGCTTTAGTAAAATATGTAGTAGAAATCGCACGTAATGAAAAATTCAAATTAAAGTTAGAATGCGATTATGCTAAACGAGAATTTGAAAAACATCCTGAATATCAAGATGTTCTATTTATTGATTAGCTTGTCTTCGTTTATCTTCATACATTTTCTTATCACTCATCGCAATAATATTCTCTAAGTCATCTGTATTTGGAATAAACTGATGATAACCTATCGCAAGACTTAGGTTTAGTTTTAATTCAGCAATCGTAAATGGTTCATTAAAGTTATCACGGATACGTTTGATAACTTTTTCTATCGAGTTTTTATCCTTCATATGCGCAATGATGACAAACTCATCTCCACCCATCCTAAATATCATATCTGTTTCATGACAACTATTTCTTAATCGACGTGCTGTAATTCTTAAAACTTCATCACCTATTTTATGTCCATGTACATCATTAATTTCTTTGAATCCATTTAAATCGATAAATAATACAAAGAATAAATCGTTAGATTCATACTTACTCATATCAAATCGTAGTTCATTTAGATAGGATCGATTCCATAATTTTGTTAATGGATCAATCTTAACAATGTTCTCTAAATGAATCGAACGTTCACTAATGATGGAAAATCGATAAATGACCGACGCCGCCACAAAGAGTGTAAAAATCATAATCATAAAATAAAATGAATATCGAGTGTCTCTAATAAAGTAATTTGAAACCATTGCACTTGATATTGAGATTATTAATAATAGGATGCTATAAATACTTAACAACTCTTTCTTAAAAGCTAAATAAGCATAGTAAATATAATGTACTCCAAATAGACCAATAAGTCCTTGGAAAATAAGATATAAGAATTCTAGTCCAGCATGATTTACTAAAATTGATGATAGAATAAAAAATAGAATAAGTGAAAATGCGATTGTACGATAGATTTTATTAAACTTAAAGATGCTAAAGGTATTGGATAATAAGTTAAAAATAGGCAACATTAAAAATACAGATAAATACTCAAGTCGCAGAATCCAGATTAATGATAAATCAAAATACGGATTCAATAGATAAATAATATGATTCCCTGTACTCATAATACGAATTGCGAATAAGAAGGTTAAAACAGACATATAAAACGATCTACGATCCTTGATAATAATATTAATTAAAAGAAACAAAATGCCTATTGTAAACATCGCAGAGAATGCGAATAATTCAACAATCAATGATGTTTCATAGAAATAAAGAATATCATCAAAATCACCAAACAATAGCGCAAACATGATACCTGAATTTACTTTTTCATAGTTTGATACTTCTATAATGATCTCTGCATTTCCATCCAGATCACTCTTAAACACATCTTTATCTGTAAAATTTTGACCTACTGAAGTTAAACTATTTTTCGCAATAATACCATTTGAAAGAATCTTCTTACCATTTACGGATAAACGATAGCTTGACCCTGCTTCTTCGAGTAATAGCCCATATTCCATATCTGGATCCAATCCTGTTAAAACAAGTCGATACGTCGCAAAGCCATATCCATTTGTAAAAAATTTCTCAGAACTCCAGTCATGTTCAAGAGAACGAAAATCTTGATTAAGTTTAATCTCAGATATTTCATCCTGAATTATAAAAATACCTGGATAAAACTCCCATTCCCCTTTTAAACGATAAAGTGTATTGGACTCTATTTCTTCTATTTCTAATGTTCCTCTTTTACCTTCAAGTACTTTAACACTTTGAAAATCTTTGTTGAAGGACCAGATAAATATTGTGAGTGAGAAAACGAGAAGAAATGCTATAATTTTAAAATTTTTCATATCTTTTGTTTAATTATCATACACTATTCGTGTGTAAATAACTATTGAATTAGTAAGTAGAAGTTAAGTATGATTGTAAAGATAAAAAATAAGTTATACAATATTCATAAATAAAATGAGGAATCTATGTCAAATAATACACAAATATTGATTCTTGATAATGATCTTTCAAGCCTAACCACATTAGAACGTATCCTACACTCATTAGGTGAAGTGATTTGTTTTAATAATGCGCTAGATTTCATAAATCATTTAAAAACAAAACCAAGTCCTGGAATTATTCTTATTGATACCAATTCTCATGGTTTTAATGGCTACGAGATTCTTAACAAGCTTCATAGTCAATCCAATATTAAGGATATTCCAATTTTACTCACCATTAAAGAGGATATTAAAGATGAGAGCACAATCCATTTATCAGGTGCTCATGATTACTTATTCAAACCGTATCGTTTAAGCATTGTTCAGAATAGAGTAAAATCCTATTTAGAGCTTAAACAAGTTAAAGATCAACTAAAGGATCAAACTCGTTGGATTGAAAACGAAGTCACTAAACGACTATATGATCTGCAATTAACATTTGATCTTTCGATTGATATTGTTACCCAATTGGTCGAAACACGAGATCCTGATGGCGCAACACATATTACACGAACACGTAATTACTATGAAATTATTATGCGAAGACTACAAAAGTTTGAAAAGTATAGTCCTATTATTGATGAAAAATACATTATTCGTACCGTTAAAGCAAGTCCTTTACATGATATTGGTAAAATGGGTATTCCAGAAAACATCTTAATGAAGAACGATAAATTATCATCAGATGAGTTTGATATCGTTAAAACACATACAACCATTGGGTATAACACGATTAAGAATGTTGTTGATACAAGTTTTTTAACAGATTTACTTAAAACAAACGCTAATAGTGATTCTTCTGAATTTTTTAAAGAAGCACTTAACATCGCAAAATATCACCATGAATATTGGGATGGAAGTGGTTATCCAGAAGGATTAAAGGAAGATAGAATACCTTTATCAGCAAGAGTCATGGCAATCGTGGATGTTTTCGATGCCTTAAGCAATAAACGTGTTTATAAAGAAGCGTGGAGTATTGAAAAAACGACCCACTATATCAAATCAAAAAGTGGAACCCAATTTGATCCGGATGTTGTGAAGGCATTCCTATTAGAATCAGATGCTATTCGCAAAATATGGGAAACTACCCGAAATTAAACAAGTTTAACCTTGTTTTATTTTTGATTCAGTGCGTTTGAAATTGCATTTAGTATCACCTTACTGCTATAACTTGCACCACTTATCACATCAACATTTATCGAATTGCTAACAATAACAGAATGGATAATTGATTCAGCAGAACTACCTTGTCCATTGTCATGTTTAAGTAGTACTATACCTTTTATTTGATGATTTTCAACTTCAACCTCAACTTTTACATTTATTGGAAACACCTGATATTCACCTATGTATTTTCCATCATCTAACTTATTCAGGCTTATTTCTGATACATCTTGTTTCAAAAGATTTTTAAGATTGTTATCGATTACTTGATAAGCAATAAAAGAAACAAGAATAATTAATAGAATACTCAAAGCACTAATAATTAACCCCTTCTTCATGATTGTATCCAATCAACACATTTAGCAATTAACTCACTAATTTGTTGATCTTTTTGTTTAGACTTAACATGAATACTCTTCAAAGGAAAAAATGTCCCTTCTTTTTTCTCGACCAATTCATTCAACCGTTTAAGTGATTGTGTGCCTCCTAAAAAATCCCATGGAAAATACTGACTTACAAATCCTGCGCACCGCTTTTCTTTGAGTGTTTTTAATGTATTCATATATGTCTTAAAAATAGGTGCACAATCAAAACCTCGTACACAAGACGCAAAAATAATTGTGTCATAGCGCTTTAAATTCGGTAAATTGGACAGCACAATGTTTGTATTATTAGGATTTTCATTGAATGCTTTAATTGATTCCAAATCAACATTGAATCCTTTCTCAATTAAGACCTCTTCTAATTGCTTAGCGATGGTAAGTGTATTATTGGTATAAGAATATACAATGATTCCTATTGTCATAGGTCCCCTTTCCTATTGATTAGATAATCAATAATTTGATCTACATCAGAACATATCGTATTCATGTTCGTAGAACCATTTTGACTAAAATGCAATGTTAGTAGACCATGTATAGAATAAATAAGACACTTACTAATACATTCAATATCTTTGTTATTCAAGTGATATTCTTCCTTGATCCTACTAAATGTTTCATTCCACATAGTTGAAAAATTAAACTCATTTTCGATTTCATCGACTGAAATATCTAAAGTATAGAAATAGAAAAATTTAAACACATTGGGATAGTCCATATAATATTCGATATATCTATGAAAAAGCTGCTTAATATCATTTATATCATTGGATGGATTATTGCTCATATAAATAATTAAGTCTTGAATTAACTCTTTTTTAACAGCCCATAATAATGAACTTAAATCATCAAAGTAATTATAAATTGTCGCATACGAATAACCTGCTTCATCCGCAATTTTACGAACGGAAACACTCTGTACACCATCACTAACAATCATAACTTTCGCTATGTCTATGAATAATTTTGATATGCGATCTCGTTTATTGACTTTCATTATTAACACCACTCTATTTTATTAACACTGTTAATATATTACTTTCAATTTCTTTTGTCAACAAACCCTATAAATTACACTTTTAGTTTGCATAATCTTTCACTTCCTTTGTATACTTATAGTGTCCATGAAATCAATAAGAACTCAGATGATTAGTTTAATCGTACTTGTATGCGTTATCGTGTTTTTTGGCTTGAATTATTTCATTGAACAGAAATTAGGTGAACTAAAAAATCATACAATTTCGCAGTACATGGATATAACTGAATCACGTGCGAATGAAGTGAGTAAAGAACTGCTTGGAATAACGAATCAAGTTAGAATGATTTCAAATTCGACTGTTATACAAACCATGGATTTAGCTATTATAAAGGACTATCTAAAAAGCTTAATCGAGGATAGTAATATTCGAAGTATGACGATTTCTGATGTTAATGGTAAAGCTTGGACAACCTATGATTCTGATATCGATATCTCTAACCAAGAACAATTCAAATCTATTATTATCGAACAAAATGAATGGATCATTTCAAATCCTTTCCATAGCCCTTATTTCTTTGAAGATATTCCAATTATTACAATTTCACATCAGATAAAAGTCAATGATGAGGTTGTTGGATTACTCAATGCGGTTGTCACAACAGAATTTATGAATAAAATAACTGATTCTATTCAATTCAAAAACCTTAGTTTTGCATGGATTATTGATTCAAATGGTAAAATTGTTTCGCATCCAAATGACTCAATCACAATCGATCAAACATACAATAACATTCTCAAATATGAAGGAGTGGATCCATTTATAAACAACAGTGGTTCTTTTGATTATTTTGATGAAAACGATCAATCGATGTTAGCTGTATATTCTACGATTCCCAATACTTCTGGATGGAAACTTATTATTTCAATCGAGAATCGTAATGCATTTGCTGAGTTAACATCGGCTATGAACTATGTAGATTATGCCTTATTGATTAGTTTAGTTATACTGATCTTATTAGCTTTGGTTTATGCGAATTCAATTTCAGAGCCTATTTTACGTTTAAGACACGTGTTTGAAAGAGCTGAAAAAGGCGATTTAAACGTTAAAGCTGATGAAAGTGTAAAGAATGAAATAGGTTTAGCGGGTGTCAGTTTTAATCATATGCTTCAAGAGATTCGAAATTTAACCTATATTGATCCTGTAACTCAAATTAATAATTATCGTAGTTATTTAAGTGAATCTAATTTTATACTTCATGCGAATAAAGACGATACATTCTATGTTGTTGTTATTTCGATTGATGATTTTAAGAAGATAAATAGTTTGGGTGGTTACGGTTTTGGGAATGAGACATTGAAGAAATTTGCGGAGTTGATCCAATCTCAACTTCATGAGAACGAACTTGTTGCTCGTTATTTCGGTGATGAGATGATTCTTTTACTCAAAGAAAATGATTTAGAGGTTCTAAGAGAAAGAATTAGTAAATTACTTAAAGAATGCCAAAGACCGTTTATTATCATGGATATTGATATCCATCTAAGTATTAGTTGTGGTATTGCTAAGCATATTTCGACTGATTCAATTGAAATGAGCATTCACAACTCTACAATTGCGAAGTTAAAAGCAAAGAAAATGGGTGGTAATGTTGCCATATTCTATGGAGATGGGATTAATCAAGAGATTAAGCTTGAACAAGATATTGAAAAAGAACTTTATCATGCAATTGATCGTAATGAACTTTATTTAGTTTATCAACCGATATTTGATTTAAATACGATGAAGGTTAGTGGTTTTGAAGCCTTATTGAGATGGAATCATCCTATCTATCATTCGCATCGCATTGATTCCATTATAAAAATTGCCGAAAATTCTGGCCAAATGCCTAAAATAGGACGATGGGTAATGAAAGAGGCGTGTTATCAATTGAAGGCATTAAATGAGTCTTTTCCTGATTTAAGTATTGCTCTGAATGTTTCCGTAGTTCAATTTAATGATGCTTATTTCATTAAGAGTGTGGAAGAAATATTGAAGTATACAAAGATTAATCGTAAGAATTTAATTTTTGAAATAACAGAATCTTCTGCCATGAATAATGTAGATGAAAATCTTAATGACTTAAGACGCTTAAAGGATTTAGGCATTGGATTATCGATTGATGATTTTGGAACTGGTTATTCTTCTTTAGCGTATTTGAGTCAATTCCCTATTGATCATATTAAGATTGATCGGAACTTTATCCGAAAAATGACTGAGGAGTCTTCTGATTTAATGTTGGTAAAAACTATGATCACGTTAGCGAAATCTCTTCACTTAGAAGTCATTGCGGAAGGTGTTGAGAGTTTAGACGAAATGAATATGCTTAAATCTCTTGAGTGTGATAAGATTCAAGGATATTTGATTAGTAAGCCAAAAAGAATGAAGGATTTAGAAATAGTGAGTTAAAACCTCACTTTTTTATTGTCACTATAAGCATTTTCTTTTTATCTTTTGTTTAGAATGGTATCATAATAAAAAAGGACTTAATAATATGTTTAAATCAATACGAAAGTTCTTTCATTCAATTGAGGAACAATTATTCAAGAAAGAGTGGATTGGAAGCCCTGATTACGAGGCTTTACGTTTTACTATAATCTATATATTTGTGGGACTTGTTTGGATTATTTGGTCAGATGATTTATTGGTTATCTTAGTCCAAGATATCGATCAAATACTTCAGTTTCAAACACTCAAAGGTTGGTTCTATGTATTTATGTCTGGTTTATTGTTCTCTGTAATTTTAAAACGTCGTATTCAAATGATTCGTAATCTATCCGATAACATACTTTATCAAAATACACATGATAATTTAACAAAGTTACCAAATCGTTCTATGAGTAGTGAGATTATCAATGATCGAATTAAGCAAAATCCTCAATCTGTATTCGCATTAGTCAGTTTAGATTTAGATGATTTCTCGAATGTAAATGAATTACTAGGATATCAAATTGGCGATGAACTTATTACTTCTTTAACCCACAATTTAAATCAAAAACTTAGTACAGATGATTTCATATCACGTAATGGAGATGGATTTATCATAATTATTGATTTAACCAATCGAAATAGAACTCAATTGAATCAATTCTTAAATATGATTTTAGATATTGTGAATCGAGAACGTATTATAGAAAATCAAACTGTATTTATTACCTGTAGTTTAGGGGTTTCGTTGTATCCTAAAGATGGGTCGGACTTTAATGAGTTATTTAAAGCAGCAGATACAGCAATGCGTCATCTTAAAGGCTTACGTAAGAATAGTTATAACTTCTATACAGAGGACTATCATAAGGAACGTGTTAATCGCGTTAAAATGATTAATGAATTAAGAAAAGCACTTGATAATAATGAACTTTATATGCTTTATCAACCGATTTATGATATGGAAGATATGAAGGTTCATTCGTTTGAGGCATTGATTCGTTGGAAATCTACTACATTTGGACAAGTATCTCCGAATTTATTTATCTCTTATGCTGAGAATACAAATTTAATATCACTGATTGATGAGTATGTTTTTGTGACATGTTTGAAGTTAAGACGTAAATGGCATGAATTAGGTGATCATTCTACGATTCTTTCTATTAATCTTTCCTCTAAAGGTTTAGTAGATCCAGGATTTATGCATACCATTGAACGTTTATGTTTGGAACACTTTTACATTCCAAATGGAATTCAAATTGAGATAACTGAAACTGCTTTAATTTCAAATTTCGACTTAGCAAAATCTCACTTAACGCGATTAAAACGATTAGGATTCATTATTGCCTTAGATGACTTTGGTGCAGGCTATTCTTCACTAACGTATTTACATCAATTACCGATTGATTGTATGAAGATTGATCGATCCTTCTCAATCAATCCTGGGGTTAACAATAATCAAGATTTAATCTTGCAAGCCATTATTAATTTAGCTCAGAAGTTACATCTAAAAGTTGTGGCAGAAGGAATTGAAACCAATATACAGAAGGACTTCTTCTTAGAAATGGAATGTAGTTTAGGTCAAGGCTACTTATTTGCGTATCCTGAAGCTGAAAATCTGGCGACACAAAGAATTGAAGAATCATTAGAAAAGGCTAAACTTTAACGTTTAGCCTTCTTTTTATGTGCTTTATTTTGAGGTGCTTTATCAGTTTTATTGAAGTTAGGATTGCTTGGTCTTTTTCCCTTATGGGGTTTAGGTTTATCTTTCTTTGCCTCAAGATATGCTTTATCATCAATTCTAATCGCAAATGGATGATTGTGATTCACAGGAATTTCTTGTTGGGTTAATTTTTGAATGTCTTTGAATAATCCATATTCTTCAGGATCACAGAAAGCATAAGAAATCCCACCTAAGCCTGCACGACCTGTACGTCCAATACGATGAACATAGGTTTCAGGTACTTCAGGTAGATCATAAATAACGACATGCGATAATTCATCTATATCAAGCCCACGAGCCGCGATATCAGTTGCGACTAATATTCTTATCTTACGATCTTTAAAGTTCTGTAGAGCCAATTGACGCGCGTTTTGTGACTTATTCCCATGAATAGCTTGAGAATGAAAGTTTGCCGCATTCAATGACTTCACTATTTTATCTGCTCCATGTTTAGTACGTGAAAAAACAAGGACTGAATCAATGACTTCATTACGCAAAATATGCATTAATAAGTTTATCTTATTATTCTTTTGTACAAAATACATCGATTGATTAATAATCTCAACCGTTGAAGAAACCGGTGTAACTTCCACCTTTACAGGTTCAGTTAAAATCGTATGCGCTAAGTTAGATATTTCTTTAGGCATCGTTGCAGAAAATAACATCGTTTGTCTTACATGTGGGATATGCGTAATAATCTTACGTACATCATGAATCATACCCATATCTAACATTTGGTCTGCTTCATCCAACACAAAGTATTTCACTTTACTCAAATGAACATGTTTCTGATTAATAAGATCTAATAATCGTCCAGGTGTTGCGACAAGAATATCCAAACCAAGTGCTAACGCATCTGTTTGAGGTTTCTGAGAAACACCACCAAAGATAACCGCCGATTTTAGATTTAAATGTTTACCATACGTCTTAAAACTATTATGTATTTGAATAGCTAATTCACGTGTAGGGGCTAAGATTAGAGCTTGTATCGATCTCATACTACGTTTAACCGTACTTTGATCACTCAATCCTTGTATGATAGGTATTGCAAAAGCAGCTGTTTTACCTGTTCCAGTTTGTGCAACACCTAAAATATCATGACCTTCCAACAATACCGGTATTGCCTTTTCTTGTATTGGAGTTGGGTTTAAATAGCCTTCTTCACGCAAAGCTTTTTTAATGGGTTCAATTAATAAATTCGATTCAAATAACATTCTTTCGTATTATCAATATAGGTCAGTATATTGATATTCCTTTCCTGGCCTAATCATATTTTGAGCATAACGTATGGCCAATACGATATGCTTAACTTACACTGCGGATTTGTGTCGCATAGTTACAGCTTTGACTGTTCAGGAGAAATTCCTACCACAGTTCTTTTTATTACGAGTGTTAATTAGTTAATTAACGTTAAACGTTTGATAATCAGCGAAATTACACCAGAAGAACGATTGTGGATTTAAACCAACAGTGTAGAAACGAAGGAGGTGTCTTTATGACATTCTTTATTGGCATTGATATTGCCAAATATAAGCACGACTGTTTCATTGTAAATCATGAAAGCGAAGTGATTCGAGAATCCTTTTCCTTATCCAATGATCGAGCCGGTTTTGCTTATTTGAAAGAGATTCTCTCAACGCTAGATTCGAATCAAACAATGCGGATAGGGTTTGAGGCGACCGGACATTATGCGATGAATCTCAAAGTTTTTTTAGAAGAGAATGGATTTACTTATATTCAGTTTAATCCATTTCTCATCAAACGGTTTGCCCAAGCTACCACTCTTAGGAAAACCAAAACCGATAAAGTCGATTCGCGAGTTATCGCGACCTATTTGTTGTCCGTCGACTATAAACCCTATCCACCCCAATCTTATCACATCAAGAATCTCAAATCACTGACTCGAGATCGAGATGATTTAATCAAACTACGTTCGCGTCAATTGGTTAAACTAACCAATCTCTTAGATTTGATTTTCCCTGAATTTAAGCCGTTTTTTGGTCATTCTTTAACGTCTTCAACCTGTTTATACCTTCTTGATCATTACTTGACACCTTCGAAGATCGCTCGTATGAATCTAGATTCTTATCATAAGATGACGTTTGAGCTAAGAAGAACCCTTTCCTATGCACGCTTCTGTACACTCAAACAACTGGCTCGTGATACCATTGGTTCAGAAGATCCAACGCTCACTTATTTACTTAAGAAGGCTTTAGAGTTGTATCACACTATGGATAACCAGGTAACTGAAGTCCAACAATTAATTGAACAAACGTATTCTCAACTTGATTCCCACATTCACACTATCAGTGGTATTGGTGTTCAATCAGCCGCTTGCATTTTAGCTGAGTATGAATCCATTGAGCGATTTAGCA
>Ga0209207_1000032_pt1 | contig 155942 bp, 124 predicted proteins | sample SaghotsprinmetaG_FD_184140 | JGI IMG/M metagenome (GOLD analysis project Ga0209207, IMG submission 184140) | Hot spring microbial communities from South Africa to study Microbial Dark Matter (Phase II) - Sagole hot spring metaG (SPAdes) (version 3) | ecosystem: Environmental > Aquatic >... | reverse complement strand
TGGTACAAAACGGGAAGTTGGCCGCTTCAATGCCTGCTTTGGTCAACGCGTTGAATAAAGTAGATTTACCGACGTTTGGTAAACCAACGATGCCACATTTAAAACCCATGAGATGATCCTTTGAACAAAATACAGGGCGAGCCTGCGAAACGAACCTGAACTGAAATGATACATTTCAGTATGTGTCTATCAGTGTGTGCCAGAGTGCAGCTGTGTGCGCTAAACCTTGGCTTTAAAACTATGTAATCTATGCTGGGCTTTCACCAGATCCTGCTGTTGCCAAAGCTCAAAACAGCGCAGGCTTTCATCCAGCGCGTCGTCAATCAGCTTTTGCTCTTGCTGCGGCGCTTTGCCCAGCACATAACCTGTGACTTTGTCTTTATGACCCGGATGGCCAATACCAAGCCGCAGGCGGTAAAAATTCGGATTATTGCCAAATTTGGCTGTTATATCTTTTAAGCCATTATGGCCGGCGTGGCCACCACCGAGTTTCAGCTTGGCAATGCCAGGTTCCAACGCCATTTCGTCATGCGCAACCAGAATAGCTTCAGGTGGAATTTTATAAAACTGCGCCATAGCGAGAACCGCTTTGCCGCTTAAGTTCATATAGGTTGTCGGCACCAGTAATTTAATTTCACGGCCTTGCAACATGAACTTGCCGGTCAGGCCAAAAAACTTGGCTTCGGCTTTCAGACTGGTATTAAAACGACTGGCCAGTTGTTCAACGAACCACTGACCAGCGTTATGACGGGTATTGCTGTATTCGGGGCCCGGATTACCCAGGCCCACGACCAGCTGAATGACTTCCGTCATTATTACTCAGCAGCGTCGTCTGCTTTGCCAGCTGGTTTGTTTACAGAAACAACAGCCTGGTCATGGCCAGCACCTTTAGCCAGTTCAGCGATCACTACGCCGGCTGGAACTTTCAGGTCTGATAAGTGCAGAGTTGTACCAACAGCAACGTCAGCTAAATCCACTTCGATGAATTCAGGCAGGTTTTGTGGCAGAACAGTGATAGCCAGTTCGTTGATATGGTGAGCAACAACACCTCCTTTTTTCACTGCAGCAGCTTCGTTGATAAAGTGTACAGGAACAACAGTGTGCAGTTCATGGCCAGCTTCAACACGTTGGAAGTCAACGTGAGTTACTTTTGGCTTGAACGGGTGACGTTGCATCGCTTTAACGATTGCTTTCACTTCTTCACCGCCAACGTTGATAGTCAGGATGTGAGTGTAGAAACCTTCGTTGGCCTGAGCTTGTAACAGCTTAGAGTGTTCCAGCGTGATAGATACAGGGGCTTGAGCGCCGCCGTAGATGATAGCTGGAACTTTGTCCGCGTGACGCAGGCGGCGGCTCGCACCTTTCCCCAGGTCGTTACGAACTTCAGCATTTAACGTGTAAATGGCGTTAGACATGTTTATCTCCAAAAATGAATTGCTCTGGTTTCCGCGACCAGAAAACCAGAATGAGGCTTTTTTCAGGCGCCATCCGGCGGAAAAAAGCGCGACATAATAGCACCGGGGCAGGGGAGCTGCAAACAAAAAAGGCGCCGGTTGGCGCCTTTTCTCTGCACTTCCCACTGCAGCTGCAATTGCAGTGGGAAAGGGCGGGGCAAAATATTAATCAAACATTGAAGAGATAGATTCTTCGTTGCTGATACGGCGGATACATTCAGCCATCATTTCGCTTAAAGTCAGCTGTTTAACTTTGCTGACGGCTTTCATTTCAGCGCTCAGTGGGATGGTGTCTGTGATGATCAGCTCATCAATCACTGAGTTGGCAATGTTTTGTGCAGCGTTGCCAGAGAATACCGGGTGGGTGGCGTAAGCAAAAACACGGCGTGCGCCTTGTTCTTTTAACGCTTCTGCGGCTTTACACAGGGTACCGCCGGTGTCGATCATGTCATCGACAATAATACAGTCGCGGTCTTTCACATCACCAATGATATGCATCACCTGAGCTACGTTGGCTTTTGGACGGCGTTTGTCGATAATGGCTAAATCGGCATCGTTGAGCAGCTTGGCAATAGCACGGGCCCGTACTACACCACCGATATCCGGAGAAACCACCACAGGGGCCTGGAATTCACGTTTACGCATGTCTTCCAAAAGTACTGGTGAGGCAAACACGTTGTCGACCGGCACATCAAAGAAACCCTGAATTTGTTCAGCATGCAGGTCTACTGTTAATACCCGGTCAACACCGACGCTCGACAGGAAGTCGGCCACTACTTTGGCAGTGATAGGCACACGGGCAGAACGGACACGGCGGTCCTGACGGGCATAACCAAAATAAGGAATTACAGCCGTGATACGGCCGGCAGAAGCACGACGCAGAGCGTCTACCATCACAATAAGTTCAATCAGATTGTCGTTGGTTGGAGCACAGGTAGACTGGATAATAAAAACGTCCGATCCACGGACGTTTTCATTAATTTGCACACTGACTTCTCCATCGCTGAAACGGCCGACTTCGGCGTCGCCCAGTTTGATATACAAACGGCTGGCAATTTTCTTGGCGAGTTCTGGTACGGCATTACCAGCGAATATCTTCATGTCGGGCACGGTAGGATCCTCAGGGCGGTTTTGAGTCCGGTTAAAATCTTCAGACGGGTAGCACACCCGTCTTCTCGTTATACGGCATGTTCCAACGCGGTCAGCAGCGGCGACCGGTTGACCCCTCGCGCGACAAAACCACGGCAATTGGCGGGTAAGTTCGCAAGGGCTCGACGAGCACTGATTTCGTCCGGGAATTCAGCGAATAAACTGGCGCCAGTGCCCGTCATTCGAGACGGCGCGTATTCTACCAACCACTGTAAGGTTATTGCAACAATGGGGTAGAGACCTTCAACCAGTGGCTGGCAGTCGTTTCGCCAGTCTGAGTTGTTGAGCCAATTGCCATCAACAGCGCCAAAAGAGTTTAGTACATCCGCTTTGGTGATGGCCTTACTGTTGCGGATTAAATCCGGATGGGTAAAAACGGCAACAGTGCTGACATGGCAAGCTGGCGTGACAACCAAAAATACTTTTTCAGGCAGCTCTACCGGCGTGAGCTTTTCACCAACTCCTTCGGCAAAAGCGGTATAACCTTCGACAAAAAGGGGCACGTCGGCGCCAAGCTTCAGGCCAATAGCGGCAAGTTCGGCCACAGATAAATTCAGCTGCCAGAGTTTGTTCAGCGCATGCAAAGTAGTGGCAGCATCAGATGAACCGCCGCCTAAACCGCCGCCCATCGGTAGTTTTTTATCCAGGACAATAGCGACACCAGCGTCAGCGGCGGCATAAGGTTTGAGCGCCATGGCTGCGCGATAAATCAGGTTGTCACTGCCTTCGAGGCTTTTGTCGTTGCAGCTCAGTTGGATCTGGCCGGACTGATTGGCGCTAAACTCCAGTTCATCACCGCTATCGAGCATCTGAAACAAAGTTTGTAATAAGTGATAGCCATCAGAGCGCCGGCCAGTGATATGTAAAAATAAATTCAGTTTAGCCGGGGCCGGTAATCGAAGCTGCTGCGCTGTCACTGCCTGGTTTTCCTTTCTGTTAATGTTCTGAGCACATGTTTTCTGTCATTGCCAGCAGGGCTGCCTGCCAAAGCCTTGGTTTACACCATTTTCCACTGGCGAATCACCAGTTTAAGTTTGGTGTCTTTGGATTCCAGTGTGATCCGTTTAGGTAACGACAGCTGGTCCGGGAAAAACTCCGGGTAACTGACCTGCCAGCGCCGGTTTTGACTGTCGAGCAGGCTAAAACTGATTAACCTGCCCAACGGGTCCCAGCGCAGCTCGCTGCCTTGATGGCCAGCCATGCCTTTCAGCCACAATGGCATTTCGGCAATAGGCAAAGACCAGCCAGATAAATAATCCAGCAGCACGGCCGCACTTTGTGCCTGATGGGTTTCACCACTGACCTGCACTGTGGCGCCAGCAGCATCGGTTTGTAGTTTAAAAATATTAACGCCGATAAAGTTGTTCATATCAGCGCGGTAAAAAGCACCTTGTTGTTGCCAGTTCAGGCTGCCGCTGACACTGTCATTGGGAGCCTTAACCCCTAATGAGGCGGTCAGTTCAAAATGAGTCAGACTGGCGAGTTTTTGCTGGCGTTCTTTGGCTGGCAACGGCATTTCCACTACGGCCGGCACTGTGGCACAGCCGGTTAACCAGAACAGCGCCAGCGCACACCAGGTTTTTGTCTGAAAAATCACGTTTTTTCCTATCAGCGTCTGCTGCGGCAACGGCAGCCTCTATGGTTGGGATCGGCAGAGTTGTTATGCTGTAGCCATTTTTAGCTGCTTTGCACTCTGGCCTGATGCAGTTAAGGCTTTTCTTGCCTTGTGTATTTTCGTACAATTCGCGCTTTCTTCGGTTTCCCGCCCGCTCTGCTTCGGGCCTTTTCAGGTGAATGACTATTTTTGCGCTTGGCATCAATCACAAAACAGCACCTGTAGCCTTACGGGAACAAGTGGCTTTTGCCCCTGAACAGGTGGCCGAAGCTTTGCTTGATCTGACCGCAAAAACGGCTGTCAGTGACGCTGTGATAGTGTCCACCTGTAACAGAACCGAGCTGTATTTTAGCGGCTCCGAGGCACAATCGAAACAGGTAATTGCATGGCTGGCGCAATTTCATCAGTTGTCTTTGCCTGAGCTGGCGCCCCATCTGTATCTGCATCAGGACAATGCTGCCACTACCCATTTAATGCGGGTAGCCAGTGGTTTAGACTCGCTGGTGCTCGGTGAACCACAGATTTTTGGCCAGGTAAAACAGGCTTACAGTCAATCCCGTCAGGTGGGCACCATAGCGCCGGTGTTTGAACGTTTGTTTCAAAAAACCTTTGCGGTAGCCAAACAGGTGCGGACCGACACTGAAATTGGCGCCAGTGCAGTGTCCGTTGCCTTTGCAGCTGTGGCACTTGCCAGGCAGATATTTGGCAAGCTGGCCGATGTCAAAGTGCTGCTGATTGGCGCCGGTGAAACCATAGAACTGGTAGCCAAACATCTGCGTGAGCAAGGAGCCGGTCAGTTAACTGTGGCCAACCGCTCTTATGACAGAGCCGCAGCTTTGGCGGCGCAGTTTCAGGCGCAGGTGGTCAGTCTGGCGCAGGTGCCACAGGCGCTGGTCGACGCCGACGTGGTGATCAGCTCTACCGCCAGTACTCTGCCGATAGTGGGCAAAGGCATGGTGGAGCAGGCGCTGAAAAAACGCCGGCACAAACCGATGTTTCTGGTGGACTTAGCAGTACCCCGTGATATTGAAGCTCAGGTGGCTGAGCTTGAAGATGCGTATTTATACACTGTGGACGATTTACAAAATATCGTGTCGCAGAATATGCAGTCACGCCAGCAGGCGGCGGCGCAGGCCGAAACCATGATAGCCGCAGGTGCTGCCGAGTTTAGTCAGTGGCTGCAGCTGCAGGGCAATATTGACTGGGTGCGCGATTATCGCGAACGTTGTGAACAGGTCACCCAGGAATTATTGCAGCGCGCCATCAATCAACTGGCCAGTGGCCAAAACAGTGAGAAAGTGTTGCAGGAATTTGCCACTAAACTCAGTAACAGATTAATGCATGCACCAACCAAAACTATCCGCCATTTATTGCAGGAAGAGCAGGTTGATGCCAAAACTTTGATCAATTTTTTAGTAGATATCTAATCAGGTACCCCATTTCCCATGAAAGATTCGGTTTATCGTAAGCTCGAAGGTCTGGTTGAGCGCCACGAAGAAGTGCAGGCGTTACTCAGTGACGGCGGTGTAATTTCAGATCAGGGCCGGTTCCGTGAGCTTTCCAAAGAATACAGCCAGCTCGAGCCTATAGCGCTGGCTTTTGCCCAGTATCGTGGTGCGCAGGACGACCTGCAAAGCGCCGAAGAGATGTTTAAAGACAGCGACCCCGAGATGCGGGAAATGGCGCAGGAAGAATATAAAGCAGCCAAAGAACGTATTGAGCAGCTGGATCAGGAACTGCAGATTTTATTATTGCCCAAAGATCCCAACGACAATAACAACTGTTTCCTCGAAATCCGTGCCGGTGCCGGTGGTGACGAAGCCGCTATTTTTGCCGGTGATTTATTCCGCATGTACAGCCGTTTTTGCGAGAAAAAACGCTGGAAAGTGGAAATTGTCAGCTGCAATGACGGTGAACACGGCGGTTATAAAGAAGTGATTGCCAGTGTGCAGGGGGAAGGGGTGTACGGCACCCTGAAGTTTGAATCCGGTGGTCACAGGGTACAAAGGGTACCTGCCACTGAATCCCAGGGCCGGGTGCATACTTCGGCCTGTACTGTGGCCATTATGCCGGAAGTGCCGGAAAGTGAAGCCATTGAAATTAACCCGGCTGACTTAAAAGTAGATACCTACCGCGCTTCAGGTGCCGGTGGTCAGCACGTCAACAGAACCGACTCTGCCATTCGTATTACCCACTTGCCAACTGGCATAGTGGTGGAATGTCAGGACGAACGTTCACAACATAAAAACCGCGCCCGTGCTATGGCGGTGCTGCAGTCGCGTATTCAGGCGGCTGAAGACGAAAAACGCCGGCTGGCAGAAGAATCAACCCGCCGTTCTTTGGTGGGCTCGGGCGATCGTTCTGAACGTATCCGTACCTATAACTTCCCACAAGGCCGGTTAACCGACCATCGTATCAACCTGACGGTGTATCGTTTACTGGAAGTGATGGAAGGCGACCTGGATTTAGTGTTGGGCCCGCTCAGTCACGAACATCAGGCCGATTTATTAGCAGCGCTGGCGGAAGAAAACCGCTGATGCCAAATGCCGGCAAGCCAGCAAAGCCTGATACAGTTCAACAATGGTTGCTGCAGGCGGCCACTGAACTCGAAGTATTGGCTTTGGTGGATCCGGCGCTGGATGATGTGCGCCTGGAAGCCAGGCGTTTAACGGCGGATGTGCTCGGCTGGTCGCCAACGGCGTTATTAAGCCGCAGTACTGATGTGCTAAGTCCTGTACAATTAAATACCTTACAACAAGCACTGAGCCGCCGTTTAACCGGCGAGCCGCTGGCTTATATTACCGGGCGCTGGTGGTTCTGGGATTTAGAACTGGAAGTAGCGCCTTGTACCCTTATTCCCCGTCCCGACACTGAACTTTTGGTGGAGCAGGCGCTCAGCCTGGATTTACCGGCTAACGCCAATGTGCTTGATTTAGGCACAGGCACAGGTGCAATTGCACTGGCGCTGGCCAAAGCCAAACCGCTCTGGCAGCTGTTGGGGGTGGATTATTCCGCTGATGCGGTAGCGCTTGCCAACCGCAACCGCGATAGGCTGCAACTGCCCAACTGCAGCTTTGTGCAAAGTGACTGGTACAGTGCCACCGGCAACAAGCTGTTTGATCTGATTGTCAGTAACCCACCTTATATCGACGGGAAGGACCCGCATTTGACCCAGGGCGATGTGCGGTTTGAGCCTTTGTCGGCGCTGGTGGCGGCCGATCAGGGCCTTGCCGACATCCGGCTGATTTGCCAGGGTGCCCGCAGCAGACTCAAGACCAACGGCTGGTTATGGCTGGAGCATGGTTATCAGCAAGCCGATGCGGTGCAGGCTATTTTGCAGGATAATGGTTTTGTGCAGGTGCAATCGCGTCGTGATTATGGCAATCAATGGCGTATCAGTGGCGGTATGTTGCCACCCGCCTGATTTTACTCAGCTTTTTTACCAAACTTTCCGCTTTATCTTGTCGTAATCTTTTGACCCTGTGCCAATTACCGCATATAACTAATGGAAATGACATCAATTGGTTAGCATGAGGGATTTGGAGTGGCCAACGATTTTCTGTTTGCAGATGAACCTGAAGAAGTAAGCCCAAGCCACAGTGGCAGCTGGAAGGTTTTGATTGTCGATGACGAGCCTGAAGTGCATGCAGTGACCAAACTTGCCCTCAGCGACTTTTCTTTTCAGGGCAAAAACCTGGAATTTATCAGCGCTTATTCCGGTGCCGAAGCAAAAAAAATGATTGAACAACATCCGGATGCGGCCATTATGCTGCTGGATGTGGTGATGGAAACCGACGATGCCGGTTTATTGGTGGCGCGTTATATCCGTGAGGAGCTGCACAATCATTATGTGCGGATTATTTTGCGTACCGGCCAGCCTGGGCAGGCGCCGGAGCGGCAGGTGATCGTTAACTACGACATCAATGACTACAAATCCAAAACTGAGCTGACCGCACAAAAACTTTTTACTGTGGTGATGTCGAGCCTGCGTTCTTACCGCGATATTTTGTCGATTGATGCCAGCCGCCAGGGGCTGGAAAAAATTATTACCGCTTCAGCTGATTTATTTTCTGCCCATTCGATGGAGCAGTTTATTGACGGTGTGCTGCAACAACTGACATCCATCTTAGGTTGTAACGACAATGCCTTGCTGGTGACGTCCAGCCTGGTGGCCGGCAATACCCATGAAAATCAGGATCCGGAGCAGCTGGTGGTGTTTGCAGGTCTCGGGGAGTTTGAACACAAAGAAGGGCAACCTGTTGCCACTGTGCTGGATCCAACCTTAATGGCCGCCTTTCATCAGGCACTGCAAAGCCGCAGCATTGTGTACCGCGACAATTATTTAGTGGCCTATTGCACCAGTAAATTTACCCATGGTTCTTTATTGTATGTGTCGGGTTTGCCAAGCCAGGTGAATGAAAACCAAAAACGGCTGATTGAGCTGTTTTCACAAAATGTGCAAATTGCTTATGAAAATGTGCAGCTACAACATGAAATTGAAGATACCCAACGCGAAATAGTGTACCGCTTAAGCGAAGCTGTAGAGCAGCGTTCTATCGAAACCGGCAATCATGTAAAAAGGGTGGCTTTTATTTGTTATGACCTGGCCAAAGCTTATGGCCTGTCTGACACCGAAGCAGAAAAACTGATGTTTGCATCTCCTTTGCATGATGTCGGCAAAGTGGGCATCCCCGACGGCATTCTGAATAAACCGATGAAACTGCAGGAGCATGAATGGGAAGTGATGAAAACCCATTCCAGCATTGGTTATGAAATCTTAAAAAACTCCAAAAGAGCCATTATTCAGGCTGGCGCTATTATTGCACGCGACCACCATGAAAAATGGGACGGCACAGGTTATCCGGCTGGCAAAGCAGGGGAAGACATTCATGTGTATGGCCGTATTGCGGCTATTGCCGATGTGTATGATGCACTGCGTCACCGCCGTTGTTATAAGTCGGCCTGGACTCAGGAAGCGGCGATGGAAAAAATTATCAGTGAATCCGGCAAACAATTTGAGCCGGCACTGGTAGAAATCTTAAAAAGCCGGGTCGACAAAATAGAAGCAATTTTGCAAAAATACCCGGACGACGACGAATAAGCTCCGCAGCTTGACTAAGCCGGCATAAAAAACTCAGACAAACCACCTCAGGGTGGTTTGTTTTTATCGGTTGTGGTAATGCTGTTCCCGACTAAGTGCTGGCAACAGACAATAAACAATAATTTTCCTAATTTTTATGGGGTTACTCTGATGTATATGGCAATAAAACACAGTCACATGTTACTGGTGGCGTTAAGTCTGGCGTTTTTAGTATTGCGTTTTGTCATGTCGTTGCGTGGTGCAGCGCTGTTGCAAACGAAGTTTTTTAAAATTGCTCCCCATATTATCGACACTCTGCTGTTGTTATCGGCGGTGGCGCTGATGGTGACTATCCAGCAGTATCCTTTTGTAAATCCATGGTTGACTGAAAAACTGCTGGCAGTGCTGGCTTATATCGCTTTGGGTGTGATGGCATTTAAAGGCCGTACTGTTGGGCTTCGGGTTTTTGCTTTTGTCGGTGCCCTTGGTTGGCTGGTGCTGGCGGTAAAACTGGCTATGACAAAAACACCACTATTATTTGGCTGATAACCTGGCTGCTGGTGTTAAACTGACGCCGTTTTTAGTTTATTTTTGAGGAGGCCTGATGGCCATTCAAACAATTCAGGTAGCTGATATTCAGGTTGCCAATGACAAACCCTTTGTGCTTTTTGGTGGCATGAATGTGCTGGAATCGCGCGACATGGCGATGCAGGTTGCCGAAGCCTATGTGAAAGTCTGTGAAAAGCTGGCTATTCCACTGATTTTTAAAGCATCTTTTGATAAAGCCAACCGCTCTTCTATTCATTCTTACCGTGGCCCCGGCATGGAAGAAGGCTTAAAAATTTTTGAAGAAATTAAACGCACTTTTTCTATTCCGCTCATCACCGACGTGCATGAACCTTATCAGGCTGCACCTGTGGCTGAAGTGGTGGATGTGATCCAGCTGCCGGCGTTTTTGGCCCGTCAAACCGATTTAGTCATTGCGATGGCCAATACCGGCGCTGTGATCAATGTGAAAAAACCACAGTTTCTGGCACCCCATGAAATGCGTCATATCATCACCAAGTTCCGTGAAGCCGGTAACGACAAAGTGATTTTATGTGAGCGTGGCTCCAGCTTCGGTTATAACAACCTGGTGGTCGACATGCTGGGCATGGATGAAATGAAACAATATGCACCTGTGATTTTTGACGCGACCCACGCGCTGCAAAAACCAGGTGGCCGGGCCGACTCAGCCGATGGCCGCCGGGCTCAGGCCGCACAGCTGGCGCGCTCTGGCATGGCCCTTGGTTTGGCCGGTTTGTTTATTGAAGCGCACCCGAATCCAAATGAAGCAAAATGTGACGGCCCTTGTGCATTGCCACTGAGCAAACTGGAAGGGTACCTGACACAAATGAAAGCGCTGGACGACTTAGTGAAAAGTTTTGCGCCGCTGGATACATCAGCCAATTAATACACACCTTAGCTGTTTGACGCCGGTGTTACCGCCATAACGCTGGCAGCATCAGGCTGATGAGAAAAACAAAAGGCGCGCCCTGTTTGAGTGGCGCGCCTTTTTATTTGGTTTTGTCCTTTGTCTGTTATTGCCGCTTAATAACGTTGTTGTACATAAGCCACCACATCCTGATACCTTTGCCGCAGTTCCAGCGCCTGCTGCGCCAGCTGGTCAAAATCGGCACTTTCGCTGCCTTGCTCCAGTTGCAGCGCAATGTCGGTCAGCTGTAAAGCACCAACACTTTTTGCGGCTGATTTTAACTGGTGCGCCGTCGTGTGCAGGCCGTTTCTATCCTGCAGCTGAATGTTTTGTTCAATCTGCGACAGTAAAGCCGCGGCGTGATTCACAAAATAATTTAGATGTTCTTCGTGTTTGGCCGGCTCATTGCCGAGGAAATTGGCAATAGTGGTAAAACAAATCGGCGGATTGGTTTTATTGTTTTGTGTTAAAGCTGCGGCTGTGGCAACAGGGCTTAGGTTTTTCTCCAGTGGCAACCAGCGTTGTAGCAGGGTTTCCAGCGTGGCCAGTTCAATAGGTTTGGTAATATATCCATCCATGCCGACACTTAAACATTTTTGCTCTTCACCTTTGAGTGCATTGGCGGTTACTGCAATAATGCGGGTGAACTGGGTATTTTCGTCATCATATTGCAGCGCTTCTTTACGAATGGCCGCCGCTAAATCATAACCGCTCATATTGGGCATATGTAAATCAGTCAGCAGCAGCGGATAGCGATATTGCCGCCATTTCTCCAGCGCAAGAGCGCCGTCGTCGGCCACATCCACGGCATAACCCAGCGCGTTCAGCTGGTCAACGATGACCCGCTGATTCATCAGGTTATCTTCAGCCAGCAAAATCAGTTTGCCCTGGGCTCTGGCTTGTTCCGGGCTCATTGTAGCCTGGCTTAACAATGGCGTTTTTTGCTGTTGTTGTGGTTTTTGTTTACGCCCGGCTGAAATCAGCACGGTATCATATAAATGGCTGCGGCAGATGGGCGCACTGTGCAGGTAATACACATCAGGTGCATTGTGGTCGGCCAGCTCAGGTAAATTGGTCAGAATGACAAAATGACGGCCGTCTTTGGCCGATTTGGTCAACAATTCGTGGATCTGTGCCTGACTCAGCTGCTGATAAGTGGCATCCAGCACCCAGACAGCCGCTTCATTTTTTAAATTGGGTTGATGCGCCACTGTGATCATTTGTTCAAGCACGGCAAGGTTATTGATAGTGTCCACATCAGCACCGGCATAACTGAAATAGCTGTGCAGGCTTTCCAGATTGAGGGCGTCCTGTGAAAACACTTTAATGCTGAGATCCTTCAAGCCAACCTGCAGCGCCAGGGTTTCATCACTGCGGCGCATCGGCAGTTTAACTTTAAATTCAGTACCTTTGCCCACTTCACTCTGAACTTCAATATCACCATACATCAGCGCAGTCAGACGCTGGCAAATCGATAAGCCCAGGCCAGTGCCACCATATTTGCGGGTAATAGAGCCTTCGGCCTGACTAAAGGGCTGAAACACATAATGCAGCTGGCGCTGCGTCATGCCTTTGCCGTTGTCGATCACCGACAGCTGCACCACATCAAACTCCATGTTTTCATCCAGCAAATCGGCGCGGATTTGCACTAAACCAGTTTTGCCACTGCTGGTCTGGGTAAATTTAATAGCGTTACCGGCCAGGTTATACAAAATCTGCCGCAGCCGGACCGGGTCACCCATCAGGCCGTCCGGAATTCGCGGGTCGATATAAATCTTTAAATCAATTTGCCGCTGATAGGCCATCGAAATCAGAATACGACCCACAGCTTCAATAATGTCACCCAGTGACAGCGGAATAGACTCCAGCTCTAATTTGCCGGCTTCAATTTTAGAGAAGTCCAGAATGTCATCCAGAATACGCAACAGCGAAAATGACGATTCGCGAATGGTGTCGGTCATACGGAATTGTGCAGTGGCCAGCTGGGTTTTACGCAATAAATCGATAGTGCCGATAATGCCATTCATCGGGGTGCGGATTTCATGGCTCATGGTTGCCAGGAAAGTGGATTTGGCTTCATTGGCTTTTTCAGCGGTCAGCTTAGCACTTTCCAGTGCATCAGTGCGCTCTTTAATGCGGGTGTCAACTTCCTGTTTGAGTTTGGCAATATCGGCTTCAGAGTTTTTCAGTTCTTTCTGGCTTTGGGCAATTTTTTTAAACAGCTGATTAATATTCAGCGCCAGCGCTGCCAGTCCATCCCGGCTACTGAGGCTGCCGCTAAACTGGCCCAGCGCAATAGCGGCGCTGATATCGTCGTTCAGGGTATCGATATCACGTTGCAGCCTTTTGTTTAAACGCGAGGCCAATAACCAGGCCAGCACTAAACCAATGATTAAGCTGAAAAACCACTGCAGCAGTGTTGGCAGATAATTAAAAGGGGCAATTTTACTGACCAGCATCAGCTGGCCGAGGGTTTTCCCCTGTAGCTGCACCGCCTGTACATAAACCGAAAAACCAGCTTGTAATCTGGGCTGGGTGAGTGCCAGTGCAGGGTTAAAACCGGCCAGGCCGTTGGTGTGCACCATCAGGGCAGGCTCAGGAGGTTGTTGTTTATATAAATAAGCGGCGCGGCCATCTTTGGCGTTATTGACCAGCTCCAGTAAAGGTGCTGCATCGTCCCAACGATTAAGCTGCAGCATGGGCGTAATGGCCTGTGCCAGCAGTTGGGCGTCTTGCTGCAGGTTGCTACTGGCCGGCTGGGTCTGGTGTTGTTGCCAGTCCTGATAAAAACCATAACCGGTTTGCAGGCTAACCAGCAACACCACCAGCAACGACAGCCGGAGGAACAAAGGTGAAACAAAGGAGCTTTTTTCCATAAGAAACAACCGACCAGCCTGATGAATTAAAAAAGATTTTTTATTCTAACCATTTTTGTGTTGACCACCACTGTTTTGTCTTCGTCGGATCAATTAGTTAAAGCTGGCGGTACCAACTTTAAAAAACAGTTTTCTGCCATCAATGCCGGGCTTTACAGCAGGTTTTTGCTGCTTAATTGGCTATTTTGTACAACTTCTAGGCTGTCAGTGCTGTTCTGCCAAAAAAAAGTTGACTTGCTCCGGCAAAATCCGTTTAATACCCCCCGTTGCCCAGATAGCTCAGTCGGTAGAGCAGCGGATTGAAAATCCGCGTGTCGGTGGTTCGATTCCGCCTCTGGGCACCATAAATTTTTGGTGTGTTGATTTTCTCTGTTAAATCAGTTCACTACAGTGTTCGCTTTAAAGAACAATGCCGCTTTAGCTCAGTTGGTAGAGCAACTGACTTGTAATCAGTAGGTCATCCGTTCGACTCGGATAAGCGGCACCATTTAAAGCAAAGAGTTTGCCCAGATAGCTCAGTCGGTAGAGCAGCGGATTGAAAATCCGCGTGTCGGTGGTTCGATTCCGCCTCTGGGCACCATAAAAACATCAAGCCCTGCAAGCAATTGCAGGGCTTTTTGTTTTGGGCTTTCTATTGTTCTGGCTTGCCAGAAGTGAAGGTAAAAAAACAAGCGGGCCCAATGCAGGCCCGCCTGGTTGCGGCCTTATTGGCAGGAGCCGCAGCACTGGCCTTTCTGTTGCTGTGGTTCAACAAACAGAATTTCGTTTTCCAGCAGAATATGTTCCATTAAATCTTCTTTCAGCTCGGTCAGGCCCAAATATAACGCCGACCAGGTATTGCAGGCGCCAGCCGGTAACACCAGGTCTTTGGCCAGGTTCAGCATGGTGTCCAGCGCATCACCGTGTTGCAGATGTTCTTCCTGCATCACGGAAATAGGGCCGGCCGGGAAAAAACCATTACATAACATCGGGAACAAAATTTGTTCTTCTTTGTGCATATGGCTTTCCAGTTCCTGATACATATGTTCCAGATGAGTAGCCAGGCCGGTTGGACACTCTGGATGATCGGCATGCACATGCTCTACCCGGCGGGCGAGGCGGATCAATTCCGGCAGCTGCAGCCGGTGTTTGGCGTGAAAACGTTCCAGAATAAAATACGCCAGCTCTTCGGTTTTTGCCTCGCGCCAGTTGCGCTGCATTGACCCGGGTTTCTGCGCCAGCGCCGCCAGTTCGGTATTAATTTGCGCGGCGTTCAGTTGTCTTTTGGCGGCTGCTGCGGCCAGTGACTCTTTACCACCACAACAAAAATCCAGTTTGTATTTGTGAAATACGGCGGTCGCTCCCGGAATTTGGGTAGCAAGCTGGCCTAAAGGTTGATCTAAATAAGACATAACAGACTCCGGTTTTTGGGCCTTGGGCAGGCGGAAATTTCACATCAGCAGCGTGCTGCCGTTATGCTGATATTCCAAGAATCAGGCCAAAACTACCCCTTTTGATTTATATAGATTTTTTGCCGGCAGTGGTAAATTTAACCCCGAAAAAACCGGGTAATAATTACCAAACAGGGTAAAAATAACCATGCTGGAAGAAACCTTAGTGGCTGATTTAGTAGCCGATTTACCCTCAGCGGTGCGGTTGCAACGGCTGGTGAATACCATGCGCACCCATTTTGGTTGCAGTGCTGTGGCGCTGCTGCAATTACAGCAGGAACAGCTGAAACCTGTGGCCGTCTGTGGCCTTGCCAGCGAAACCCTGGGCCGGCGTTTTATGGTGGCGCATCACCCCAGGCTCGCCACAATTTTACAAAGCCGGCAACCGGTTCATTTTGCACCCGACAGCAGCCTGCCCGATCCTTATGATGGTTTAGTTGAAGTGCAACAAGGCCAGCCGCTGTTGGTGCACGACTGCATGGGTATTTCGTTATATCTGGAAGGTCAGTGCTGGGGCGTGCTGACTCTCGACGCCCTGCAGGCCGGCACTTTCAGCCGTTTAACAGTGCTGGAGTTACAAAGATTCAGTTTGCTGGTAGAAGCCGCGGTCAGGGTCTGTCAGCTTGAAACCGAACTTCGTACAGTGCGCTTTGCCAGAGCCAATCAGGTGCTTGATAGCGGTGTTTACCATTCACCGGCTGATGAAATTATTGGTCAGAGCCCGCAGTTATTGCAGCTGTTGTCGGAAGTCAAAGTGGTGGCGAGTTCCGATTTGCCTGTGTTGCTGCTGGGGGAAACCGGTGTTGGCAAAGAGTTATTTGCCCGTTATCTGCATCAGCAGTCCAACCGCAATAATAAACCGCTGGTGTATATCAATTGTGCCGCTTTGCCCGAGTCGCTGGCGGAAAGTGAACTTTTTGGTCATGTGAAAGGGGCGTTTTCCGGCGCGCAGCAAGAGCGCAGTGGCCGTTTTGAAGCAGCTGACGGTGGTACTTTATTTTTAGATGAAGTGGGGGAGCTGCCGCTTCTGGTGCAGGCCAAAATGCTGCGGGTGTTACAAAACGGCGAAATTCAGCGGCTGGGCTCGGACAAAAGCCGTAGTGTCAATGTGCGGATAGTGGCGGCCACCAACCGTGATTTAGCCCAGCAGGTGGCGCAGGGCGCGTTCAGAGCCGATTTATATCACAGGTTATCGGTGTATCCTGTGCCTATTCCGCCGCTGCGTCAGCGCAGCAGCGACATTGCCATGCTGGCCGGGCATTTTCTGGAGCAAAACCGCAGCAGGCTTGGCCTCAGATCCATCCGTTTGTCGCAGGATGCGCAGCTGTTGCTGCTGCATTATCACTGGCCCGGCAATGTGCGTGAGCTGGAGCATGTGATAAGCCGGGCGGCAATCAAAGCGCTTAGTGAAGGCCATAACCGCAGTGATATTCTGACCATTGAACCGCGTTACCTGGATATCAGCCCAACAGCAGCTGTTGCTGGCGAGCAAAACATGGCCGCAGCTGAACAGGCGTTTAGCAATACCCTGGCAATGGCCAAAGGCCTGCCGCTTAAACAAGCGCTGCAGCAGTTTCAGCGCCAGCATATTGAAGCTGCTTTTAAACAAAGTGGCGGCAGCTGGTCTAAAACCGCCAGATTATTGGAAATCGACAGCAGCAATTTACATAAACTGGCAGAAAAACTTGGGGTCAAAGCCCTGCTTAAAGGACAAAACTGATGCAGCTGGCGCGTATTGTATTGTTCCGCCTGTTGGCGCTTTGCAGTTTATTGCTGGGGTTGATTGGCGTGGTGCTGCCTGGTTTGCCGACAGTGCCTTTTGTATTACTGGCCGCTTTTGCCGCTGGCAAAGGTTGGCCGCAGCTGGAAGCACTTTTATTGGCACATCACAAATATGGCCCTGTGATCCACAACTGGCGTCTTTATGGGCTGGTGCCACGCGCCGGCAAAATAGCTGCCAGCCTGATGATGACGCTCAGCCTGGTACTTTGCTGGTTCAGTACCTTTGTGCTGCTGAATAAAGTGTTGTTGACGCTGTTGCTTGCGGCTGTGGCACTCTGGTTATGGCGCCGGCCAGAGCAGATGCCAGCAGAGCGGGCATTGGAGGAGCAAAAATGAAACCAACAGCATCTGCAGAGCTGAATTTACACCAGGCCATGCGCTACAGCAGGCAAATTATGTTGCCGGCCTTTGAGCTGCAGGGGCAGGAAAAACTGTTGGCGGCCCGGGTGCTGGTCATCGGCGTGGGTGGGCTTGGCTGCGCCGCTTTGCCCTATCTTGCAAGCTCAGGTATAGGAGCGCTGACGCTGGTTGATGGGGATGTGATCGACCGCAGTAATTTACAGCGGCAGATTTTGTTTCGGGAAGCTGATATAGGTAAACACAAAGCCGAAGTGGCGGCAGCGGCGCTGGCGCAGCTCAATAGCGATGTGAAGCTTGGTGTGGTCAGCAGTTTTGCCGATGAAACTTTGTTGGCTGCGCTCATTGCACAACATGATCTGGTGCTGGATTGTTGCGACAATTTAAGTACCAGGCTGCTGATCAACCAGTATTGTTATCAGCAGCAGGTGCCGCTGGTGTCGGGCGCGGCCATCAGGATGGAGGGGCAGGTCAGCAGTTTTGCCATGAACAGGCAACAACAGCCGGACGCACCTTGTTATCAGTGCCTGAGCCTTGGTTTTGCCGAGCAGCAGCTGAGCTGCCTGGAAGCCGGTATTTTATCGCCTGTGGTTGGGGTAATTGGCACTATGCAGGCGCTGGAGGCCATTAAAATTTTATCGGGTTGTGGCAGCGCACTTTATGGCCGTTTGTTGTTATTGGATGGCAAATACAGTGAATGGCAAAGTTTTAACATCTGCAAACAGCCACAATGCCCCTGTTGTGGCATATCGGCCGCGGATAAAGCGCCTGCTGAATAAAGGGGGGTCATTTGAGCCAGTGTGGCATGCGGGGCTGCAGTTGTCGGCAAATATTGCTTAGCCGGCACCCTGTGGTTTAGCGCTTGGCAAAATATCCTGTTGAATATGCTGCAATAACTTATAAGCCTGTTGCAGATCACAGTCTTCACCGTCACGTTTTTTATAACCAAAACTGGTCAGCTCCAAATGCCAGGTGGGTTCCACCTGCTGCAGTGCCAGAGTGTTGCGCACACAATTGAGCGGACAACCGTCGATGGCCAGAATAGGCCGGCCAGATTTGGCCACTTTCACCAGCTGTTTCACCTGGCCGCCGACACCGGCAATACAGGACATTTCGGCAATACCTTCTCTATCCAGCACCACGGCCAGATCATTGGCCAGCTGCGCTACGTTAGAGCAGCCCGAGCAAGCGTAAACCAGCGGTTTTCCGGTTAAAGGTTGGTCTGTAAAAGCGGCCATACAAAACTCCCTGATTGTGGATAAACACAAACGGCAATACAACAAAGAACGGCTTGTCGAGAAAACCCTGCGCTTTTTGTAAAAACGCGGTGCTTAATACACAAAACTCAGTTGGCGTATTACCTGTTGTTGCTGAGTCTAAGCATTGGCAATTGTTAGAACTTGATATAAATCAACTGAAAGTGGCGGCTACTCACACAGAGGTATCAGTGCCCGGCAGGAAAAAAACTGCGGTTTGACGGCATGACACAGGCCTGCGAAAACAAAAAACCAGCCCAAAGGCTGGTTTTCACAAAAAATCACTGCAGCACAAGGGCCACAGATCTGGGTTACATCGCTTTGCAGTTAACCAGGCCTGCCGTCCGCTCTGGTGCTGCACAGCATGCCAGCATAACAATAACAAAACAGCGCATAAGCCAGTACCCAACAGCCAATGGCGAATATCAGCAGGGCCTGGCTCATCTCTGGCATCAACCAGAGTAACAGACTGCGGCTGATGCCAGCGGCCACCACACCCACAAAAGCCGGCACCATCAAGGCCGACACCTGCAGTGGCCGGCCTGTGTGCCCCAGGGACACCCGAGCCATCATGGCTAAAATCATCGAACCCATGGCGCCGGCTGTTAATGCATGCAGCGCCGTGCTTTTGAGCACCGCATGACCCAACAAAGTGCTGCCGCTGTAATGCAGTGCAAACAGCGCCAGGCCAAGTGGAATAAACCAATAAGCCAGATGTAAAGACCACAGCAGCGGCACCCTTGGGGTGATCCAGATTTTCCAGCGGGCACAACGGATAGCCAGCAGCACAGCAGCAATACCATATAAAGCGCCAATCAGCGGATGCGGCAGGAAGTTTTCCAGTTTTAAAAACTGCTGAATAAACACCAGCCATAAAAGTCCAAGCGCCAGGCGGTCGAGCCAGAGCACAGGCTCCACTTTTTTGGTTTGGGTGCCATTGGCGGTAAACATCGGCAGCACCCGGCCGCCCATAATGCTCATTACCAGCGTCAGCAACAGCACGGCGCTATAAAGGCCATGTTGTTGCAGCATATAGTCGTTTAACGCTAAACCAATCCAGCTGACGGCGTTACAAAGGGTAAGCAGCATCAGCACAGGCACAAAAAACAAATTACGCCACTGCGCCACGGCCAGAATAGGTTTGGCCATCAGCACCGCGGCCAAAGGTAAAAACAGCAGGTCTACCAGTGCCACCACCCAGATGGGCAAAGCCGCACCAAATAACACCAATAACCGGGCCAGAAGCCAGCAGAGCAGCAGCCATAACAAAGGCTTGCCGTGGGGGGCTCTGAGACCTGTCCAGTTTTGCATCGCTGTTAATAAAAAACCGGCCACTATGGCGCAACCAAAACCAAAAATCATTTCATGGCTGTGCCAGAACAGAATATTGCCCGCAGGGGAGAGCGGCAGTCCGGCAAAAAGCGCCAGCCCCCACAGCAGCATGGCAATACAGCTAAAAGCACCACCGAATAAAAACAGCGGCCGAAACGCCAGCCGAAGTAGAGGTGGTATATCAAGTTCTGTTGTGAGATCAGTAATTTGCATCTTGTTTTCCCAAATGAAACGGCTTTAGTCGCTGCCGTCTTCTAATAAAAAATTGTGGGCTCTGGCGGCGGCCAGTTCGCGCTGATATTGCTCCCGTTGGTTGGCAAAAAACATCAAAATCATACAAAAGGCCAGCACACCATACAGCAACATAAAACAGGCGGTGTGAATGCCGAGTAAATCCTGCGACAACCCAAATAACAACGGCAGGGTACAACCCCCCAGCGCGCCAATGGCCGCCACCATACCGCCGGCTGCTCCCATTTGGTCGGGGTAATAGTCATAAATGGTGCGAAATACACTGGCACGGCCAAGGCCCTGGGCTATGCCGATGACAAAAATCAAGGCAGTAAACAGCCAGAGGTTGATGTTAATTTCCAGCACCACTTCTTTTTGAATACCGTGGATCACCAGGCTGGTGGGGGGGTAACTTAAAATAAATAAACAAATCAAGCAGATCCAAAACACACTCCAGTTGACCGCCCGACCGCCATAACGGTCAGCCAGCCAGCCGCCCAAAGCACGCACCATGCTGGACGTAGTGACAAAAAACAGCGTAAAAGCCATGGCATCGGCGGCGCTGAGCTGATAGGCCTGCATGTAATACAGTGGCAGCCACAGCAGTAACGCCAGAAAGCTGCCAAACACAAAATAATAATACAGTGAAAAACGCCACAGTCTGGCGTCTGTCAATAACTGCTTGCTGCGCTGATAGAAGGGTCTGGTTTTATTGGGCTGCGTCTTTGTTAAAGTCGTTTGCGGATGCCCTTGCGGCATTTTGGGTGCAAATAAAACAAACAGCAGCGCCAGCAGGGCAGTTAACAGCGCATACAGAGCACCTACACCGAGTGGCCAGTTAACTTGGTTTAATAGGGGCACCAGCAATAAACTTAAAGCTGCACCGGCATTACCAACCCCAAACAAACCCATCACTGTGCCTTGCTGCGCAGCGGGGTAAAAAGCCGACACATAAGCAATGCCGAACGTAAAAGCCACACCGGCCAGCCCCAGCCAGAATCCAAGCAACACCAGACTCAACAGGCTTTGGGCATAAGGCAATAACAATAAAGCGGGGATCAGCAGCAACATCAGCCACAACCACAAAGTGCGGGGGCTGATTTTTTCCGCCAGGATACCGGCCGGAAATCTTAATAAAGCGCCGGTCAGCACAGGGGATGACAACAACAAACCATAGTCGGTCGCGCTTAATTGCAGCTGTGCAGCCAGCTCCAGCCCCAGGGCTGCATATAAACACCAAATCGCAAAACACCAGGCAAAACAAAAAATTGAAAAACATAAAGCACGGCGTGCCTGCGGCAACGGCATCAGCAGTGAGGTTGCTGTTTCTGGGCTTGTGATCCGGGCGTCAGACATACAGAGTGTGGCCTTTGGCATTAAAAGCTTTCTGATGATAAACCGCCGGGCAACTGAGTGGGGTTTTCATCGGGAGTATTCCTTTCGTTTTGGCCAAAGCGCCTTGCGAAAACCTGCTACCACTAAGTGGGTAGCGGCGTGCTTCAGGTGCTGAGTTGCAGACTTGTTTTGCCCTACCTACAAGGTGATATTCCTTATAAAAACAGTGGTTTAGTTGCTGTTGTTGCTTGATTAAAGTCAATGTTTTTTTGCCCTTGAGTCTCTATGCTTCAGCCAGTTTTGTTATCACTGGGTGTTCCACTGGAGGTTTATATGTCCAAGCTGTCCTCTTCCGTCTCTGAAGCCGGAAAGGTCAATTTGCTGAATTTTGGGGATGCAAAAATAAAAACTTTGCATCTGACCTGGTTTGCATTTTTTCTGACTTTTGTGATGTGGTTTAACCATGCGCCGTTACTTACCGAAATTAAACAGGCGCTTAGCCTGACGGACGCTCAGGTCAAAGCGCTGCTGATTTTAAACGTAGCCCTGACGATACCGGCCCGTATTGTGGTGGGCATTCTGGTCGACAAGTTTGGCCCCCGTATTATGTACAGCCTGTTGTTAATGATTTCGTCGTTTTTTTGTATTGGTTTTGCCCTGGCCGAAAGTTTTGAAAGCCTGGCCTTATTCCGCTTTTTACTGGGGTTTGTCGGTGCCGGTTTTGTGATTGGTATCCGCTTGGTGGGGGAATGGTTTCCAAGCCATCAGGTCGGCACAGCCGAAGGCATTTATGGTGGTTGGGGTAACTTTGGTTCGGCCGCTGCAGCCATGACTTTACCCACCATAGCGCTGATGTATGGCGGTGCCGATGGCTGGCGTTATGCCTTGATCAGCGTAGGTGTATTAAGTGCGGTGTATTCATTGTTGTTTTACCACCAGGCGCGCAACACCCCTAAAGGTTCGGTGTATTTTAAACCGAAAAAAAGCGGGGCTATGGAAGTCACCAGCTGGGGCGACTTATGGCTGCTGATTTTGCTGAATATTCCAATGCATCTGGCGCTGGCGATGCTGGCCTGGAAAATGTCGCCAGCCGGGGTGAATTTATTCTCTGAACAATATATGTATTTGATTTGGGCCAGTTTAGTGGTGCTTTTTGTGATCCAGACCCATCAGGTCTGGCGGGTAAACGTCGAGCACCTGCGTAAAGGCGTGCCAGAGCATGAAAAATATTCGTTTAAACAAGTGGCTATTCTGGATTTAGCCTATTTCACTACCTTTGGCTCTGAGTTGGCTGTGGTGTCGATGTTACCACTGTATTTCCTGGAAACCTTTGAAGGTTTAAACCCTGTGAGTGCAGGTTTATTAGCGTCCAGCTTTGCTTTTATGAATCTGGTCTCCAGACCTATGGGTGGCTGGTTCTCAGATAAGTTTGGCCGCCGCAAAAGTATGGTGTTGTTAATTGCTGGTTTATCGGCCGGTTATTTCCTGATGGGCTTAATGGACAGCAGCTGGTGGTTGCCGCTGGCGGTACTGGTGAGTATGGCTTGTAGCTTCTTTGTGCAGGGGGGCGAAGGTGCGGTATTTGCCATAGTACCGTTAATTAAACGCCGGATGACAGGCCAGATTGCCGGTATGGCCGGTGCTTATGGCAATGTGGGCGCTGTGGTGTACTTAACCGTATTAAGTTACGTTGATTACAGCACCTTCTTTTATGTGATTGGCGCTTCGGCGCTGGTGGGGTTAGTGGCGGTGATGTTCCTGGATGACCCCAAAGGCCATATTACTGAAGTGGATGAAGACGGCAACGTGCATCATATTCACGTCAGTTAAGGCAAAAAGTAAACACCTGATAAAACTGGCTGTTGCAATACAGCCAGTTTTATTCTTTCTGGTTTGTTTATCAATGATCACGGATTTTGATCACAGCTCTTGTATTTATCCGGCAAAAAGGGGCAAAGATGGTGTCAGGGCAAAGTAGTGACCAAGTGTCCTTATCAGAATCACAGCTTAAACTGGCGGTAGGGGGTTACAGCTGCGCCGGTCATAAAAGCCAGAATGAAGATGCTATTGCCTGGCATTTGCCAAAGGATGCCCATTTATTAACTTATAAAGGCGGCTGTTTTTGCCTGGCCGATGGTGTCAGCTCAGCCGAGGCAGGGCAGCAAGCCAGCGACTATGCGGTGCAACATTTTGCCAGCGAATACGCCAATACCCCCGACAGCTGGTCGGTAAACCACAGTGCCAGCCAGTTACTGGCCAGTATCAACACCGCACTTTATCAACAAAGCCATGCTTATGTATCTGAAGAAAAAGGTTTTTTATGTACCTTTAGCGGCCTGATCATTAAATCTCATACTGCGTATTTTTTTCATATTGGCGACAGCCGTATTTACCTGTGGCGCAAAGGGGTCATTGCCCAGCTAACGCAGGATCACACCACTAAACTCAGTGAAAACCGCCAGTTTTTAGGCCGGGCTTTGGGCATGGATGAGCAGGTGCAGTGGCAATCCGGCAATGTCGCTTTGGAGCCAGGCGACAGGTTTTTGTTGTGCAGTGACGGCCTGTCAGATTTTATTTCCGACAACCAACTGTCTGAGCTGTTAAACCCTGAGCCGTTAAATCCTGAGCCGGGCGCTGCGGCTGTGCAGTCATCACAAGATTTAACAACACTGGCCGAGCAGTTATGCCAGCTGGCACTTCAAAACGGCAGTGATGACAATATCAGTGCGCTTATCGTCGAAGTGCAGGCACTCTGCGCCCAAACCCTGGAAGATTACAACGAAAAACTGACCCGGCTGCCGTTTTTACCTGTGCTGGTGCCCGGCATGAAAGTGGACGGTTATCAGGTGGAAAAAGAGATTTTTGCCAGTAGCCGCAGCCATTTATATCTGGTGCGGGATTTGGCCACAGATAAACGCTGGGTATTAAAAACACCCTCAGTGAATTTTGCCGACGATCACTGTTATATCGAGCGTTTTATCCGCGAAGAATGGATAGGGCTTCGCATTGCCCACCCCAATGTGGTGCAGGTGCACCGTCAGCAGCGCCCCCGTACTTTTTTATATTATTTATTGGCTTATGTAGAAGGTGAAAGCCTGGAGCAGTGGTTTGCCAAAGTGGATAAACCGCTCAAACCAGCCAAAGCCATAGCGCTGGTAAAACAAATAGCGGCCGGTTTGCTGGCTTTTCATAAACTCGGCGCTGTGCATCAGGATTTAAAACCCGGCAATATTATGCGACGCCCTGACGGCACTTTAGTGCTGGTGGATTTTGGTTCTGTCTATGTGGCCGGCCTTGCCGAAATGTTTTCGCCGCTGCAACAAGACATTGCCCTTGGCACCGCCAGTTATTCCGACCCGCATTATTTGCTGGGTCATAACTCGGGCGTGCAGGGGGATGTGTATGCGCTGGCTACCATTTGCTACGAACTTTTTACCGGCCAGCTGCCATACGGCGCTAAAGTAGAAGACTGCCAGACTATGCGCGACTACCAAAAACTGCGTTATCAGCACAGTTATCAACACAACCCTATTATTCCGCCCTGGTTCGACCGCGCACTGGAGCTGGGTGTCAGTCTGGATTTAAGCCAGCGTTACAGCTCAGTCAGCTTGCTGATGAAAGACTTACAAAACCCCAACCCCTTGTTTTTACAACAACAAGTCGTAGCCAAACACAAAACCAACCGGCTGTTATTCTGGCAACTGATGTCCGGCTTCTGGTTTGCCACTTTATTGCTGGTGATTTGGTTGTTTTTAATCAAGAAGGGATAGAGCTGCTTGTACTGCGGCTGATGTGGTTTTTCCGCTCAGGCACAGTGGTGATTTGCGCCTGGCTTTTCAAAGAGTTTTTCCTGTTTTCTGGCATAACTGTCGCGAATTCTGTTGTTTCCATTGACAAGTTGCTTTGTAGATTGCAGTTTGTATACAATTTAAACGCAATCGGAAGTGATGATGCCAGACCATCCAACAAGCTTGTTTCGCCACCTTTTTACCCCAATGATGCTGGCATTATTGTGGCCTCTGGCGGGAGTTGCAGGTGAATGTACCCCTGCTTTATTGGATCGCCACGGCGAACCCCGACTGATGCAGCAATTTGACGACTATGGCAACCAGAGCTTTAACCCTTTTGCGGATGCAGGGGCCTGGCACGCTTATTTATTGCCTGAGGTGTCTAAAGGCGGATTTACTGGCCCTTTGATTGTGGCGCAGGAATATAGTCTCTATCTGGCACCTATGCTGGAGCAGTTGCAGCCAGCTATTGCCGGCCAAGCTCTGGATTATGCCAAAGCCCGGACGCTGGCCAGGGCCTGTGCCGGTGAACTGCAGCTGAGTTACACATGGCCGCAACTGAGTCTGGATTTGCGCTTGCGTTTTATTGACCAACGAAGTGCGTTGATCCGCACTGATATTGTAAATAACAGCCGCAAATCCTTGCCAATCACCGTTGAATGGCAAGGCAACATTTTGCATAAGCTCAATGCTGACAGCCGTCTTGATTGGTCACCGCTCTGGATCCAAAGTGAACAGGGGATCAAGCTGCGTTTCCCCAAATTACACCAGTCTTTTACTGCATATTTCAGCTCTGGGGCTGAGTTTGAGATCAGCCGCAGTATTGCTGCTGACACCAGGGTCAATGCCGAGGGGTATCGCAGCCGGGCAGAGTTGCACTTAAATGCCGGAGAATCACGTCGGATCTGGACTCGCCAGAGTTATTATCTGGCAAAGTCGGATAAATCCCAGCTTCAGTCTGCTGCCCCCTTATCAACCACTGAACTTAAAGCACTCTGGCAGCAAAGTGGTGAGCGCTGGCGCTCTTACCTTACAAAGGGGTTGCCGCTGGAAGCTTCCTGGGTGCCCAAAACACTGGCGCAAAAAAGTATTGAAACCTTGCTGATGAACTGGCGCAGCCCTGCCGGCGCTATATTGCATGATGTTGTTACCCCTTCAATGACAGCACGTTCTTTTGATGGCGCCTGGGCATGGGACAGTTGGAAACATGCAGCTGCCTTGAGCTATTTTGCGCCTGAACTGGCAAAAAACCAGATCCGCGCATTATTCGACCACCAAATCACAGCAGATGATCCACTCCGTCCGCAAGACAGCGGCATGATTATCGACACTGTGTTTTACAATAAAGACAGCCTGCGCCAGGGTTCAGGCGAAGGCTGGAACGAACGCAACAGCAAACCGCCCCTGGCGGCCTGGGCTGTTTGGTATCTGAAGCAGGATCTGGCTTTTATCCGGGAAATGTATCCAAAGCTGGTGGCATATCATCAATGGTGGTATCGCAATCGTGATCACGACGGGAATGGTTTTGCTGAATATGGTGCAGCCCTGCACCCGGCACACCAGAACGCCAAAGGAGAAATGCTGTTTTATTTAAAAGCTAAGGACACAGTGCCAGAAGGATGTGAGGCAAAGTCTGATGGTTGGTGGCAGTGTGCCGGTCTGGCGTCTTATCGTGCTCTGGCACAAAGTCAGGACTATCTGGCTCTGGAAAGCCCTGCCCAACATGCGGCGGGTTGGGAATCGGGTATGGACAATGCCGGGCGTTTTGGCTTTATTGACGAAGCTCAGCTTGCCGCTTATGCCAATAAATACCATGCCGGTGATCTGACTCAGGCCCGTCGCGATTGGTTACCCGGATTTGTGGAAAACTTCCGTCAGGGTAAGCTGGTTGGTTATTCCATTGATCAGGAGTCGGTGGAACTGAATGCTTACCTGGCGCTGGAAAAATCTCTGTTGGGACAAATGGCGCAGCTTTTGGGCGATTCCGCGTCTGCCATAGCTTGGCAGCAGGAAGCTGACAGACTGGCAGCGCGCATCAACAAGGCGTTTTACGATCCGCAAACCGGCTTTTATTATGATCGGCAATTAGGCACTGGTCAGTTACTGAGAAACCGGGGGATGGGGCCTGAGGGCTGGAGTCCACTGTGGACAGGAATAGCCAGCCAGGCACAAGCAAAGACGGTGCGGGCGCATATGATGGATCCGGCGGCATTTCATACCCCGGTTCCACTCGGAACCGCCGCCCGTTCAGCACCGGCCTTTGATCCGCACAGCTACTGGCGGGGCAGGGTCTGGTTGGATCAATGGTATTTTGGTGTGTCGGCATTGGCGCGTTATGGCTTTTATGCCGATGCCAGAACCTTAACTACAGCTTTGCTTAACAAGGCAGAAGGTTTACCCGGCGCTGGCCCAATCAGGGAAAACTATCATCCGCTGACAGGTCAGATGCAGGGCGCGACCAACTTCAGCTGGAGCGCCGCTCATCTGTATTTGTGGTACCGCGAATCTGACGCTTACTCTGCCAAAAGCAACAAGCTGTCATCAACAAGTCCCTGATGCAGAGCCCTTCACTACAAGCAACAAGGGCTCTGGCTTTAGTGACAGTGTCGTCAAAGGTGTTGCCGTTAATCTGAAGTGCCTGTCTGGCTGCTCTGATAAATCAGCCAGCTCTGGGCTGTTGGGCGGATATTGTTATCATAGCCTCCCAGAACCAGGACTTTGCCCCCGGCTAAAGGGGTTGCGGTACTAAAAGCCAGGCGGTTGCCAATACTGCCGCCGGCTTTGACAAAAGCTGCTGTGCCAGGTGTCCAGATCTCAACATCGTTTGCGTCGCCGGCTACCACAACATCGCCGTTTGGTAGCACTGTAGTGGCCGTCACTATCTTGTACCTGGGGTTTAACAGCGCTGGGCCGTCACTAAATTGGCCGGTGTGAGGATCGTATATCTCCGTTTGGGCAATCCGGTGTTGCTCTTCGCAGTTGCGGGAGCCGCCAATCACCATCACACGTCCATCTTGGAGCAGGACAGCGCCATGTTTGCACCTTGCGTATCGCATAGGGCCAGTTTTCGAAAATGTGTTGCTGGCCGGGTTGTAAAGTTCTGCCGTTGCGGTTGCTGACTGGCGTTTGTGCAAACCACCGATGACCAATACACGACCATCCGACAAACGGACTGCGGCGTGGTGGGCTCTTGCTTGGTGCATAGGCCCTGTTGCAACAAAGTGGCCTTTGCTCAGATCAAACACCTCGGCTTTGGCAAGTGCACTATTCACTGCGCTGGCACCGCCTGCAACCAGGATTGCCCCGTCGGTGAGTGGAGTCGCTGTTGCGTCCATTCTCGCTGATAGCATCGCTGCGGCCGGTGTAAAAGTGCGTGTGCCGGTGTCAAAAAATTCGGCCGATGCAGTTGTTTCGGTGCCAGTCCAGCCGCCAGCGACCAAAACCCGGCCGTCCTTGAGCAAGGCCGCAATATGAGCAACACGGGCTTCACGCATCGGCGGTGTTATTTCAAAGCGTCCGGTTGTGGTGTGGAATAATTCGGCCGAACGTTCAACCGGGCTGCAACCGCCACCACTGCAGCCGCCCGTCACCAGCACCTGGCTTGGGGAAATGACGGTCGCCTGATGCGCCGCCCTTGGAATTGACAGGTTAGAGGCAGGTTGCACTATCCAGTCTAGTTTTGTTAAGGGCTTCGGCGCAGCAAAGGCCAAGCCAGGGATAAAACAGCCCAGACCGGCAACAAAAATCAGGTGAAGTCTCATCAACGTTTCCTTGCCATGGATTGCAGCCTAATGATGTACAAGCGGATGAAACAGCACCGTGGAATCAGCCTGCGATTTACCCATCATAAACCTAAATGAATAGTCTGAGTGCTCACGACCAGACGCCCGCCATTGCTGATATAGCCAGACCTAACCCTGCTCCGAACATAGCAAATGCAACAATGGTGATCCGGCTTTCTACTTTGGCTGTGCGCGGCAACTTGAAACGCCCGCCAGTCGTATCCTCGTCGTTTGCCGGTGTAGAGCGTAACCTTTCAACGAGGATCTGTTGCGCTTGCAGCGAAAATAGCGCTGACAACACGAGTAAGCCACTTGCAAGGATCATCAAAGGCCGACTAGAACTTCCGGCAAGCACCGTTTGCAGCAAGGTAATACTTCCGCCAGCGGTGGCAAGAGCCAGGGTAGCCAGCTGTTTGAGAAAATCGAACGAAAGGAAGGCAATAGTGTCCTTCGAAACTGTATGTATATTTGTGTTTCCCTGTGGGGCCATTGTTTTATCCTTTTTATCTGTATCAACCAGTATGGTGAGGCATTGATCAGGCTTTTGTTACCTTTGTTCAATTCGAATATATGCCCAGAACACAGAGGTTCAGGCTAAGCGTTTTGCGGAGCACTTTCTCAGGGATTTTAATGTCTGAACTTTTCAATCAGCCATGCACTGGCACTTTCCCTCATGCATCGAAATTCAAGCCACAGGAAATCCACGTCTGAAGTCATGAGTTTTCCGGTTTTTTCTGAGACATACGTCCAAACTACATAGAAATATAATTCGCGACAAGTCGTGATAAGAAAGTCAGTTGATGTGAAGCTGAAGCATGGGTAAAACCCGCATAGTGGCATTGGCGACAACATAATGTAGATTTTGGATGCCCGCAAAAGAGGCCGGGCTGCCGCGGCGAAAGCCGGCATAAGCACCTTGGCGCCGGGCATCAAATCAATAATAAGTGCAGTCAGTGATTATTTTATCCCGGGCGAATAGCCCTCAACAAAAAGGCCGGGCAACAAGCCACAGCCTAAGCTGCAAAACAATAAAACTTACACCTTTTTCGGCCGGAATACTTTGATAACGTCTTCATTACATTCCAGATAAGGCCCTTCCATCAAATCGATGCAATAGGGCACGGCCGGAAATACCGCGTCCAGGCACTGGCGGATAGCGCTGGGTTTGCCCGGTAAATTAATAATTAAACTGCTGCCTCTAAGGCCGGCGGTTTGACGCGACAAAATAGCGGTGGGCACAAATTTTAGCGATTCAGCACGCATCAGCTCGCCAAAACCCGGCATCATTCTGTCGCACACTGCCTCTGTTGCTTCCGGGGTTACATCCCTTTTGGCAGGGCCTGTGCCGCCTGTGGTTACCACCAGGCAGCAGCCCAGCTCGTCCACCATGTGGCACAAGGTTTGTTCAATCAGCGGCTGTTCGTCCGGGATCACTTTGTATTCGGCCTGCCATGGGCTTATTAAATACTGATCCAGCGTGTCGATAATGGCTTTGCCGGAAATGTCGTCGTAAATACCGGCAGAGGCGCGGTCGCTGACGGTCAGAATGCCAATTTTGGCTTGCTGCATTATTCTATCCTTTTAGTCGTCTGCCTGTTTTAAATGAGCCTGCTGTAAACCCGCCAGCTGATGCCAATAGCCGTTGCAGTCGCCAGCCGGCAAAGGCTGATGGCCTGCGACAGCACCAGACAGCTTTTGCTGAAATTTATCAAGCCAATCAAAGCTTTGTTCTGGTTCCGGGCTTAACCTGACCACATCGGCCAGGCCGCGCATTGAAGGCAAATCGTTCAGCAGGTTGTATCTGTCGCCCGACTGGGTTTGAATGCCATTAAGTAAAAACACCGCTTCACCTTCCTGTGAATGGGCAATGCGGCCTTTGGGGTAGTTGATACAACAAAGCTCACATTGATCTTTAGCGCGGTTTTCCGAGCGGGCGGTAAAACAACGGCCCGACCAGGCCAGTGGCATATGGCCAAAGCCAAAAACTTCCACTTCAAAACAGTCGCGCACGTCGGCAATCAAAGGTTGTTGCAAAATGTCCTGTAACCAGTCGCGCGATAGCTCCACCGGCATCACCCAGCGTTTCATACCCAGTTGTAATAACTGGCGCAGCGCCTTGTGGTTATAAACACTGATGGCGGCGCCAGCGACAAAAGGCAGCTGCTGCTCCTGCACCAGCTGAATAGCGCCCACATCATTGGCTTCAATCCAGAACTCGCCATTGTCGCAATAACGGCGCAGCTCTTTAAGCTCAGAAGGGGATTCCAGCATGGTCAGGGTAGATAACACCACTTCTTTGCCGGCTTCGCGCAGCATCTGGGCAACAGCCAGATAATCGCTGAATTTCAGCTCGCGCCTTTTACTGCAAACGGTTTCGCCTAAATACACCACCTGCGCCTGAGACGCCGCAGCTTGCTGATAAAAATCCAGCATCTGTGTTTTGGGCCAATAATATTGTACCGGCCCTAACGCCAGTTTCAGCGGCGCAGCAGTTGGAGTTGCTGTTGTTGCTGCTGAGTTGGCCGGTTTTGCTGACTGTGTAAAAAGAGACATAAGTTATTTCCAGCTGCGATGATAAGCACCCAAAGTGGTTTGGCTGCCTTCAGAGAGTGACGCCAGCACCTGATCCCACTGTGCCTGCACAGTAAAAGCATCGGGGTTAGCTTCTAATGTATCTATGGCCTGCCGCCACACCCGGGTCAGGCTTGCCACATAAGCCGGGCTGCGCTGGCGGCCTTCAATCTTGAGTGATGCTATACCTTCGCGCTTTAATTCCGGCAGCAGTGCCAGGGTATTGAGGCTGGTGGGCTCTTCCAGCGTATGGTAAAGCTCGCCGTCCACGTTAAAGCGGCCTTTGCATAAAGTGGGGTAACCTGCCGTTTCGCCTGGTGCAAATTTGTCGATCAGCACGCCGTTTAAACGCGATTCCAGGCTGCCGTTGTTATTTTCCTGCCAGCGTACAAAAGCGGCAGGAGAGCAGGCACCGGCGGTATTGGGCGACTGACCTGTTAAATAAGAGCTTAAATAACAACGACCTTCGGCCATAATACAGAGGCTGCCAAAGGCAAACACTTCAAGTTCAATGTCGCTGCTGCGGGCTATGGCTCTAACTTGCTGAATAGACAACACCCTGGGCAACACCACCCGGCTGATACCAAACTGGCGGTAAAATTCAATGGCCGCCAGATTGGTGGCCGACGCCTGCACCGACAAATGCCGTTCAATGTGTGGGTACTGCTCAGCGGCATAAGCCAGCACCGCCATATCAGCAATAATCAGCGCGTCGGCACCGGCCGCTACCGCCTGATCCACCGCTTGCTGCCAGCGTGGCCAGCTACCCGGATGGGCAAAAGTATTAATAGCCACATGCAGTTTTTTACCGGCTTTGTGCACATAAGCACAGGCTTCGGCCAGCTTTAAATCGTCAAGATTTAAACCGGCAAAATTGCGGGCATTGGTGTCGTTTTTCAGGCCAACATAAACGGCGTCAGCACCGTTTTCGATGGCGGCTTTAAGCGCCGCCACACTGCCGGCAGGGCACAATAATTCCATCCCTTTCTACCTCTTTGGCGCAATGGGCGCTTGGCGTTGGCTGTGTCACCATGTTTTATCAGTTTCAGCCGGCGCACAGCTTTATCAGCATCAGAAGCAGTATAAAGTGTTGAGCCCAGGAGATGTTCCCAATGTGTCAACTCAAAATGATTACTCCCAAAGTGATAAAAGCCTTGCCCAAAGCCGGACAAAAGCTAAACCAGCTGCTGCCACAGCAGATAAAAATTGCCCTGATCAGCACAGTGTTAAATAAGCTCTTTGCCAACGACTGCGCCCTTGGTGCGCTGGACTTTTTAACCGGCAAAAAAGTGCGGATAGAGGTCACAGATTTTGCGTTTTGTTTTGTGGTTGAGTTGCAGTCACAACAGCTAAAAGTGAGCGCCTTAACTACACAGAGCACAGCACATCAACAACAGGCGGATTTAACAGTCAAAGCCAGCAGTGTGGACTTTTTCCTGTTATGCAGCAGCCAGGCAGACCCCGACACGCTGTTTTTCCAGCGCCGTTTAAGCATGCTGGGCGACACCGAGCTTGGCCTTTATTTAAAAAACTATCTGGACAGTTTTGACAGCCAAAGCCTGCTGCCAGCCACAGTCTGGCAATTGCAGCAGTATCTGGCGTTACAGCTCAGGCCAGAACCGCAGCCACAGCCACAGCAAGTGAATAGCGGTTTAGCTCGCCCTTTGTAGCTGAGCCAGCGTGCAGTGCAGCAGTTTTGCCTCAAAACGAAAACGGCGCCTTCTGGCGCCGTTTTCGTGTGTTGGAGCTTATTGTGTTGCGAATAAAACAATAACAATGAAGCTTAATAGAGCGCCACCAGTTCACCCTGACGGTTAAAAGTCAGGAAGTCGGCAATAATGCCGGACTGAATTTTGGCCAGCATCATTTTTAACGGTTGTTCGGCTTCGTCGCTGTTCGGGGCAAAACCACCACGGCCGCCCAGCGCTGATACAAAAGCAATATCCCACTCAATGCCGGTATGGGCCGATTCTGCCGCTAAAGTGGCAAATTCCGCAATTTCGTCCGGCAGTTTATCGACACAAAGCACCGGGCTTAAGGCACCACCATGGCCTTGCTGATAACTGTCATGCTGGTTTTGGGTGTAACCATTGGGCAGTTCGGCTTTGGCAAATACAAACAGCAGCCGTTGGGGCTCGTTTTGTTGTTTAGCGGCGCTAATTAAATCCTGATAACTTTCAATATTCATCTGAAACTCCCGGCCTGTTGCTGCAGGCGTGAACAAAACGATGCTGCTGAGTCTGAGTGGTGGTTCGCCAAAACAGAACCCAACGCAGGTTGGCGTCAGTGTAACAACAGCGGGCTTTGCGCTGTTTGCACAGAAGGGGGAGTTTCACTCCCCCTTTATGGGTAGCCTGGATGATAAAGGTGTGGCACTTAAGCCGTGGCGGTTTGCGCTTGTTTTTGTGGTTTTGAGTGTTGCGGGCTTAGTGTTGTTGGCAAAGACTGCAACCTGGCCGGGCTTTGATGATAATGGCGCAGCTCGTGCTCCTGGCGGCGGCCTTTGCTAAAAGCCGATACCCGCTTTAAATAGCCAATAACGCGGGTGCCGTAGTCAATATTTGTGCTGCCACAACAAGAGCAGGCCGTTAACGTGCGTTTGTCGATGGCTTCGCAGCTGTTACAAATGGTGATTTTGACGTTGACACAAAAATAATTACAGCCGGCGCTGGCGGCAATATTTAAAAGTTTTAGATATGCATCCTGGCTGAGTTTTTCTTCCAGGTTTAAATGCAAAGCTGAACCACCGTCCAGGTAATCCAAGAGGGCCCGGCCATGCAGCTGGAACTTATCCAAAGCGTTGCAGCTGTCATCCTCTACCACGTAAAAATACGAGTTATAACAGTCTCTTGGCACAAAATACCCGTCAGCTTTGTCCCACTTGGCGTTTTTAATACCCAGGTTTTCAGCCGGCACAAATTCGGTATTAAACAGATAACCGTATTTGGCTTTGGCTGCTTTGTTGGCATCAAAAATGGTTTTTAGTTTTTGCTGCACAAAAGCAATATAAGCCGGGTTGTTGCTGGCGGTCAGACCCTGAGATTCGGCTGCTTCCACCATGCCGTTAATGCCAATGGTTAAAAACTGTTTGTCCAGGCTGATAAAACCGGCGTCGTACACTGTTAATAAACCGGCGGCCTGATACTCTTCCATTAATTTGCGATAAGCCACCTGATATTGCTGAATTTTTTCAACTTCAGCTGCTAAATCGCGGCCATCCTGTACCAGCCGGTTCATATTGATGGTAATGACATTAATAGAACCGGTGGCGACGCCCCCAGCCCCCAGTGAATAAGAAAAAGTGTTGTCGCTGATTTCACTGCGTAAACGGCAGCAGGAGGCCAGTGAGTCGGCACTGTCGGACAAATACACAAAAAATGAACTGCCATCAGCAAGTTGCTGTGCCATTTTTTCGGCAAATGTTTTGTCTTTACAATAACTTTGCGCCGGGTTTTGCGTTTTTTCCGTCAGCATGGCCACTGTCACCACAGGGAAAGTTAAAATGGTTTTTTCCCTTTCCTGATTAAACCAGCTTAAGAAAAAGTCCTGTAAAGCGCAGACCGACTGCCACTTTGGTTTGACAAAATCCGGGAACACAAAATTGCCAAACATAGAATCAAAATAAAACTGGTCATACACCGAGATATTCCAGAACACACTCTGATATCCACGGGCGGCCGCAGGTTGATTCAGTGCATACACCACATGCTGCAGGTGGTTTTCAATTTGTTTTTTGTGGGTGGTCAGGTAGTTGTCGCCGTAGTCTTTGCGGGCAAAATAATCAAAATAAGTTAAAAACTCGACGGTGGCGACAGCGCCGGCAAACTGGCTGCTGACGGCAAACACAAAATTGACAAAACAACCACAAAAAGACTCTAAATGTTGTGGCGCTTTGGATTCACCACCCAGCTTCGTCAGGCCGTCCCGTAAAAAGGGGTACATGGTGACCGACACACAATAAGGTTTTAAGCTGGTTTCGTCGTGTACATAAATTTCGTGGGCTTCAATTTGCCGCACATATTCCGCAGCCAATTCAGTGCCAAACAGCTGTGCAATTTTCTGACTGACCTGAGCCCGGTTCACCTGAATAAAATAATCTTTCATCAGTTCAGCTTCTAAAGTGGCAATGTTTTTTTGTGTCACATTGGCGTTGGCGTCCATTTTAGAGCCGTCGGCGGCATTGGTGGCTTGCAGGTAGTGCTGAATAAAATCGAGTTTTTGTTGTACCTGGTGGCTCATCAGTCGTTGCATGGTAAAAGTCCTTGTTGTGTTGTTTTTTGGGTTACTGCTGCGGTTTGGTCTGTTGTTAGGATCTGTATTGGTATTTTGTCTGCCGGTGCTGCACTCTTTACCGGCATAGCCTTGTGGCTTTTGCCTGTATCTGCTGGCCGGAACTTCCAGCTTTGTTCCTGCAGCAGGTTTAAATCGTAAAAACGCTGATTGCTGCCAGGGGTGCCTAAAGGGCCCAGTTCAGCCTGCCAGCGGCCGGTTTTTATGTAATCCAAGAGCGGCAGCAGGCCAGGGGGCGGGCTGTCCAGCCCGGTGTATAAACAGGTTTTTAAGCCCTGCTTTTTGCAAAGCAGCAGCAGTTGTTGCAAAAGCCCGGCTTGCCACTCACCACCTAAAAACAAAACACAGCTGATAAGACCCCGGTATTGGTTCAGCTTTTGCTGCAGCAATATAGGCGTGAGTGGCATACCAGCCTTGGCTGGCCAGCTTTGTGCACTATGGCAACCTTTGCAGCCCAGAGGGCAGCCACTGATGGTAAAAGCCAGGCTGGTTTCACCCGGTACTTCCTGCCATACCACTTGCTCTGCGTAATAATATAAGTCCGGCATCATCCTGTATCTTGTGTTTGCTGTGTGTTATTGGCACTAGATATGGTGTTAGCTTAGGTTCTGCTCCCGGGCGGACTTTGATCTGGATCAATGTTTTTCGGTGGTTAAAAAGCCTGTCCGGCTGCAGGCGGCATGGTTGCTGTGGTTGTTACCCCAACAGAGGTAAAGGCCAAAACAGGGGGATTTGGGGGTTGGAGTTGGGGTGGCGTTTGCGCTGATAGATAAAAAAAACGCCATCCGGAACCCTCTGGATGGCGCTGCAAAAAACCGACGTGGAGGTCGGGCCGAGAAGAAATTTACAGGTTGAAACTTGCCATAAACCAGACTTTGGTGGTGTCTACGGCATGGTTGTCGGCGTTGTATTGTGCCAGTTTCACCAGCAGATTCAGTTGAGGCGTCGGATCCCAGGCCAGGGTGGCATTCACTTCAGATCCAAGCTGTTGACTGCCCGCGTCGCTGTCGTATTGGTGATAGCTCACCGCCAGTTTTGTGCTGTTCAGCGGCAGGCTGAATTCCAGCGCATTGTCGCGTACACCCTGATTTGGCGTGGTCAGGAATAAATCGGCAAAACCGTCAAAAGCATGCAGGGTGGCAAAAGGGGTTTGGAAGGCGGTTTTACCGTCGCCTGCCAGCCGTTCCTGCCATACCTTGCCGGTAAAGGGACCGAAGTTATAGCTCAAGTCGATGCGGTGATAATAGTGGCTTAAATCAACAGGCGCTTGATGGGCGTCTTTTTGGCTGGCCAATGCCAGTTGCCATTTGAATTTGGGGAAAGCACTCAGGTTGCCGCTGTAATCAAGCCCCTGGGTGCTGCTGTCACGTGCTTGCAGCCTGTCAAAATCTAAGTCATACACAAAAGCGCTCAGCTGCTGTGTTGGTAGCAACTGCCAGTTCAGCGTGGCCAGATTAAAACGGCCGTGTAAGTCGGCAGCGCTGCCTTTGGGGCCAAACACTCTGTTGGCATTGTGCAAAGTGGCAAGCTCCAGTTGCCAGTTGCCTGCCACTTTTTGGCTATAACGTACACCATCAAAAGTCTGTTCATTTTGCCGCCAGCCAACACTGCCGATAAAGCGTTGATTTGCAAGGTTAATACGCTGGCGACCCAGGGTGAATTGGGCATCCTGGTTGGGGCTTATTATCACAGCAGCCTGATTAATATCAGTGCCGGTTGGGTCGGCTACCACCGAATAATGACCATGGCCATTGACGGTGCTGTTGTATCTTTCGCCACCAATGCTGCTGACATTGTCAATTTCCAGCAAGGCTTTGCTGTTGAGCCAGCTGCCGGTATTGAGTGTCAGGCGGCTTCTTAAGGTTGAGGCTGTGGCATTGTGTAGTGCTTTGTCTTCATCAACATTTTCCAGCCGGTAGCGAAACTGGGCGCTGACGCTGCTTTGTTTTAGCGCATCGGCGGCAGCGCTGTTGGTGGCATAAGCTGCGGGCAGGAAAAGGCTGGTTAAGGTCAGGGCGAGCAAAGAAACAGGGGTGAGTAAAACTGAGTTGGCTTTTTTCATAATTTCCTTCATCGAGGCGGCTAAAAAGCATGGAAATTATAAGGTTTTTATGTAAAAACATGAATAAAATGAAATGGTTACTATCTGTTGGGTAGTTGGGTGCTATTGGAGGTACTTATCAGGCCCCAAAGGGGTAAAGCAGTCATGTACGGATAAAAAAACCGCCGACTGTGGCCAGAAGGCGGTGAGTTTTATGATGGCTACAAAATGCTGTGATAAATGCTGCTATTGCATCAGCGGCGAGCCACTGAATGCAAAGTCATAACCTTCAATCTGCGCTTGCCCAATCAGGTTCTGAATATAATGGGCTATGGCTTTGCGTTTTACTTTTTCGTTCAGATAATCGCGGATCCGGTTTTCCACTGCGTCATAAGGCAACAGATCGCCTTCAATCCGGCGCAGTACATCCACTACATGCAAACCAAAACGGCTTTCCACCGGATAGGGAATTAAACCCGGTTTGGCTTTAAATACCTGACGTTCAAATTCCGGCACTGTCTGGCCTTTGCTGATTTGGCCTAATAAACCGCCATTGTCTTTACTGCTGCACACCGAATAATTGGCAGCAAGTTTGGCAAAATCGCCAGCCTGGTTCAGCTCCAGCAAAATAGCTTCGGCCAGTTGTTTGGTTTTAGCGCGTTCAGCGTCACTGTCCGGCGCGGCTGGTAATAACATATGCCGCACTTCAATCAAAGGTGAGGTGACAAAACGCTGTGGATTTTGCTGGTAATAATGCAAACATTCAGCGCCGCTGGCCTGTGGTATCTGCACTTCCTGTTGCAGCAGTTTATCCAGCACTAAATCCTGTGACTGTGGATTCAGATCCTGCAGCTCGCTTGCATCGGCCAGACCAAGTGCCAATGCTCTTTGTTTCAGAAGCTCGGCAATAATCAGGCTTTCGGCCGCCTTGAGCATAGCGGCCCTTTTATCCGGTGCCGGATGGTATTGCATTTCCGCCATAATGGCCGGTTCCGGAATTTGTACTTCATTGACAATAATCATCATTTTCTCCGAAAAAACCGCTTTGGCAGCAACAGCCTGTCTCGGTGGATACAGCAGTTGCGGCCAAAACGGTGGCAGAACAGCAAGGGCTTAACGTACAAAACGCTGGCGGACAATCTGATGCTGGCGGCGGAAATATTGCACCGGCACGCTCAGCATATGCACCAGACGGCTGAACGGGAACAACACAAACAGTGTCATGCCTAAAAACACGTGGGCTTTAAAAATCCAGTGCACACCAGAGATGGCTTCTACAGCTGCTGCACTCTGGAAGGTCATGGTGCTTTGTGCCCAGGTCATCAGCTTTAACATTTCGGCGCCGTCCAAATGCCCCATAGAGACAAAAATCGACAACAAACCCAAAATCAGTTGTGCGTACAGCAGCAGTAAAATGGCGATATCCATAGTGCTGGAATTGGCGCGCACCCTTGGGTTATTCAGTCGGCGGATAATTAAAATGGTCAGACCGTAAAAACAAATCAGACCAAAAAAACCACCGACACCCATCGCAATCAGCTGTTTCATTTCAGTGGTAATACCCAGCAAATGCCAAACAGATTTGGGCATCAGCAAACCGGCAAAATGGCCAAAAAAGATGGCAATCACACCAATATGAAAGGCAATACTGCCTTTACGCAGCTGCTTTTTCTCCATGATCTGGCTGGAGCTGGTTTTCCAGGTGTATTGTTCACGGTCGTAACGGATCCAGCTGCCGATAAACATAATGGCCATGGCAATATAGGGGTAAATGCCAAAGGCAAAACTGTCAAAAATGGAAGGGGTAAAGGCGGTCATATCATACTCCTTTTGCTGCAGTGCTTTGGGCCGCAGCTTTTTGGTTGGCCGCAGCATGGGCAAAAATCTCTGCGGCCAGTGCATCTTTATCAACAACTTGGGCTTGCTGCGCTAACACGCCAGCCTCTGTGGCCAGCCTGTCAGCAGCAAGCCTGTCAGTAGCCAGCAATTCGGTATTGAGCGGTACATACTGATCTTTACGTTGTTGCTCAGTTGGGCGTGACACACTGCTGGCACAGGCGCCGTTTTGCTGTTCATTGCCAAGGAAAGTCACCATTTCTTCTTCCCAGACTTTGTCGAGCGCCTTGGGTGTATCGTCCCGCTCTTCAGTGGCAATTTGCGCCTGAATATCCGACAAATCGATATCGGTATCCGACAGCTCCAGCAAAGCGATAAACAGCGCGGCATAGTTGCTTTGGCGTTTTTGCAACCGGGCTGTCAACAGCGCCAGCACAGGTGCAACTTCCTGCAAACCATAACGGGCGTTGTCATCGCCCTGAGTCGACAAAAACTCTAAATAAAGCGGCAGATAATCCGGCAGCTCTTTTTGGCCAATGTCTAAACCGGCTTCTTTATATTGGTTTTGCAGATTGACCATGGCCTGGCCGCGGTCGCGTGACTCGCCATGCACATGTTCAAACAACAATAAAGACAAAGAGCGGCCGCGTTCAAACAGGCCGTCATAATCGGCCTGCCAGTCCATTAAATCGCCATCCAGGCGCGCTGTGACAAAGTCACAGAGCGCCTGTTGGTTGGCAGCCGACAGACCGGCGCTTTGTATCAGCGCCAGCAAGTCTTCTTTGCTGTCATGCAAAAGTTCGGTGGGGTAATCCAGTAATAAAGATAAAACCTGTAAAATTTTCATGTTTTAATCCTTCAACTCAACTGGGATCACCTGACGTACCCCTTTGGCCTTGGTGCCAAAAAGGCTGACGTCGTTATTGCCATCACCACAACCATTGCCAAAGCTAAAACCACAGCTGCTTTTTAAGTCATAGGCATTTTCGGCATAAGCGCGGTGGCTGGTTGGAATGACAAACCTGTCTTCGTAGTTGGCCAGTGCCATATAACGGTACATTTCTTCCACCTGCAGCGCTGTCAGCCCGACCTGTTTCAGCACGGCCAGATCTTCCACACCGTCTACTTGCTGTGCACGTTTAAAAGCCCGCATTGCAATCATGCGCTCCAGCGCTCTGACCACAGGTTTTTCATCACCGGCGGTCAGCATATTGGCCAGATAACGCAGCGGAATACGTAAAGATTTCAGATCCGGAATTTCACCATTCATACCGACATGGCCAGCCTGCACTGCACTTTGAATAGGTGACAGCGGTGGCACGTACCAAACCATTGGCAGGGTGCGATACTCTGGGTGCAGTGGCAGCGCAACTTTCCATTCCATCGCCATCATATAAACCGGGCTTTGCTGGGCGGCATTGATCCAGTTATCCGGAATGCCTTCAGCACGGGCAGCGGCAATCACTTTGGGATCTTTTGGATCTAAAAAGATATCCAGCTGCGCCTGATATAAATCCTGCTCGTTGGCCACACTGGCAGCGGCCGAAATTTTGTCGGCGTCGTAAAGCAGCACACCTAAATAACGGATACGACCAACACAGGTTTCAGAGCAGACGGTCGGCTGACCGGCTTCAATGCGCGGGAAGCAGAAAGTACATTTTTCTGATTTACCGGTTTTCCAGTTGTAATAGATTTTTTTGTAAGGGCAGGCCGATACACACATGCGCCAGCCACGACATTTGTCCTGGTCAATCAGTACTATGCCGTCTTCTTCGCGTTTGTAGATAGCGCCACTTGGGCAAGCCGCCACACAAGCCGGATTCAGACAGTGCTCACAAAGCCGTGGTAAATACATCATGAACGTTTTTTCAAACTGACCGTAGATGTCTTTTTGCACTACTTCATTAAAGTTCTGATCTTTTTTGCGTTTGGCAAACTCAGTACCAAGAATTTCTTCCCAGTTTGGGCCCCATTCAATTTTTTCCATGCGCTGACCGCTGATCAGCGACCTTGGTCTTGCCACCGGCTGATGTTGACTGTCTTTGGCGGTATGCAGGTGCTGGTAGTCAAAATCAAAAGGTTCGTAGTAGTCGTCAATTTCCGGTAAATCCGGGTTGGCGAAAATATTCGCCAGCACCCGGCGTTTGCCGCCAATTTTTAACTCCAGTTCGCCTTTGGCGTTTTTGACCCAGCCGCCGTTCCATTTTTGCTGGTTTTCCCATTCTTTCGGAAAACCAATACCAGGTTTGGTTTCGACGTTGTTAAACCAGGCGTATTCCACACCTTCGCGTGAAGTCCAGACGTTTTTACAGGTAATGGAGCAGGTATGACAGCCTATGCACTTGTCGAGATTTAATACCATGCCTATTTGTGCGCGTACTTTCATCATGCTACTCCTATTGGGTGTCCAGCCAGTCGACTTTGTTCATCTTACGGACGATGACAAACTCATCGCGGTTACACCCCACAGTGCCGTAATAGTTAAAGCCATAAGATTGCTGGGCATAACCGCCGATCATATGGGTGGGTTTCATCACTGCGCGGGTCACAGAGTTGTGAATACCACCGCGGGTTCCTGTGGTTTCACTGCCTGGCACGTTCACTATCCGTTCCTGTGCGTGATACATCATGCTCATACCTTCCGGCACCCGCTGCGACACCACGGCACGGGCGGCGATGGCACCGTTGACGTTAAAAATTTCGATCCAGTCGTTGTCTTCAATGCCCGCCGCTTTGGCGTCAATTTCACTGAGCCAGACGATAGGGCCACCACGTGACAAGGTCAGCATCAGCAGGTTGTCGGAATAAGTACTATGAATGCCCCATTTTTGGTGTGGGGTGATCCAGTTCAGCACTATTTCGGTGTTGCCATTGGGCTTTTTATTCAGCACAGGGGCCACAGTTTTTAAGTTGATAGGCGGTTTGTACGCACATTGTTGTTCGCCAAAGTCGCGCATCCACTCGTGATCCTGATAAAACTGCTGACGGCCCGTGATGGTGCGCCATGGAATTAACTCATGCACGTTGGTATAACCGGCGTTGTAAGAGACATGCTCGTCTTCCAGACCTGACCAGGTCGGAGATGAAATAATCTTGCGCGGCTGCGCCACAATGTCGCGCCAGCGGATTTTTTCATCTTCTTTATTCAGCGCCAGATGGCGATGGTCACGGCCGGTAATTTTGCCAAGGGCGTCCCAGGCTTTTACCGCCACCTGGCCATTGGTTTCAGGTGCCAGCGTTAAAATCACTTCACAGGCGTCGATGGCCGACTCAATTTTGGCCAGGCCCTTATTGGCGCCTTCAGCGGTGTGAGTACGGTTCAGCTCTTTAAGGAAATGCACTTCATTTTTAGTATCCCAGCCGATGCCTTTACCGCCGTTACCGGTTTTCTCCAGCAATGGGCCAACAGAGGTAAAGCGCTGATAAGTATTGGGATAATCACGCTCCACCACATTTAAGTGTGGCATGGTGACACCAGGCACAGCGGCACATTCACCTTTCCACCAGGCTTTCACGCCATAAGGCTGGGCCAATTCGGCCGGGGTGTCGTGGTGCATGGGCGTGGTCACCACGTCGGTTTCTACCCCTAAGTGGCCCACACAAACGCGGGAGAATTCTTTGGCAATGCCTTTAAAAATTTCCCAGTCGCTGCGCGCTTCCCACACAGGGTCAATAGCGGCTGACAACGGATGAATAAAAGGATGCATATCCGAAGTATTCATATCGTCTTTTTCATACCAGGTGGCGGTTGGCAGAACGATGTCGGAGTACAGACAGGTGGTGGACATCCGAAAATCCAAAGTCACCCATAAATCCACTTTGCCTTCGGCCGGACTGTCGGTCCACTGCACGTCTTCCGGTTTTTTACCACCAAAACCGCCTAAATCTTTACCCAGCAAACCATGTTTGGTGCCCAGTAAATGGCGCAGCATATATTCATGGCCTTTACCGGATGAGCCAAGCAAATTAGAGCGCCAGATAAACATATTGCGTGGGAAGTTCTGCGGATTTTCCGGTTCTTCACAGGCAAATTTAATGTTGTGGCTGGTGAGCTCACCAAGCAGATAATCTTTAATCTCCATGCCTGCCGCTTTGGCTTTGCCGGCAATAAACAGTGGGTTTACACCAAGTTGAGGTGCAGAAGGTAACCAGCCCATGCGTTCGGCGCGGGCGTTAAAATCGATAATAGAGCCAGTCCATTTTTCTTTATTGGCAAGAGGTGACACCACTTCCGCCATATCCAGTTTTTCATAACGCCACTGGCTGGAGTGGTTATAAAAGAATGAAGTACCGTTCATATGACGCGGTGGTTTTTGCCAGTCGGTGGCAAAAGCCAAAGGTGCCCAGCCGGTTTGTGGCCGCAGTTTTTCCTGACCCACATAATGTGCCCAGCCGCCGCCACTCTGACCGATACAACCACACATCATCAGCATGTTGATGAGGCCCCGGTAGTTCATATCCATGTGATACCAGTGGTTCAGAGCAGCACCTACAATGACCATAGAGCGGCCACGGGTTTTATCGGCGTTACGGCCAAACTCAGTGGCAATCCGAATCACATCTTCAGGTTTGACGCCGGTGATGGCTTCCTGCCAGGCCGGGGTATAAGGCACATTGTCGTTGTAACTCTGGGCACGGTTAGCATCGCCAATACCGTTATCCACACCATAGTGCGCCAGTGTTAAGTCATAGACTGTGGCCACCAGCGCAGTGCTGCCGTCGGCGAGCTGTACTTTTTTCGCCGGCACTTTACGCAGCTGAATATCGTCATGCGCTGTGTGCTGGAAGTATTTGTATTCGTGCGGCGCACCACCAAAATACGGGAAAGCGACATCGACTAAGCCGTCATGGTTGTCTTTTAAGCTCAGTGCCAGTTCAATGTCACCGTTTTTGTCTTTTTGCTCTAAGTTCCATTTACCAGGCTGGTCGGTATTCTGGCCCCAGCGATAACCAATGGCACCGTTCGGGCTGGTCAGTTTGCCGGTTTTGTTGTCCAGCGCTATGGTTTTCCAGTCTGGGTTATTGTTTTCACCTAGATTGTCCACCAGATCGGCTGCCCGCAGGAAACGGCCCTGGCCGTAGGTGCCGTTGTTATGTTGCTCGCCCCGTCCTTGTGGCTCACCGGCTGCGCCGGCCGCCGTCGCTTCGCTCCCGCGTCCAAAATCGTTCCCGACGATTTTGTCCAGAATGACCAACATCGGCATATCGGTATAACGACGTACATAATCGGTAAAATAGCTACTTGGGTTATTGACATGGAATTCTTTTAAAATCACATGACCAAATGCCATGGCAAGGGCGGCGTCTGTGCCCTGACGCGGTGCCAGCCAGGTATCACCAAACTTCGATGCTTCGGAATAATCCGAAGTAATAACGCAGGTTTTGGTGCCTTTATAACGGACTTCAGTTAAGAAGTGGGCATCCGGGGTGCGGGTTTGTGGCACATTCGAGCCCCAAACAATGATGTAGTTGGAGTTGTACCAGTCGGCCGATTCAGGCACGTCGGTTTGCTCGCCCCAGACCTGAGGTGAAGAAGGGGGTAAATCACAATACCAGTCATAAAAACTTAAACAGTTACCGCCAATTAATGACAAATAACGGGCGCCGGCGGCGTAAGACACCATCGACATGGCCGGAATTGGCGAAAAACCAGTGACACGGTCCGGGCCATAAGTTTTGGCGGTATGCACATTGGCTGCGGCAATCAACTCATTGACTTCGTCCCAGCTGGCTCGAACAAAACCACCTAAACCACGGCGCTCTTTGTAACTTTTGGCTTTGGCCGGGTCGTTGATAATAGATTGCCAGGCCAACACCGGATCTTTATGAATAGCTTTGGCTTCACGCCATAACTTCATCAGGCTTTGACGCACTTTTGGATATTTCAGCCGGTTCGCGCTATAGATATACCAGGAATAACTGGCGCCCCTTGGGCAACCGCGGGGTTCGTGGTTGGGTAAGTCGGGTCTGGTGCGTGGATAGTCGGTTTGCTGGGTTTCCCAGGTCACCAGACCATCTTTCACATAAATTTTCCAGCTACAAGAACCGGTACAGTTCACCCCGTGGGTGGAGCGCACAATCTTGTCGTGTTGCCAGCGTTGCCGGTAACCCTGTTCCCAGGTTCTGTCTTCGTTGGTGGTTATGCCATGTCCGTCGGAAAATGGCGTTTTGCGGGTTTTAAAAAACCGCAATTTGTCGAGAAGATGACTCATCGGTTTACTCCTGGCGCTGGTTGCTGCACTTGCATCTGCAACAACCTTGTCTGCTTAACTTCTGAACACTATAAGAATGTTGGGCGAATGATGATTGATCTGGCACAAGCTTGCTATGGCATGAAAATGGGTAAAATGACGCCGAGCTACCCCTAAAGAGGTAGAGTGAAATTTCACTAAGTGATTGAATAAAAATGTAAACTTTGCTGCCAGTTTTCAGGTCTGTTCGCTGACTTGAGGCGGTCGGGGTAAAAGGGGTAGCTCACTTGCGCAGCTTTTCACAGGGCAAAAAAGCATATGCTGTGCTTGGCTTCATTGCGGATTAAATGATGAAAAAATTTTCAATTGTGACGCGGATTGGCGTTGCCCTATCCTGCATAGTGGCGATGGCACTCAGTACCATGCTGATTTCCTACTGGTTATCGGAAAAAGCCGACAGTGATGCGCTGGCCATTAATGTGGCGGGTTCACTGCGGATGCAAACCTATAAAGTGGCGCTGTTGAGTCAACAACAAAAACCGCAGGAGCTGGCCGAAGCACAGCAAAAGTTGCTGGACAGCTGGCAACATCCGGTGTTTTACCGGATGAAACATGAAAAACGGGCCCTGAGTGAGGCTTTCCGGCTGGCCCGTCACAACTGGCTGGAACTGAGCCCTAAAATCAGCGCAGGCAAACTGAGCGCCGACGAATTAAGCATTGCATTAACCAGCCATGTAGCCATGTTAGAGCAGCTGGTCAGCAGTATTCAGCAGGACGCCGAGCAAAAAGTGCGGGCTTTACGTTTAGTGCAGGTGGTGGCGCTGTTTTTAACAGTGATGCTGGCGATGGTGGTGATGTACTGGCTCAAATCCAGAGTAGAGCAGCCGTTGTCGGAGCTAACCCGCGCCGCGCGGCGCATCGGTCAGGGCGACTTTACCTCGCGCCTTGCCGCCGAGCAGCCGGATGAGCTGGGGGTGCTGGCCGGTACCCTGAATAAAATGAGTGACGCCATTGCTTATATGTACGGCAATCTGGAAAAACGGGTGGATGAACAAACGGCAGCACTACAGCAAAGCAATACCAAACTGCAGTTTTTATATGAGATGGCGCGCAGTTTTAACCAGCAGGTACCGGACCGGCAGCAATTAAATTTGCTGGTGGATCGGCTACAGCAGGTGACACAAATCCGGGATATTGAACTTTGTTTGATCACTGAGCAGGGCAGCCAGCCTTATTTACAGCTGCAACCGGCTGACGCTGAGCAAGACGCCTGCGGCCGCGCCAGTTGCCATGAATGTATTGAAGCCCCCAGCCATGGCATGCGCCGTGACGATCAGCTGTTATACCGGTATCAGCTCAGAAGGGATCATCAGCAGTATGGAGTGCTCATCGCCCGCAGTAGCATGGATAAAAAATTGGCAGAGTGGCAACAACAACTGCTCAGTACTGTGGCCGATCAGCTGGCGGTGGCGATGAGTTTAAAATCTGAAGCTGAGCAGGCCCGCCGGCTGGCATTGATGCAGGAGCGCACTGTGATTGCCCGCGAGCTGCATGACTCTTTAGCCCAGGCGCTTTCTTATTTAAAAATTCAGGTGAGCCGGCTGAATAAAGCCATCAGCACAGATGATAAAGCCAGTATGCAGGATGTGTCGGCTGAGCTGAAACACGGTCTGGATGCCGCTTACCGCCAACTGCGGGAATTGCTGACCACCTTCAGGTTAAAAATGGACGGTGGCGGCTTGCAGCAGGCGCTGCAGCTCACTGCAACCCAGCTGTCAGAACAATCCGGTATGAAGTTTTTGCTGGACTATCAGCTGACCAACACACCGCTACAGCCGCAGGAAGAAATTCATTTACTGCAAATAGTGCGTGAAGCCAGCCAGAATGCGGTGCATCACAGTCAGGGTTCTGAAGTGCGGATCCGGCTGGCACAGCAACAGGGGAAAGCTATTGATTTAGCCATTGAAGACAATGGTGTGGGCATCACACAAAATGCCGAAAAACTGAACCATTATGGCCTGGCCATTATGCAGGAGCGCAGCAAACAGCTGGGCGGAGAAATTCAGATCCGTCGCCGCGAGCAGGGGGGCACCGGGGTGTATTTCAGTTTTACCCCTGAATATTTGCAACAACAACCGGCAGAGGTTGAATAACAGACTTTTGGCCGCTTGCTGCGGCTTTTTTAAGGAGAGTTTAATGCAAGCGATGATCCGTAACTGGCCAATGCAAAATAAGCTGCTGTTATTGTTGGCTTTGCCTTTGGTATTTTTGTTCTGGTTTGTGAGCCAACATATGTTGGTGCAATATCAGGCGCTGCAAGTGGCGGCCGAGGTTGAGCAAAGGGTGCAACAAACCCTGGTGGTGGGGGCGCTGGTGAATAGCCTGCAAACCGAGCGTGGCAGCAGCGGTGTGTTTTTGGGCAGTAAAGGCACAAAGTTTGCCGACAAAATGCAAAAAGCCCGCAGTGACAGCGACCGTAGCCTCAGCGCTTTTTTGCAGTTAAAAGATGAGCGACTCAAGCAGGCTCAGCAGCAGTTAACGGCGCTGACACCCCTTCGGCAAGAGGTGGACAAACAGCAAATTAAAAATACTGAGTCGGCTGCCCGTTATACCCAGTTGATCAGCCTGTTGCTGGCGCTCAGTCATCAGGCCGAGCAGCAGTTATCCCATCTTGAGATGGCACGTCAGTTGGCGGTCATGAACCAGCTGATGGAAATGATCGAGCGTGCCGGGCGTGAACGCGCTTTGCTCGGGCTGGTGTTTAATCAGCAGCAGTTGGACGGCGACTTATTAAGCCGGGTCAGCACTAACCTCGGCGCTTTTATTGCGTTTCAGGAAAATGTATTAAGGCAAAGTGGTGCTGAGCAGCAGTCCATCAAAGCTGCCCTGGCAGAAGCCGACAGTGCCGAGTTTAAAAGCCTGCAGCAGCTGGTGTTTCAGACGCCCATTAACACCAAACTTGAGGTGGACAGTGGCCGCTGGTTTGAGTTAGCCAGCCAGCGTATTGATAAGCTGGTAGCCCTGCAAAACCAGTTATTAAGCCAAACTGCCAAAGCGGCTGCAGCAGTGTATCAGCAAAGTCAAAGCGCTTTATGGTTGGCTTTGCTGTCAAATCTGTTGGTGCTGGTGTTTGTGCTGTGGCTGGCTTTTGCCGTGATTAAAAATATTAAAAATGCCGTGGCCAGAATTGATGATGCCATGGCCAAGCTGGCCGCACGCGATTTAACAGCCCGGGTGCAATACCAGAGCCATGATGAATTTGGCCATATTGCCAAAGGCATTAATCAGGTGGCTGATGAGCTGCATCAGGTGCTGCAGCAAATTGATTCAGCTGTGCATCAGGTGGCAGCAGCCGCTGAGCAGGCGTCTGCAGTGACGGTGCAAACCAGCAAAGGGGTTATGCAACAGCAGCAGGACACTGAACTGGCGGCTACCGCTATGCATGAAATGAGCGCCACAGTCAGAGACGTGGCCAGCAGCACGGCAGAAGCGGCAGGGGAAGCCAGTGCAGTACATCAACACGCGGAAAAAGGCCTGACAGAGTTACATCAAACTATTGATTTAATTGGAAAGCTTTCCAATCAGGTGCAAAGCACCAATAACACTATTGTGCAGGTAAAAAGCCACAGCCAGTCGATTAACACTGTGCTGGAGGTGATCCGCGGTATTGCAGAACAAACCAACTTACTGGCGCTCAACGCCGCTATCGAAGCGGCCAGAGCCGGTGAGCAAGGCCGGGGTTTTGCTGTGGTGGCCGACGAAGTGCGGCATTTGGCGCAGCGCACCCAACAATCTACTGTGGATATTCGCAGCATGATTGAAACCCTGCAACAAAGCACAGAGCAGGCCTCAGCCGATATGCAGCTGAGTTTGCAGCAGGCAGGTCAGGGTGCGGAAAACATTCATGCGACCGGCCATTTATTGGAAGCCGTGCTCGAAGGCATAGTGGCGATTAATGATAAAACCACCCAGATAGCCTCGGCCGCAGAAGAGCAAAGCACAGTAGCGGAAGAAATTAACCAGAATATTATCCGCATCAGCGATGTGTCAGTGCAAACCAGCGCCGGCGCTGAACAAACAGCAGCGACAGCACGTGAGCTGGCGCGTCTGGCCGGCTCGTTGCAGGATATGGTGGCCCGTTTCCGGCTGGCCTGAAGCTTGGCCGGACAGGCGCTCACAACAGAGGCCGCTTGGTCGCATTGACTGTTGCAAGCTGCTACCTATTTTTGGGCATTGGCAGGTGGTTGCTTATCGCTGACACTGAGCAAACAATAACCATAGGCTTTGTATTGTTATTGCAAAGCCAATTTTGCGGAGTGTATTGATGCCGTACTCCAGTCCACAGAACAAGCTGCAAACTGTTGTTTATCAGAATGAGCTACAGCAACAAAGACTGCGCCGTTTGGCCTCTGAGCTCGATGCCATTACGGACCCTGCGTTAAAACTGCAGTTTATTGAGCAGCGGCTGCTGGATAACCTGCAGCAGTTAAAACGCCAGCTGGCAATATTGCAGCAGGAACTGCCGCAAGCGGTCGAGCCAGCCAAAACGCAATCCCAAACTACACCTGAGCCATAGTCCGTTGAGCCCGCAGAGCTCAGTTTTTTGCCGATGTTGCTAAGCGCTGGCTGCACGCATTAAACGGTTGTGCACAGCAAGCCATGGCGAGTCCCCTGGCGGGGATTCGACCAAAATAAGCTCTGCCCCGGCCTGGTCGGCAGCATAGAGTTGTTTGTACAACAGCTTACCGTATTGGCGTGCATCATTTGGCATCTGGCAGTGCCAATGGGGCGTCACTGTTAATGGTAAGGGGCTGAGCGCCAGCACCGCTATTTTCTGTGTTGTGTTGGTAAGTTTCTGCGCCAACTCATCACGACTGACCCTTAATAAAGTGGTTTCTGGCTGATAATGCGCCGCGACGTTGCCCGACACTTTCACCTGATGCTGCGCTGGACAAGCGACCCTCTGACCCAACAGCTGTTCAAGTTCAGCCTGGCCAACGGGCCCGGCGCGCAGTATCTGGATTTCAGCACCGAGCAGGCTGACAATGGTCGACTCCAGACCCAGTTCGCAGTCACCACCGTCCAGTACCGCATCAATCTTGCCGGCCATAGTCGCCATCACTTGTGCTGCGCTGGTCGGGCTCAGTTTTTTATAGGGATTGGCTGAAGGTGCGGCTACCGCCATTTGTTCGGTATTTAATAATTGCAGCAGTACCGGATGTGCCGGCACTCTGAGCCCTATGCTGTCTAAACCCCCGGTCAGCACTGGGTCAACATGGTCGGCTTTTTTCAGCAACAAAGTTAAAGGACCGGGCCAGAACGCCTCGGCCAATTGATAGGCTTCAGCCGGAATATCTTTGGCCCAGTCAGCGAGGGCGCTGACGTCAGGCAAATGTACTATTAAGGGGTGATCGGCAGGCCGGCCTTTGGCGGCAAAAATTTTCCTGACCGCTTCTGGGTTACAGGCATCGGCAGCCAAACCATAAACGGTCTCAGTAGGCACAGCCACCAGGCCGCCTTGTTTTAATATCAGGCCGGCGGTGCAAAGATGCTCGCCGCTGTCTGAGGCTAACAATAAAGTTGTTGGCAAGTTTTATCTCCGGTAAATCAGGCTGTCCTGGGATTCAGGGGTTACAAAGCGGACAATGTGCAGGGTCGGCAAAAGTTTGCTGCACTGCTTCAGACTCGGTGTGGCCGCAGCAGCTACAGCTTTTGTGGTAAGTTTTTATTTTTTGTGTTGGGTAGTGGCAGGCCGTGCAGGGCAGGCCCTGATCGGCGCCACTGCGCCAAAAGTCGGGTGCAGCACACTGAGGGCAGCGTGATTGTAATCTAGCGGCCAGTTGCACTGCCGCCTGCTGAATATAAAGCCGGCGCGACGGGCAAAGATGTGCTCTTAAATCCGCAGACAGCCGGATTTTGCAGCTAAGTGCGCTGTCTGATAGCACTAGCCCTGCCTCTGTTAAAGCGGCAAGCATCGCATCAAACCCAACCAGACCTTTAAGTAGCAGATTGTCTGCACTACAGATCCAACCTTGTTGTGGATCTTGTTGTTCGATATGGGTGCGAAGCTGCGCCAGATCAGCGGTTTCAATAGCCGACAAGGGGACAGGGCCTGCGGCATGGGCAATCATAAATTGCCCGCTGCTGGCGTCATATAAACACAACAACTCATCATCCCAATTTATTAGTCCAGGCAGCGGGCCACCGCCAAAGCTGCCTTCACTGCCAAGGCCGAGTGGCAAGGCGGTTAACTCGGCGGCAAGTTTAGCTTTGGTTTTTACACAGTCGACCGGGCTTAACTGCCTGGGCACTTCGCCGGCGAAGGTGCCAAGGCTATCAGTGTCAAAACCCTCAGCCAGCTGCAGTTTGATGCCAACAGCGGCCAGTGCAGGTGCAATCAACGGCAGCTTCTGATGTTTAGTTAATAAAGCCGCCTGTTGGATTTGTGCTGCACTTTGCCCAGCGTCCGGCATTGCTTGTTGAGTTATGGGCATGTTAGTGGCCCTGATCCAGAGTCAAATCAGCTTCACCATTAAAAGTGCTGAGGTTTTGCGTTTTAACAAATGCGAACTTACCGGTGCTGATACTGCTTTCCGGATTAATAAACTGCGGTTGGATTGATGCCTGAACAGCTTGCGGGAACTGTAACTGCGCTGTTGTGATCGGATCACCAATACTATAGGCCATGGCAACGCCAAGGTGACCCTGTGCTGCTGCAGCGCTCTGCCTTAGGCTGCTGTTTGCTCTTGAGCTTTGGTGGCACCTGTTAATGGCGCACGCTGGATTGTACGTCATAGTGACACTCCATCAGGGAATGACGTTTGGACACCCCTTTTGCTAAAGGTGCGCACTCTATGACAGGAAAGGCATAAATAAAAATACTTTGTTTTAATTGAATCTATAGCTTTGAAGCTATAGTTTTGTGCTCATTCTACTTGTCAGGTGATTTATTATGCCCGCATCCACCCTGGCCCGTTTTGGCCGTATTACTCCCCAACAGCTACGCGCTTTTGAAGCCACAGCCCGATTATTGTCAGTGACAAAAGCAGCACAGGAGCTTTATGTCAGCCAGCCTACGGTTTCTGTGCAATTACGTGAGTTGTCGGCCACTACAGGTCAGCGCCTGTTTGAAACCAGAGGCCGGCAGATCCGGCTGACCCAGGCTGGCGAAGAGCTTTATAAAACGGTGCAGGAAGTGGCAGCCTGCTGGCAGCGTTTTGAAGCCAGGATCGCTGAAATTAATGGTTTGGTCAGTGGCCGTTTGCGTATTGCCGCTGTGACCACGGCAGAATATTTTGTGCCGGATTTGCTGGGGCCTTTTTCTGCTGCGCATCAGGGCGTGGAGATTGAACTGGCTATTGAAAACAGAGATAGGGTGGTTGGGCGTTTAATGCAGGGAGTGGATGATTTAGCGGTGATGATGATGCCGCCTGAGCATATCCCGTTGGAGCGTCTGGCCTTTCAAGATAATCCGCTGGTCATTATTGCACCAGCCCGCCATCCGTTGGCATCACAACAAGTGCAACTGGCCGATTTAGCGCAAGAGCGTTGGTTAATGCGCGAACCCGGCAGTGGCACCAGAATGGCGGCCGAGCAGTATTTTAGCGCACACAATTTTAAACCCAATGTCGTGATGAGTCTGGGCAGTAACGAAGCAATAAAACATGCGGTTGCGGCCGAGCTTGGCATTGCAGTGTTATCCCAGCTGGCAATACCACAAGTGTTGTCCCCCTCAGCGGCGTCAGGTGTGGCTGCTTTAGCAGCAGATATACATCAGACCAACCTGGCTACACCTGATTTGTCCGGTCTTCGAATTTTGCAGGTCAGCGGTTTTCCCATCATCCGGCATTGGTCTGTGGTGTGGCGTAAAGATCAGCCGATGTCGGCTACTGCCCGGCATTTTCTCGATTATTTGCGTTCGACTGAAAGTTTGCAGCAGGCTGAGCAGCGTTGAAACAGATAGCCTATCTGCTAAGCGTATCGCTGATGGGATCAGTGCAAATCTATGATCCGCCAATCTTTTGCAGCCCCGCTGATAATAAATTTCCGATTTAAGTTAATTTTAAGTATCGGGCTATAGGCTGTAGTGATGTAAAAACGTCGGTTGTCAGCTTATGCCACAAATCATCTGTCAGCACTCTGATGTATCCAGGTTACTCCAAGACCTGCTTTTCAGTGACGCCTCTGGTGCAGGAGTAGCCTGATGTTGAGTTATTTACGTCGTTATACGCCTGTGTTGCTGGTGCCGGATATACAAAGGCCGGCACGAAGCTGGCACCCGCTGTTGTTGATGCTGGTGGCGGCGCTTGGCATGACACTGATGCTCAATGCGCCTTTTTATGCGGCGTTACAAACGCAGATCCCAGGCCAGCTTGGCCTGCAACTCAGCTTGTTATTGCTGGTGTTTTTACTGAATTTGCTGCTGCTGTTCATTTTTGCCCAGCCGACTTTACTCAAACCCGTGGTGTTGCTGCTGTTTCTTGCCGGCAGTCTGAGCCTGTATTTTAACCAGAGTTTTGGCGTGCTGATTGACAGAGACATGTTGCAAAACGCACTGGAAACGGATCCGGCCGAAGCGCGTGGGCTGCTCAGTGGCGCGCTGCTACTGCACCTGTTGCAGTGGATGTTATTTCCGCTGCTGCTGGTGGTGATGGTACGGGTGCAGCGTCTTTCCCGGCGCAGTTATTATCAACATTTATCGGCAGCCTTGTTGTTGCTGCTGCTGGCCCTGACGCTGTTGGGGGCCAGCCGTTATGGTGAGTTTGCCTCGTTTTTCCGTAATTTCAGAAGTGTAAAACATCTGGCGTTGCCGGTCAGTCCTGTTGTTGCCGGTCTTTCGCTGCTTAGCAAATCGGTCAAAGCCCAGACACAACAACCCTTTCAGGTGCTGGCAGGCGACGCCCGGCGCAGCAAAAGTTCAGGCCAGCCCAAACTGCTGGTGCTGGTGCTGGGCGAAACCGCCAGGGCTGACCATTTTCAGCTCAATGGTTATCCGCGTCCGACCAATCCGTTATTAAGCCAGTTGCCTGTGATGAGTTTTAGCCAGGTGAGCGCCTGCGGCACTGCCACTGCGCATTCTGTGCCTTGTATGTTTTCGGCCCTGAGCCGGGATAACTATGACGAGGCCATCGCCAAAAACAGCAGCAATGTGCTGGATATACTGCAAGCCACGGGTGTCGACACCAGCTGGCTTGATAATAATTCCGGCTGTAAGGGGGTGTGCGATCGGGTGCCTTCTGAGTTTTTATTTCAGCACCCTGATAAGCGCTGCAGCCATGGCCAATGTCTGGATGATGTGTTGCTGGACGGCCTTGCACGCTCGTTAAAACGCCAAACTTCCGAAGACCGCATTATTGTGCTGCATCAGCTTGGCAGTCATGGCCCTGAATATTTCAAACGCAGTGCAAGCCAGGACAAAAAGTTTTTGCCCGAATGCCAGGATAAACAAATTCAGTTGTGTGATCGCAGCGAAGTGGTGAACGCCTATGACAACAGCATAGTAGCCACCGACCGGTTACTGGCGTCCGTCATAGCGCAGTTGCAACAACAGCAGCACTACCAGGCCGCGCTGCTGTACCTGTCTGATCATGGTGAGTCATTGGGTGAAAATGGCGTTTATTTACATGGTTTGCCTTATTTTATGGCGCCACAAGCACAAACCCGGGTGCCCATGCTGTGGTGGATGAGCCCTGGTTACGCCGCGGCGGCCAAATTAGATGCGCGCTGTTTGGCGGCTGCAAAAAGCAATCCATTCAGTCACGATCACCTGTTTCATAGCCTGTTGGGCGCTTTTTCAGTGCAGACCACGCTTTATCAGCCTGCACTTGACCTGTTTTCTGGTTGCAGGGCGGCTGGCTGAAGCAGCACTGTCTGCAATCAGCCGGCTTAGATGAACTCTGGCCAAAAAGGCGGTAGTGATGAACTTAATGCAGTCGTTGATAGTGTTGCAGCAGCCGGTATTGCAGCAGCCAGCTTTGTTATATCGCTGCGTTCTGGCGTTTTGTCTATTGCTGACGCCTGCTTTGGCGTTCTGTGCTGAACCCTCAGATGCTGTGGAAGGAGCTGAGGCGGCAGCGCCCGCCGCGCAAGATAAAACGCGGCCCAAAGAGCTGACGCTGGAAGATTTGTGTCAGCTGACACGTCAGGCGCCCACAACGGATGACATGTCCGAACCTCGTTCTGACTGGCCACCAGCGATGACGGTCGGGCAGATTGATTTTCAGGTGAACCCCATTTTTGATGAAACAGACCCGAATGCTTTCTGGTTACACCATATCGCCAACTGGCTGCATATCAACTCCAAAGCCTGGGCGCTGAAGCGTGAACTGCCTTTTCGTCGTGGAGCGCAGATAAATGCTGCGGATCTGAGTGAAGCCGAACGTTTATTGCGGCAGAAAAATTATTTGCGAGACAGCAAAATCAGCGTGTTGCCCGAATGTAATGCCGACGGCAGCCATAATATTCAGGTGGAAACCTGGGATACCTGGAGCCTGCAGCCCACACTGGGATTTAGCCGAAGTGGCGGTAACAATAAATATTCTTTTGGTTTTAAAGAAGAAAATTTACTTGGCCTTGGCGTGCGCACCAGTTTGAAGTTTCAGTCGAATTATCTGCGTCAGGGTTATGAGTTTCGTAGTGAAATTCCGCTGTCTTTGCTGGAATGGGACAGTTTAGATCACAGTTATGGCTGGTTTGAGTGGGTCGATAACGACGATGGTGCAAAACAGGTGGTGAGTGTTAACCATCCTTTTTATACCGATGACGCCCCGCTGATGTGGCGGCTGGCCTGGATGCAGGATGATCGGTTGGAGCAGATTTTTCATCACAACAGCCTGGAAAACCAGTTCAGAACAGTACAACAGGAAACGGAGCTTGTGTACGGCCGTTTGTTATCGTTCTCCAGCCAAACCAGTTGGCGTTGGTTGTTGGGTTATACCGACCAAAAATTTGAATTTAGTGAAAACCCGCTGCAGCTCACCGCGCTACTGCCGCCAAACCGCCGTTATCAATACCCCTGGCTCGGCTTTGAATATATGCAGCATCAATATCAAACGCTGTCAGATGTATTTTTAATTAATCACACCGAAGATATTCATATGGGCTGGCGTCATCAGCTGAAATTGGGTGTGCAGCGCTCTGCGCTGGCGCCTGACACTCAACTGGGTTATCACCTGCAATGGCAAAGCAGTAAAGGTTTTGGCGATCAGCACCATCTGGCTTTGTTCAGCGGCAGCCTTGAGCTGCAAACCGGGGCGGCTAGTGGCAATCAAACTAAATTAAAACTTGAGATGGAAGATTTTTATCGTTTATCTGAGCGTTTTGCCCTTTACAGCCATTTGCGCTACGACCAGCGCCGGCAGAATGAACTGGACGATCCACTTGCGCTTGGCAGTGAAGATGGGGTGCGCACTGACGGTGGTATTCGGGGTTATCCGGTGCAGTATCTGCATGGATTGCGCCGCACTCTGGCTACAGTGGAGTTACGCTGGTACCCCAACATCACTTTGTATCAGCTGTTGGACCTTGGTTTTGTGGTCTTTGCCGACGCTGGCCGTATTGGTGGCGGCAAGGTCGGGGCGCTGTCGTTCGTTTCGTCTGCAGATCCGGCCGTATCCCCGGCAACTTTGATGGCAAATCCGGCGCTGGGGTTCAGCAGTGCTCAGCTTGATTTATTAACGCCAAATAAGCTGCATTCCTGGCTTGGCTCTGTGGGGATTGGGGCGCGTTTTTATTCATCACGCTCGGCCAATGACAATGTGATCCATCTGGATCTGGCAAAACCCATAGGGCCAGCGCAGGACGTTCATGCTTATGAGCTGCAGCTCAAAGTAGAGCAGCGTTTTTAGTACAACCTATGTTGTCATGAAGCGGCCTTTGCGCCGGTTTTATTGCCCGGCGGCCTGTTGTGCTGTGTCTAAACGCCAGGTGACCAGCACAGTGCCCAGCAAAAAGGCGCTGGACAGATAAAGGCAAGCGTGAAAACCATAAGCCTGATACACCCAGCCGGATAACAAAGTGCCAATCAGCCGGCCCATGGCGTTGGCCATATAATAAAAACCTACATCGAGCGACACGCCGTCGCGACTGGCCATGCTTACAATCAGGTAACTGTGTAACGACGAATTCACCGCAAAGACAGCGCCAAATAACAACAAACCACCGACTAACAGCCAAAGGGGGTTGGCGCTTTGTTGCATGGCAAGGCTGATTAACAGCGGCAGGCCACAAAGCAGGCCAGCCCAGAAGAGAGCAGTGTGCTGGTTGGGTACCTTGCTGGTGTTTTTACCTACCTTACTTCCGGCTTTGCTGCCCGCTTTGCTACCAGTCAAAGCAGGCGCCAACGCCTGCACAGCGCCATAAGCAATCACCCAGCAGGCTAAAAAAGCACCTACTTCGGTTTGTGACCAGGCAAAGTTGCCGGATAAATACAGTGGCAGCGCAATCACAAACCAGATATCGCGCGCGCCAAATAACAATAACCGCGCTGCCGACAGCCGGTTAATGGCGGCACTTTTGGAGAACAAGTCTTTAAACTTGGGTTTAAAACTGCTTTTGCCCAAGTCTTTTTTCAGCAGCACTAAACTTAGCAGCCAGACAAGCGCAAGGGCAGCGGCCATGGCCGCGACTGCGCCCTGAAAACCATAAAGGCTCAGTAACAGCCCACCTAAAAAGAAGCCAACGCCTTTGAGCGCATTTTTTGAGCCGGTTAAAATGGCCACCCATTTGTATAAAGCTCCCTGGGCATTTTCCGGCAGCAGTAGCTTCAGTGAGCTTTTGGCGCTCATTTTGTTGAGGTCTTTGGCAATGCCGGACAGCGCCTGCGCGGCCATCACCCAAAGCACAGTCAGAAACCCGGAGGGCACCAGCAACATGGCCAGAGCCAGCACCTGCAGCGCCAGGCCTATATTCATGGTTTTATTCAGGCCAATACGGGCACCCAGCCAGCCACCCAGTAAGTTGGTGACCACACCAAAAAACTCATAAAACAAAAACAATGAAGCAATAGCGAGCGGACTGTAACCCAGCTGATAAAAGTGCAGCACTATTAACATGCGCAGCGCACCGTCAGTCAGGGTAAAAGCCCAGTAGTTGGCGGTGACCACCAGATATTGTTTCAGGCCGGTACTGGCCGATAGTCCAGACATTGTGGTTTCCCGCTCATCAGGTAAAGCTGCAACTAAGCCGTTACAGCCATTTGACACACTTTGCTAAAACACAGCTGCGGGGCAGGGCGCAGCTCTGAGCTGGCGAGCGACAGCCGGATCCCCCGCACACTGTGGTTGAAAAAGTTAAGCTGCGCTGCCAACCAGCCGCGCCAGCTCCACAGTACGATTGGCGTAACCCCATTCGTTGTCATACCAGGCGTAAATTTTTACCTGAGTGCCGTTCACCACCATAGTCGACAAAGCATCAATGACGCTGGAGCGTGGGTCGGTTTTATAATCAATGGAAACCAGCGGCCGCTCTTCATATCCTAAGATATTTTTCAGCTCCCCCTCTGCCGCGGCTTTGAGTAAAGCATTTACCTCTTCGGCTGTGGTAGTGCGTTCCACTTCAAACACACAGTCGGTCAGCGACGCGTTGGCCAGCGGCACCCGCACTGCATGGCCATTTAACCGGCCCTTCAGCTCAGGGAATATTTCGGTAATAGCTGTGGCTGAACCTGTAGTGGTTGGAATTAAACTGCTGCCACAGGCGCGGGCACGGCGTAAATCTTTGTGCGGAGTATCCAGAATCGACTGGGTGTTGGTTAAGTCGTGAATAGTGGTGATAGAGCCATGTTTGATGCCTAAATGTTGATGAATGACTTTCACCACAGGCGCTAAACAGTTGGTGGTGCAGCTGGCGGCTGTCACTATCTGGTGTTTTGCGGCATCAAAAAGCTGATGATTCACGCCCATCACTACATTCAGCACACCTGGCTCTTTCACCGGTGCACTGACCACCACCCGTTTTACGCCTTGCGCCAGATACTGCTCAAGCACAGCTTTGCTTTTCATTTTGCCGGAACATTCAATGACCAGATCACAGTCTGACCAGTCGGTGTCATTGATGTTTTTGTGCTGGCTGACCGCAATCATTTTGCCGTTAATCAGCACTGTATTGCCCTCAGCCTGCGCCTGATGCTGCCAGCGGCCATGCACTGAGTCAAAATTGAGCAGATGGGCAAAAGTGGCGGCGTCGCCGGCCGGGTCGTTAATTTGTACAAATTCAAATTCAGGCCAGTCAAAAGCGGCGCGCAAAGCTAACCGGCCGATACGGCCAAAACCGTTGATCCCTACTTTAATGGTCATAATGCTCTTCTATCTGTTGAGGTTAAGTTCAGCAGCAGGCGCTTTGACGCGCCGGCCTGTCGCCCATAGTGCACAGCCTGGCCTGTAGTGGCTGCAGCCATTGTGCATTTTGTTGTTGTGTCTGTTGAAGGGTGGTGATAGCCCAGTCGGGCAGCGCCGGATTCAGCCGGTAAAATACCCATTGTCCCTGACGGCGATCCAGCAGCACTTTGCTGGTTCTGAGCATCGCCAGGTGGCGGGAAATTTTTGGTTGTGATTCACAAAGCGCCGATGTCAGTTCACAGACACAAAGTTCACCTTGCTGTGCAATCAATAACAGAGAAGCCAGACGGGTTTCATCAGCCAGTAGCTTAAAAAAATCTACCGGTGCCAGTTCGTGTTTGATCGGAGTATCCATGCGACCTGCGATCCTGATGGTTATTTATATATGGATTATCATATATATGTTATTTCATATGTCAATTTGCAGCGACTCACTGTTTCAGCTCAGCAGGACTGTATCCAGCACAGCGCCACCTCGATGGATGCCGCCTTCGCTGCTTTGTGCCGCTTTGGTGCGGCATAAATAGCCGCCATCAAGGGCATCCAGACCGAGCGTAAAGATACCCAGTTCAGTCATATGATTTGAACTTATCGCCACTTTGCCCTGGCGCAGGCTGGTCAAAGCCTCGGTGCGCACCCGTGCATCAATAGATCGGCGCAGTCCTGCTTTGGCAGCTGTGCTTTGGCGGCCTCATCTCGGGCCACGTTGCCACCGCCTTCCTGCTGGGTTTTGTACCAGAACCCCTGGTTAATATGTTTTACTGCCTGCGCTGTTGTCAGCTCAGCAAGGGCAAAAGAGGGCACTACGGCTTGTTGCAGCAGGCGAAGCTCAGCGGCCGTCAGGCCAAACCGCGCTGCGATAAGTTCAGGTGTTGTCAACAGCAATGTGGTCAGCCGGTGCTGAAACCATTTGCTGCCAGTGAGCTGGCCTGCCAGGGTCGGGCACTGTGCCACAGTGCTTTGTTCCAGTTTGGCCCTGAATAACCAAAAATGCTGATCAAGTTCGGCGGATGGGTTATAGCCGGCGCGCCAGTATATTAAGTCCACCCTTTGCTGCTGCCAAATCAGCTGATGCTGCTGGTTGATACTGGCTTGCTGCAACTCTGGGACAGTTACCCTTTGTACCTGCACCCCTAGGCGCGTTACCTCGTGACACAGCAGTTGCTGGTCAAAAATATTATCTTCGTTTGCTTCCACTACTATCAGCATCAGGGCTGTGTTTGCAAGTCTGTCTGGAGTCAGGCGCTGCGCTTCTGGTGGTCCGGGCTGCGCTTCTGTTGTTCCAGGCTGCGCTTTTAAGGCGGCTTGCTGTGCAGCCTGTGCCAGTAACGCGGCCTGCAACTGAGTGGCGTTGTTGCTGGCAAAGGTTGCATCCAGATGTTGTTGCAGTAGTTGCAGGTAGGCGGCGTTAAGCGGCCCCATGCCGGCCGCCACAGGGTTGGATTCAACCCAGCGCCACTTTGACTGTTGATCCAGCAGAAAATCATGCCGGTTCAGCATGATATTGCGGCTGCGTAAATGAAGCTGACCGCCGCTTTGTTGCTTAATAGCCGCAAGCTGGCGCCAAATCTCCCCCGGTACTGTGCTGGATTTAGTCAGTTGTTCTGTCTGCGCCAATAACCAGTCCGGTGTCGTGGCGGCTTTGGCTTGCAGTTGCCCAAGCAATTGCGCCAGTTTTTGCGCCGCAGCAAACTGCTCTGTGCTCAGCTGCCAGGGGGTTAATGACACCGGCACCGGCACAAAGCCCTCTGCACCTTGTAACCCAAGCTGTGCTGCCCACAGTTGCTGGTTGATCTGCTCTGGTTTTAATGGTGCCCAAGGCTGTTGTCGATATGAGCTGGTTGTCGCTTTCACTGATCTGTTGTGTACCGTAGTCATGTTATTCCCCTGTTGTGTTCAGCAAAAAGTCGATGCTAAAGCCGGTGATACAGGCCGTCAGAAACACGACAGCGATAAAAGCGAGCAGCAAAGGCCACTGAAAAATCCGCTTTAGAATAATCATTTCCGGCAAACTGGCGCCGGCGCCCCCTATGGTCAGTGCCATCACAGATCCATAACTCATGCCTTTGCCCACCAGACTCAGTGCCAGCGGGATAATCGAACTGGCCCGAACATACAACGGAATCCCCAGCAGTGCCGCGATCGGGATCAAAATCCATTGATTTAAATTGCCAAGCTGCTGAAAAAAACCTGTGGGTATATAACCGTGGATCACTGCGCCCAACAGCACTCCAAACAGCAGGTGTGGCAGGAAACTTTTGGTTTCAGTCAAAGCCCGGCCAAACAGCGATTGCAGATAAGGACCAGAAAAAGACCGCGCTGGTGCAGGAGTCGCCACAGCAGCATCGCTGCTGCAACTACAGGACTTCAGTTCAGGCAGCGTGACAAAACGCTGAAAATTCAGCCAGGACAACAGCACACCTGCTGTGAGAGCAATCAGCAGCACTGCAGCACTGTACAGCAGGGTTAAAGCTGCGCCAAACACGCTAAGCAGTAATACCACCAGCACAGGGTTTAACAGCGGCGAGGTCAGCAAAAAGGTCATTACAGGGCCAAAAGCGGCATTGGCGCGCAGCATGCCGACCAGCATCGGCAGCGTGGAGCAACTGCAAAAAGGGGTAATGGCCCCGAGCGCTGCCGCAGTCAGGTAACCCCGGCCGCCACTGAGTAAGGCCTGAATACGTGCGGCCGGAAACCTGTCTTGCAACACCATCACCAGCATGCTGATCAGTATAAATAACAACAATAATTCGCTCAGGGTGCCAATAAAAAACTCAACACTGGCGGTAAAAGCAGGGGAAAACATGAGCTCGTTCATGGTTTGTCCTTAAGTTTATATTTCGAACATCTTGGAAATAATAATATTTCGACAAACATGGAAGTGTCAAATCATATTTCGATATTTATGGAAGTATTTTGTCAAAAAGCATAGACTGCAAAGCGAAGCTGCTGGCGCAAACCGCGTCTGTCCTGATGTTGTGACAGGTGGTTCCGGGCTTCAGACAAAAAATTGCGGAGTGATAATGGAAGTAAACAGCGAACTGGAACTGGCCGCCGCCCAATTGGCTGAACTTGGGCACCCAACCCGGCTTGGTATTTTCAGGGTATTGGTACGGGCAGGGCGTAGTGGGGTCGCAGTGGGAGACATTCAGCTGGCGCTGGATATTCCGGGCTCCACTTTGTCTCATCATATCAGCCGGATGAGCAAGGTGGGCCTGATGACGCAGCGCCGTGATGGCCGCACCCTGTATTGCAGTTTAGCCTTTGAAACCGTGGAGGCGCTCTTGGGCTTTTTATATGCCGAATGTTGTATTGGCATGCCGCAAGCGCAGACTGCACCGCAGGGCAATTGTTGTGATTAAGCCAAACTGGCAAACAGAAAAAACAAAATGCCAGTCTTTGCGACTGGCATTTTTATCATGAAGGTACAGAACCTGAGCTATGCCGTTTTGTTACGGATTATAAAACTCACCCGATTTACGCAGGTAAAAGAACCAGTTTAATACCAGACATAAAGTGTAGAAGGCGGCAAAACCTATCATGGCGTATTCCGGCGTGGCGGCTTTAATTTGTTCACCCAGTACCTGAGGAATATAAAAAGCGCCATAAGCTGCTACTGCGGATGTCCAGCCTAACACCGGGCCAGCCTGCTCTTTTGGAAAGACCACGGCTATGGTTCTGAACGTCGAGCCGTTACCAATACCACTGGCGGCAAATAAACCTAAGAAAATCAGGAAACAAGGCACAAAATATTGCTCCGGCGTTGCACTCTGATAGGCCAGTTGCATGTAATAGGCTGCGCCTAAAGCACAAACAATCATGATCACTGAACAAATTTGCGTCACCAGTGCACCACCCACTTTATCCGCCACCCAACCACCGACAGGACGGATCAAGGCACCAATAAAAGGTGCTATCCAGGCATAAGTTAAAGCGCTGGGGCCATTGGGGTTTGGTGTCGTGTGGGTCATCACACCGTCCACCATGATATGGCTATAACCAAAAATCACCTGAATTGACAGCGGGAAAGCGGCGGAAAAACCGATAAAAGAACCAAAGGTCATGATGTAAAGCACACTCATCACCCAGGTGTGTTTGTTATTAAAAATTTTGTACTGTCTGTCCAGGCTGGTGCGGATGGCTCCCGGCAGCAGTTTTAACAACATCACAGTGCTGAATAATACCAGAATAATGACAATTTCTTTGGGAATGCCAAAACCTGAACCATTGGTATTTTCCGGCAACATTAACCACAAACCAAGGATCGAGGTTAAAAAGCCAATGCCCAGCATGGCTAAAATAATGGCAAATGAAACTGGCGCAGCTGGCAGTTTGGGCGTGACTTCTTCGGTGTTCAGGTTATTGGTGCCAAACCACAATAAAAACGCCAGCGGCACTAAAGTGATCAGCCAGGAAAAGCCTGAGTTCTGGATCCAGGTTTGAGTACCGGCCGCAATGGTGCCAATCACAGTACCACTGGCTTTTTCCAGCACCATTGGGTCACCGGCGCCAAAAATTGAAAACACACCATAAGACATGAAAAGCGGTACCGCAATTTGCACTGTGGTGACGCCAAAGTTACCCAGGCCGGCGTTTAACCCCAAAGCCAGACCCTGCTGTTTTTTCGGGAAAAAGAAGCTGATATTCGACATGGAGGAGGCAAAGTTACCACCGCCAATACCGGATAACAGTGCCATTAGCTGAAACACCCACAGCGGTGTAGTTTTATCCTGCAGCGCTAAACCCGTGCCGACAGCCGGGATCATCAGCAAAGTGGTGGTTAAAAACAGCGTATAACGGCCGCCACAAAGCCGGACAAAAAAGCTTGATGGAATACGTAAAGTAGCGCCCGTTAAACCGGCAATAGCGGTTAAGGTAAATAATTCACTGGTGGTAAAAGGAAAACCCACGTTTAACATTTGTACTGTGACAATACTCCACAGCATCCAGACACCAAAACCACATAACAGGCTGGGAATGGAAATCCACAGGTTCCGGTTTGCAATTTTACTGCCTTGCTGTTGCCAGAAGGTTTCGTTTTCCGGCTCCCAACGTTTTAAATTCGACATAGTTCCACTCCGAGCTAACCCACAAAAGGTGCGATGAAACTATGCAGGCATGGCGGCAAGGCCACAATGAGTCTGAGGAGTTAGTCCAAACTGGTTTCCTGGGCAGAATAGATACCTACAAAGTGGTATTTTTACTGAGGTTCTCAGGTTTTTGTTTTATAAACAATGGTTTATGGTCGTGATTTTGCCAAAGGGAAATTCCGGGCATTTTGCACTTTGTCCGGTCTTTGCGCCAGACATGATATAAATCAACTTTATCGGTCAGACAAGCATGCAGCATAAGCGCATCAGTCCCAGACAGTGTTGGAGCAAAAGATGTCAGATTGTAAAACCACAGTAATGCTGGTGGACGACCACCCGCTGCTACGCAAAGGATTACGCCAGTTATTGGCTTTTGAGGCTGAATTTGAAGTGGTGGCCGAAGCGGGGTCTGGCGCTGAAGCACTCACCACAGCGCCTGAACTGGATCCGGATTTAATTATTCTGGATTTAAATATGCAGGGGATGGACGGGCTGGAAACCTTAAAACGGCTGCGGGACGAAGGTGTCACCTCCCGTATTGTGATGCTGACGGTGTCGGACAGTAACGAAGATGTGATTAAGGCCATTGGTCTTGGCGCTGACGGTTATCTGTTAAAAGACTCAGATCCGGATGAACTATTGGAGCAAATTAAAAAAGCCGCCAGTGGCAAAATGGTGTTAAGCGACGCCGTGAACGCTGCCCTTGCTACCGCCATTCGCCGTCCGGCGGAAAAACCAGCCGCTGACATTAACAGCCTGACCAACCGTGAATATGAAATTCTTAGTCTGATCGCCAAAGGTCAGAGCAATAAACTGATTGCCCGTGAGCTGGATATTTCCGACGGCACAGTGAAGGTGCATGTCAAACACCTGCTGAAAAAACTGAATTTACGCTCCAGGGTGGAAGCTGCGGTCTGGATGGTGAATCACCAGGGGCGTCAAGGCAGCTAGTGCTGCTGACCACAGCGCAATAACCACCGTCAGCAGCAGAGCCTTGTGAATACGGAGCTATCTTATGCCGAAGGAAAAAAAACCAATATTGTCGTTTCAGCAGGCGCTTGCGCAGTTGCTGGAAGCTGTCAGCTGCCACCAGCAGGTGCAACAAGTGCCTTTGTCTCAGGCGCTCGGTATGGTATTGGCTGAGGACATTCACTCACCTTTGCAAATTCCGGCTTATACCAATGCAGCTATGGATGGTTATGCCTTTTGTTATGCCGATGTCGCCAGCAGCAAAACTTTCCATCTGATTGGGCAAAGTCTGGCCGGACATCCTTATCAGGGTGAATTAACAGCGGGTTGTTGTATTCGCATTATGACAGGGGCCAAGCTGCCGCAGGGGCTGGACACAGTAGTGATGCAGGAGCAGGTCAAGCTGACTGACGAAGGTCTGGTGCAACTTTGTATCGAACCCAAAATGGGCGAGCATGTGCGTTTGGCCGGTAGTGAAATTAACAAAGATGCCACAGTGCTGCGCCGTGGCGAGCGCCTTGGCCCTTTGCAGCTTGGTCTGGCTGCCACCTTAGGTTTTGCAGAGCTTCCGGTTTATCAAAGGTTGAAAGTGGGAGTGATGTCCACCGGCGATGAGCTGGTGGCGCCCGGTCTTGCGCTGGGTGAAGGTCAGTTGTATGACAGCAACAGATTTGTAATAGGCGCTATGTTACAGCGTCTGGATGTGGAGCTGGTTGATTATGGCTGGATTGCTGATGATCCGGTTTTGCTCAAAGCCGCCTTTGACCAGGCCGCCTCTGAAGTCGATGCGCTTGTTACCAGTGGCGGGGTATCGGTTGGTGATGCTGATTACACCCGTCAGGTGTTGTCGGAGCTTGGCCAGATAAATTTCTGGCAGGTGGCGATGAAACCCGGTAAACCTTTTGCGTTTGGCAAACTTGGCCACTGCTGGTTTTTTGGTTTGCCCGGTAACCCGGTGTCGGCTGTGATTACATTGGATCAGCTGGCACAACCAGCTTTGCGTAAACTCGCTGGTGAAACATGCAAAATGTCGCTTGAGCTTGCTGCTCTGGTTAAACGCAAATTCCGCAAAAAACCGGGCCGGCTGGATTTTCAGCGAGCTGTGCTCTCCGTGACAGATGGGCAGTTGCAGGTCGCGCCTGTTGCCATGGACAGCTCTGGCATGTTGTCTTCGTTATTGGCGGCCGATTGTCTGGTGCCGCTGGCGCTGGAGTCGGCCGATATCGAGGCAGGTGAGTGGGTGCAGGTTCAGCTGTTGTCCGATTGGCTCAAATGAAAAAAAGCGGTCTTCCTGTTACATACATTAAGGTTGAGTTAAAGCCCTGTGCTTTGTGGGCAAGGGTTCTGGCCTTTGCATATAAAACTTTCGCCGCATATTCAGAGTGTAAAATTAGCGCTAATATAATCAACATTAATATGATAAATCCTTGTCTCTGTTGATGAAATTACTGGTTCAAACTGCTTTTAGTCCAAGAGGCGTTGCTGCCTGGCTGATTTTGTTATTGGGTTTGCTGGCCACAGCAGCCTTATGGCATGGCCTTTTGACTAATCAACAGCAAAGGGCTGAGGCTGAGTTTGAACTCCATAACCGCGAAGTGTTGGCTGCTATTCAAAAACGCTTACAGGGCCACGAACAAATTTTATTAAGTGGTGCCGCTTTATTTGATGCCAGTGAGCAGGTAGACAGCAAAGAATGGCGCAACTTTGTTGCCAGGCTCAAACTGGAACAAAACTACCCCGGTATTCAGGGGGTTGGCGTGGTCAAAGCCATTCCGGCGGCCGAACTTGCGGTTTATCAGACCATGGCAAAAGCCGAGCATTTACCACTGATGTACCCCGCAGGACAACGTGATTTTTACACCGCCATTATGTATCTGGAGCCCGACAACGACCGAAACAGGGTCGCCCTTGGTTACGATATGTTTTCAGAGTCTGTACGCCGTAAAGCGATGCAATATGCGGTGGAGCACAACAGCACCAGCATTTCCGGTAAAGTGACGTTAAAACAGGAAATTAAAGGCCCGCAGCAAGCCGGTTTTTTAATGTATGTGCCGGTGTTTTATAACAACAGACCCGTTACTACTGCTGCCGAACGTTGGGCGGCGTTATTTGGTTTTGTTTACAGCCCTTACCGGATGGACGATCTGATGCGGGGCATTCTGGGCAACAAAGAACTGATGGTGGACTTTACCATTCATGATGGTGAACCAGCCTCAGATGCAACGCTGATGCACAACTCTGCACGTTGGCACGAGCCAGAACCTCATCATCAGGCGCTATTTTCCAGCCGTTATCTGATCCCGGCTTATGGCCATCAATGGTTATTAACCCTAACCAGTCGTCAGGCCTTTGAGCGTCAATTCAATTCGTTGTTGAACTGGTCCTTGCCGCTTTCCGGTTTGGCTATTAGCAGCTTATTGTTTTTATTAGTATTAGAGCTATTAAGCCGGCAGCAACAGGCGCTGATGCTGGCCGAGCGGTTAGCCAAACAACGTGCCGAATCTGAAGCCCGTTTTCATCAGTTGTTTTTACATATGGGGCAGGGGGTGTTGATTTATAACGCCAGTGCCCAACTGGTGGATGTTAATCCGGCTGCGTTAAAGCTGATGGGACTGACCATGGCGCAGTTGCAAGGCAACTCAGCGCTGCCAGGTGACTGGCAAATCAACCCGCCACAAGCGTTGCCGCCAGCGCCGCTGCAACCGGTGCTGGACGTGTTGGTGTCGGGCGAAGGTAAAACCAGTGAAGAGATAGGTTTTTGGCATGCTGAATTGCAGGCTTATTTGTGGTGCAATCTGGACTTATATCCGCAGTTTGCCGTGGATACGCATCAGTTGGAAAAAGTGTATCTGGTGCTCAGCGACATTACCGAGCGTAAAAGAGTGGCGCAGATGAAAGATGAGTTTGTTGCTACTGTGAGTCACGAGCTGCGCACGCCACTGACCTCAATTTCCGGTGCACTGGATTTATTGTGCCATCAGGTGCTGGAAGATGAAGGCCATGCAGCGCTCAAACAACATATGTTGCAGGTGGCTTATGACAATAGCAAAAGACTGACGCTGCTGATTAACGACTTATTAGATCTGGAAAAAATTGCGGCGGGTGGTATGAGCTTTGATATCAAACCCCTGTTGTTAATGCCAATTCTGACCATCAGTGTGGAAGCCAATCAGGTTTCAGGCAGCAAAAGGGGGATCCGGCTTGAGCTCAGCCGCCCGGCTGAAGATGTGCCGGTATTAGTCGATAGCCTGCGTTTGCAGCAGGTGCTGGCCAATTTGTTGTCCAATGCCATTAAGTTTTCGCCTGACAATTCTGTGGTAAGGCTTGGGATCAGCACTGTGCCTGGTTTTATCCGCATCAGTGTTTGTGACAGCGGCGAAGGCATTCCACAACAATTCCGGCCGATGATTTTCCAGAAATTCAGTCAGGCCGATGCCTCCAGTAGCAAAAGACAACAGGGTACAGGCCTGGGGCTGGCCATTTGTAAAGAGCTGGTGGAACGCATGAATGGGCGCATCAGCTTTAGCTCAGAAGAAGGGGTTGGCAGCTGTTTTTATGTTGATTTGCCCCTCGCCTGAGCCTGGCGCAGCCGACTGTCGTGACTGATCAGGCTGCCGTTTATTTCTCCTCATCAGCAATACCTCTTTTGCGCTGTTAGCGTGCTGTAACTTGCTTGATCCAGGTCAACAAGCCTTGTCTTTTGAGCGCTCACACTGGCTGTATTCAAGTGATTGAGGGTGAACTGATGCGTTTAGTTGATTTGTTGTTGCAACAATTGCAACAGGCCGGTGTGCAACAAATTTTTGGTATACCGGGTGATTTTGTGTTGCCGCTTTTTGCCGAGCTGGAGCAGGCGAAAAAGTTGCCGCTGTATTATGTCAGCCATGAACCTTCGGCTGTGTTTGCTGCCGATGCGGCGGCCCGTTTTGCCAATCAGCCAAGCGCCGTTTTGCTTACTTATGGCGCCGGAGCACTGAATGCGGTGAACGCGGTGGCGCAGGCTTATGTGGAGCAGGTGCCGCTGGTGATCATGGCCGGTTTCCCGTCCCGTGCTGAAATCGAACGTGATTTACATATCCACCATCAGGCCAAACATCTGGACTCACAACGCGATATTTACCGCGAAATTACCTGTGCCCAAGTGCGGCTGGACGATGTGCACACCGCAGCTGCTGACCTGTGTCGTGCTATTCAGACCTGTCAGCGTGAATCACGCCCTGTGCTGATTGAAATCCCTCGGGATGCTGCCTGCTGGCCACTGGCTCATGCCCAGGTGGCACAAGCCATAGCGGCTTTGCATTGCCAGCAGCAGGGGCAGGATCCTTTATATCGGCAAGAGCTGCAACTGGCCTGTGACGCTATGTTAAAACGGCTGCAGCAAGCGAAAAAACCAGTGTTGTTATGTGGCATTGGCATCAGGCGTTTTGCCGCTGTGTCTTTGGTAGAAGAACTCGCCAGCCGGCTGAATGCGCCAATGCTCACCACTTTGCTGGGGCGAGCCTGTGTCAACCAAAACCATCCGCAGTATGCCGGTGTTTTTGTTGACCGACAGGATACGGCCGCACTGGCCTTGTTGGCCGATGCTGATTTAATTATTCAGCTAGGGGTTATCCAGAACGACAGTAATTTTGCCGCTCATCAGGAAATTTTTACACCGGAAAAACTGCTGCTTATTCAGCAGGGTGAATTAAAAATGGCTGGGGTGATATTTCATGATTTGCCTATTGCTGCGTTGCTGCAGCAGCTGTTACAGATGCCGTTACCGGAGTTTGTCAGCCGTAGTTTACCGCATAACAGCTTGCGCTCAGCCACTTGTGATCACCCGGCCTTCAAGCCGGAACCGGCGAAAGTGCCGGCTCAGACTTTAGCTGAAACCGAACCCCAGCCCGCCTTTAATTCTGCTTCAGCTTTAACCTTGATTGACCAACTATTAAGCCAGCAAACAAAGCTGGTGCCTGTGATCAGTGATATTGGCGATTGTTTGTTTGCATCTTTACAGGTCAAGCCTACTTATCTGTTGGCGCCAGCTTATTACGCCTCCATGGGCTATGCGGTACCGGCCGCTCTTGGGGTGCAGGCGGTCAGTGGTTTAAGACCGCTGGTTTTGGTGGGCGATGGTGCTTTTCAGATGACAGGGCTGGAGCTTGGCCACTGTGCCCGTTATGGTTTTGCGCCTGTGGTGCTGCTGCTCAATAACAGCGGTTGGCAGATGATTAAAGCCTTTTCGCCAGAGCTCAGTTCCACCTCGTTGCAGGGCTGGAATTATTCGGCGATAGCGCGGGGCATGGGCGGTGGGGCTTATCAGGTGTGGAGTTTGTCGCAGCTGGAAAGTGCTTTTGTGCAGGCACTGCAGGACGATAAAAGATTTTCATTGATTGAAGTGATGTTACCGCCAGGCAGCAGCAGTGCAAGATTACAGCAATTTGCGGCAGGTTTTTTATCGGCGCAAAAAAAGCCAGCGCCTTTGGCTGGCTGCTAACAACAATGGAAAAACCGGTGCAGCAACTTTAGCTGCAGCACCGGTATAACAAAGCAAGTGGCGCTGGACCTTGCCGTAAGAACAGCTTGTTACTGCCATTTTTGCCGTCGCGCCTGATCTGAGGCTTTTGCTTCTACCCAGGCCGCGCCATCGGCGTCATATTGTTTTTTCCACAGCGGCGCTTTGGTTTTTAAATAATCCATAATAAATTCGGCACCGGCAAAGGCGCTGCCTCGATGTGCCGATGCCACGCCCACCAGCACTATTTGTTGTTGTGGTGCCAGTACGCCAATACGGTGCACCACCGACACAGCTTTTAACGCAAATCTTTGTGCTGCTTCAGTGGCTATCTGCAGCAGTGCTTTTTCGGTCATACCCGGGTAATGCTCCAGCTCCAGTGCCTGAAGTTGCAGCTGTGGATGATCCCGCACCAAACCGACAAAAGTGACCACAGCACCACAATAAGGGGTGGCAGCCAGCTGCTGATAAATATCCTGCAGGGAAAAATCAGCGTTTTGCACCCGGATATCGAACTTAGGCTGTAACTGTTGTTCTTTCTGCGGCTGTTCCTTCTGCTGTTGTGCTGTTGGCATATTGAGTTCTGGCATCAGACTAACCTCCGGTGACAGGTGGGAAAAACGCCACTTCATCGCCTGGCTGAACCAGCACCTCAGTGCCACAAAGTTGCTGATTCAATGCACAGAGCAGGTTGTTGTCTGCCAAAGCGCCGGCAAAAAGCGCAGATTGCTGGCGCAGCTGGTTGAGCAGCTCAGATACAGCACAAGGGGTATGCAGCGGCATTTGCAGGCTGGCACATTGTAATCTTTCGCGTAGTGCGCCAAAAAACAGGATTTTAATCATGAGGTTGCTCCGTTATTGCCTGTGCTTTGCGTTGAGTTAAAAAAGCCGCTCTTTGCCAGAGTCCGGATTTACCACCGGTTTTTTCCTCCAGCTGAATGTGACTCACCACCAGTGCCGGATCCACAGCTTTACACATATCGTGAATGGTCAGGGCGCTGACGGCCGCAGCTGTTAAAGCCTCCATTTCCACGCCGGTATTGCCGTTGACGGCGCAGGTGGCAACAATCTGTAGCTGGCCAAGCCTTTCGTCGAGGCTGAATTCAATTTCTACTTTATTCAGTGCCAACGGATGGCATAAGGGGATCAAATCGCTGGTTTTTTTGGCCGCCATAATGCCGGCGATACGGGCACAGGCCAGTGCATCCCCTTTTTTCAGACCGGCACTTTGTAATAATGCAATCACCGCAGGTGTGGTTTGTACCAAAGCCGAAGCAATAGCCTGGCGCTGACTGTGTTGTTTGCCGCCCACATCCACCATGCGGGCGCTGCCATCCTGGCTCAGATGCGTCAGCTCAGTGTTGGCTGCCATGGTTGTGCTGGTTAAATCTTGTGGCATCTCATCTTCTCCTTGGGTTAGGTCGGCCAGTCAGCGTGGGCAACATAACCGGGTTTCATCAAGAGGGGCGCTGCCGTCGGCCTTCACCGGCTGCAATAGCAGAGGCGCAAAATTGCACGGACCTTGTCTGGCATCAAGCTGCGGCAGCACCAGCTGTTGCATCGCCAGTTCACAGGCAGAAGGGGAGCCCGGCATCGCCACCAGCAGCTTGTGATTGGCAAGGCCAGCGACGGCATTTGATTGCAAAGCTGCACTGCCAATATCGCTAAAAGACAGCTGGCGGAACAGCTCACCAAAGCCGGGCACTTGCTGATCAAACAAAGCGCTGATGGCGGCAACAGTACAGTTGTCGGCGGAAAAACCGGTGCCACCATTCAGTAAAATTACCTGATGCTGGTTTTCACACAGCAGCCGCGATACTTCAGCGCGGATTTGATATTTATCCGACGCCACTATGGCCCTGTGGCTGAGCTGATGGCCGGCTTGTTGCAACAGATGGCAAATCAGATCGCCGCTGCTGTCGGTGGCCGGTGTATGGCGGCTGGACACTGTCAGCACCACCACTGACAGTGGTTGGAACTCTTTGGCGGTTTTAGCCATAAGGTGTGATCTCCTGAAGCATTTGATACTGCTGTTGTTGGCGCTGATAACGCCTTGTGGCTTGTTGCCACTCATCCGGTGTATTGGTGTTTAATAGGGCTTCGGGCACAGGGCAAGGCAGGCTCTGACCGCCACAATAGTGCAGTAGCGCAGTGACCGATAAAGTGGCACCAGGGGCACAACTTGTTGGCTGGTTGTGGGCGGCGGCTTGTTGCAGCTGCTGTAACAACCACTGTCGCACTGCACTGTTGTTTGGGATCACGGCAGGCAGCGGTGAAGCTTCGAAACTGGCACAAGGGTACCGCCATAACAGAGCCAGCAGCTGTGGTTCCAGCAGTGGCGTGTCCACCGGCAGCAGCAGGCAGCTTGGTGCATGCACCTGTAATAAGGCCGCCTGAATACCGGCTAAAGGCCCAGCGCCAGGGTACAGATCATAAATAAAACCGGGTTGATTGCGGCTGATTAAAATCTGGTCACAGCCCGCCGCTTTGGCCAGCGCTACGGTGCGGCTTAGCTGACTTTGTCCGGCCAGTTGCAACAGGGCTTTGTCTTGTCCCATCCGGCTGGAGCGGCCGCCGGCCAGAATAATAGCGCTTTTAAGCGGATTGGCCGCGCTGCTGTGGTGTTGTTTTTGGTCTGTCATATCGAAAACCTGCCTGTTGTCACAAAGCTGCATCAAATGCCTTTTTACTGCCGCACTTTAACCTGGGTGTTTTAACCGCCAATCATCGCCAGGTGGCGGGTGGCGCCGGTGTTGTGCTCGGCCAGGGCATGGCTGCTGCTTTTAAACTGCAGGCTGTGTTGTAAAAACTGCCGCACAGCTTCGGGATCGTCCTGCGTCAGCAAATGACGCAAACTGCGGTGTTGTTCGGTAAACAGACAAAGATACAGCTCGCCAAGGCTCGACACCCTGAGCCTGTTACAGTCGGCGCAAAAGTCTTTGCTGTAAGGCATGATAAGGCCAATGCCGCCCCGATGCTGTGGATGGAAAAACTCCTGCGCTGGCCCGGCATGGGCGTCTTTGACACCCAATAACCAGCCGGCGGCGAGCAGCTGCTGCTTGATACTGTCGCCAGACAGATGTTGGCGGGCAAAAAAGGCATTGTTGTCGCCGGTTTGCATCAGTTCAATAAAACGTAAAGTCACAGCACGGTTTTTGACAAAAGCCATAAAGTCGGGCAGTTCACCGGCATTATGCTGACGTAGCAGTACTGTGTTGAGTTTCAGTTTTTTAATGCCAAGGCTGCTGGCCAGGTCAATACCTTCCAGAATATCCGGCAGTTTGTCCTGACCTGTCACCAGCGCAAAAGTGGCGGGATCTAGGCTGTCGACACTGACATTGAGTGCATCCAGCCCTGCGTCCAGCCAGCTTTGAATATCCCGTTTAAGCCGGTAGCCATTGGTGGTCATCGCGACCTGTTCTATGCCAGGCACTGCTTTACAGGTGGCAATAATGTCGCACAAGTCACGGCGCAAGCTGGGTTCACCGCCGGTCAGGCGGATTTTGCGGGTGCCACAAAGGGCAAAGGCGGTCACCAGACGTTTAATTTCCGGCAGCGTCAGCTCTTCCGCGCGGCTTGCACATTCATTGCCATCTGGCAGGCAGTAGCTGCAACGAAAGTTGCAACTCTCCGTCAGCGACAGCCTTAAGTAGCTGAAGCGGCGGTTAAATTGATCTTGAAGCATCACTACACACCTTTCCTGAGTGGGGAGGTCTGACCGTTTCCCGTCAGGCCCGGTGGCCCAATTGCCACGGCTGCTGCAGGCGGATTGCATGTGGCAATCACCTATCCGGAATATCAGGACTTAGCTTGCACAGCTCGGCGTTGTGCTTATGGTAGAGGCAGAGACGGGGGATTGTTATGACCTTGAAGGGGGCTTTTGGCTACTCCCTAAGGGGTATGCGGAGTGCTTCAGCTGCTCTGCTGTTTGGCGCCTTATGCCTGCCCTGTTGCCGGCATGGCCGGATAAAAAGCCGGCTTTATTCAGGCTATTTCTGAAGTGATTGCTAAAATTTTTGTTTCGTTCTAAGCTGCGTGCCCTTTTTATTTTTGTGGTCTGACTGACCGGATTTGTTGTTGGGCGTTCAGCCGGGCAATTTCCGTTCTAAAGCAATACCACACGCATAAGTGCAGGACTCTGGGCTATTTTTACAAGAGCAGGTTTGAGATAAACAGCTTCTGATAAAACCAGCAAAGCACAGCAAAGGTTTTGTGCTTTTACTCAGGCGATACAACTGTGGTCTGAGTGCAGAGTCAACCGAGGTAATAACGATGACTAAAGCAATTATTCTGGTTCTGGATAGTTTTGGTATTGGCAGTGCACCAGATGCCGAAAAATTTGGTGATGCCGGCGCCAACACTTTTAACAGTATTGCGCGTGCTTTTGCCAAAGCCAAAGGCCGGCAACTGGCGCTGCCGCATCTGGCACGTTTAGGGCTGGTGAAAGCTGCTTTTGGGGCTTCGTCTGAAATGGCAGCTGTGGCCGATTTAGAGCCGGTGCAGGGCGCTTATGGTTTTGCGGCGGAATTGTCCAGTGGCAAAGATACCCCGAGTGGCCACTGGGAAATTGCCGGTGTGCCTGTGTTATTTGACTGGGGTTATTTTCTTAATAAACAACAGAGTTTTCCACCAGAGCTGATTGACGAATTATGTGCCCGCACCGGTGTGCCCGGTATTCTCGGCAATTGTCATGCCTCAGGCACTGATATTCTGGTGAAGCTTGGTGATGAGCATATTCAAACTGGCATGCCAATTTGTTACACCTCTGCCGACAGTGTGTTTCAGGTAGCTGCGCATGAAGAGCATTTTGGCTTAGATAAACTCTACCACTTTTGTGAAGTCGCCAGAGAGTTGCTGGACCCTTACAATATCGGCCGGGTGATAGCACGGCCGTTTTTGGGTGATGCGGCAGACAATTACGCCCGTACCGGTAACCGCAAGGATTATTCAGTATTACCACCGGCACCAACACTGCTGGATAAGCTGACCCAGGCCGGTGGCACTGTGGTCAGCATTGGTAAAATTGCCGATATTTACGCCCATCAGGGGATTAGTAAAAGCGTGAAAGCCAATGGCCTGGCCGCTTTGGTGGATACCACGCTGGCTGAATTTGCCAAGGCGCCGGATCGCAGCCTGATTTTTACCAATCTGGTGGATTTTGACCAGAACTACGGCCATCGCCGTGATGCGATAGGTTATGGTGAAGCGCTGGAATATTTTGACAGCCGCCTGCCGGAAATTATCAAAGCGCTTGATGAAGACTCAGTGCTGCTGATGACGGCCGATCATGGCTGTGATCCGACCTGGGTTGGCACCGAACACACCCGCGAATTTGTGCCTGTGCTGTTCAGTGGCCCCAAAGTAGCGGCGGTCAATTTAGGGCAAAGACAAAGTTTTGCCGACATGGGCCAAACGCTGGCCGAATTTTTTGGTCTGGAAAAACTGGCTTATGGTGAGTCATTTTTAGCCCAGACCCGTAAATAAAACGAACAGATAACTGATAAGAGACAATCAATGACCACTCCACATATTCATGCCGAAGTAGGCGCTTTTGCCCAAACTGTATTAATGCCAGGCGATCCGCTGCGCGCTAAACATATTGCCGATACCTTTTTAACCGACGTGAAATGCATTAACACAGTGCGCAATATGTATGGTTTTACCGGCAAATATAACGGCAAAGACGTGAGTGTGATGGGCTCTGGTATGGGCGTACCTTCAATGTCGATTTATGCCACTGAACTGGTGAAGTTTTATGGTGTAAAAAACATTATCCGTATTGGCTCCTGTGGTGGTTTACCGCTGTCGGTGAAAGTGCGTGAAGTGGTGATAGCTATGGGCGCCAGCACAGACTCAGCAGTGAACCGCAATCGTTTACAGGGCATGGATTTTGCCGCCCTGGCCAGTTTTGATTTATTAGAACGTGCTGTTGCCGCCGCACGCGCCAAAAATATCGGCGTTAAAGTGGGCAATGTTTTCACTTCTGATTTGTTCTACAACCCAAGCGAAACCCTGTTTGATACGCTGGAAAAATACGGCATTTTAGGGGTTGAGATGGAAGCGGCCGGTTTATACGGTGTCGCCGCCGAATTTGGCATTAACGCGCTGGCAATTATGACAGTGTCGGATCATATCCGTACCGGCGAATCGTTAAGCCCGGATGAGCGTCAGACCAGCTTTAACGAGATGGTTGAAATCGCGTTGGCACTGGCATAAGGGGCCTGTTATGTCGCTGAGCAGCAACAAAATGTTTTATGTGTCCTGGGAAGCTTTTCACCGTGCCACCAAAGAGCTGGCCAAATTATGCCTGGACGGCGAGTATGACAGCATAGTGGCGGTGAGCCGTGGTGGTTTGGTGCCCGCCGCTATTCTGGCGCGTGAGCTGAATATCCGGGTGGTGGACAGCATCTGTGTGTCAAGCTACGACCATGACCAGCAGCGCGAACTGAAAATTTTAAAAGATGCTGCCCTCAAAGACAGCCCTAAGCTACTGATTGTCGACGATTTAGTCGACACAGGCGAAACAGCCAAAGCACTGCGTGAACATTTCCCGCAAGCTTGTTTTGTCACTGTGTATGCCAAACCACAAGGCAAACCGTTGGTGGATAAATATATCACCGACATAGAGCAGGACACCTGGATCCAGTTGCCCTGGGATATGGAGCTGGCTTACAGCCGACCGCTGGCGGAACAATAAAGCTGCGTAGCAGTCTTGATGTAGCCAATAAAAAAGCGCCTGATGGCGCTTTTTTATTATTTTGTATTTGTTGCACAAAGTGCAACCTGAGCCTTGGCTCAGGTTATTTCAGCTGCAGTTTAACCCAGACCAGACGGTGATCTGAGCTGGCGCCTCGGCTATTGACCACTTGATGTAGAGGCTCACCTGTCGCTGGCCAGAACACCCCACTTTGTTTGACCTTTATGCCTGCTTTTGACGGCAATACATAATCGGCGCGCATCCGCCAACCTGCTGTGTGACTGGCGGCATGCGGATTATTATTGCTATGCAATTCGCCCCCTTTGCTGGTTGGCGTTGGGCTGCTGTTCACGGCACTGTGACTGAGCAGCGTTTGAATAGCGTCCCGAAATGCATCTCCCTCCACCGGGGAGGAATTTAAATCACCCAGAATCACAAAAGGGGCTTTAGCCTGATAACCGCCTTGCTGGCCATTGTCATCGTAAAAATACGACTGGCCCGACAGGTAATCCACCCAAAAACGCACTTCATCATGGTTACGATGGCCGTTGCGGTTTTCTGCGCCGTCAAAGACCGGTGGTGTGGGGTGGCTGGCCAAAATATGCAGGGGTTTGCCGTTGATATTCAGTGGTATATCCCAGTGTGATTTACTCGATAGCGGCATCTGCTGCCAGGCGTCTGGGCTAAACCAGGGGCTGCCATCGGCTTTGAGCGTGGTTTTATGGCCCGGCATATCTTTCCATTTAAAATGCTGGAAAGTGCGTACTTGCTGCTGGTGGATCGGGAAACGCGATAACAGCACCATGCCATATTGGCCCGGATAAAAACCAAAACCCCAGGCGTCTTCACCAGGTGTATTGACCTTACCGTCGTTGTTTAAATCAAAACCACTGGGCTGGCCGGTATTGACGGTATTGTAATAAAAATAGGGGTAATCAAGCGGCTTGCCGCCTTGCTGAGATTTTGCCAGGTAGTTGTCGATAAACAGCTGCACCCCGGCTTGAGGATCGGCAATATAATCAAATTCGTTCAGCAAAATTATATCGGGCTGCACTTGTTGAATAATGGCAGCGATATTTTTGATTTGTGGGTTGTCACCTTGCTTTAAGCGCTCTGACAGCACTTGTGGCCCGATAGGCTGGCCCTTTTCCACATAATTTTCTGCTTCCATACTGACGTTAAAAGTAGCGATAGTGAGTTCAGTGGCGGTCACAGGCAGAGCTCCGGTGAGGAAAGAACATAAAGTCAGCAAAGCTGCCGTCTTTTTCATTTGATTTTATCCATTTGGTAAAAGTGGCAATAGCATATGCAACAAGTCGAATTTAACCCAGAAATATTGCAATTAGATGGCTAGAATGCTGAATTTTGCGGCAAAATTCAGCGAAATATTGAGCAAACTTTGTTGGGAGTCTGCATATTTCTGGTCTGATATGTTACACTGATTTGACAAGAGGCGCTTTTGACCGCAACTAATTGGGTTAGTTCAACTAATCTGCATAAATTTAAAGGTCAAACAAGGCTGTAAAAAAAACGTAATGTTACTGCGTTAAGCTCGTCTCCCAAAATTAAACAACGATTTGCTTTAATCAGGGTTTGATACAACCTACAACTACCGGGTGAAAACAGATATGAAAATGAGACATATTGCTATGGCAGTTGCCGTGGCCTTAAGTTCTAGCTACGCCATGGCTGATACTTCTTCAGCAATCCGTGGTCGTATTTCTAATCCTGAAGGCGCAGCTGCCGCAGGTACCAAAGTTATTATTCTGCACGTACCATCAGGCACCAGCCGCACTGTAACCACTAACGAAAGCGGTAGTTTTGTTGCCTCTGGTTTACGTGTTGGTGGTCCATACAAAATTATCGTTGATTCAGACACTTATGCTGACGAAACTGTCAATGACGTGTTTCTGCAACTGGGCGACACTTACCAGCTGAACAAACAATTACAAGCCAACGACGTTGAACGTATTGCTGTGACTGGTTCAATTATTGCGACAACTTCTACCGCCAGTGCGAGTTATTTTGGTGAAGATCAGATTGAAAAGTCGCCAAGTTTAAATCGCGATATTAAAGACTTGGTTCGTAATAACCCTTTAGCTATCGTTTCTCCAGGCGCTAACAGTGAGTTATCAGTAGCTGGTACAAACCCACGTTTTAATAGTATCAATGTCGATGGTATTGCCCAGAATGATGATTTCGGTCTGAACTCCAATGGTTACCCAACTCAGCGTCCGCCAATTTCGATGGATGCAATCGAGCAAATTTCAATTGAGACTTCACCTTTTAATGCCAAGGCCAGCGGTTTTCAGGGTGCGTTAATTGATGCAGTTACCAAGTCGGGTACTAACGAAACCACAGGTTCATTCTTCTATGAAATGATGAACGATGGTATGGCAGGTACACCGTTTAACACTCTGACTGGTAAAGATGTTACTTTAGATTATGACACCAAAACTTTTGGTGCCACTCTGGGTGGGGCCGTAGTTGAAGACAAACTGTTCTTCTTTACTGCGGTAGAAAAATACAAAAACGAAAGCGCACCAATTTGGGGGCCTGCAGGTTCAGGTTCTTCAAACACAGTGTTAGCGACCCAGCAAGCTTATGAAGAAGTTATCCGTATTGCTTCGACTGTCTACGGTCAGGACGCCGGTACTTGGGATCTGATGCCGGTAGAGAATGACGAAAAGCTGTTGTTAAAACTCGATTGGAACATGAGTGATGTTCACCGTTCAGCTTTAACTTACCAATATAACAAAGGTAACAAAACTGAAAACACGACAACCAGTCGTAACGTGCTGCGTATGTCTTCGCACTGGTACAACAAAGAAGAAACGTTAAGTAACTTTGCTTATAAGTTGTATTCAGATTGGACGTCTGATTTCTCTACGCAGTTAAGTGCAACTTACATGCAGGTTGATACTGTGCAGGCCTCTTTAAACCCAGAGATCGGTGATGTATTGATCAAAACGGTGCCAGGTGCTGTACGTAACAACGAAGCGAACATCGCAATTGGTTCTGATGTATCACGTCATGCAAATGATCTGAAAAAGAAAATCTGGATTTTTGCCGCTGACGGTGATTATTTGATGGATGAACATCACCTGAGTTTTGGTTATCAGTTAAAACGCTCAGATCTGTTTAACTTATTCCTGCAAAATACCAAAGGCACCTATGAGTTTGCCAGCTTGGCTGATTTTGAAGCTCGTCGCGCCAAAATTACTTATAAAAATGCCAACAGCTTAAATCCTAATGACGCTGCTGCTTCTTTTGTTCGGGATGAACATGCTGTTTATGCTCAGGATGAATGGGCGTTAACAGACGAGTTCACGCTGACGTACGGTGCGCGCTATGAAATGTTAGCATCCTCAGACCTGCCTCTGGAAAACGCAGCATTTACGAAACGTTATGGCTTTAGTAATACTGAAAACTTAGATGGCATTGGTATTTTCTTGCCACGTGTTGGTTTCCAGTACAACGCGACTATGGATCTGACATTACGTGGTGGTGTAGGTCGTTTCTCCGGTGGCCAACCGACAGTATGGGTATCTAACAGCTACTCAAATACGTCTGTGGGAGTATCAGATACTGGTTCAATCAGTTCTTCTCCGGTATTCACCAACGTTGATTTAACTCAGGTGCCACAGTCGCTGATCGATCAAGTTGTGAACAGTACAATTTCGTCAGATATTAACTTTGTTGATCCAAATTATCGTTTACCGTCTGACTGGCGTGCTCAGTTAGCTGCTGACTATATCTTCAGCATCCCTGGTCTGGGCGATGATTTTGCATGGACGACTGAGTTTTTATATAGCCGTAAGAAAGATGATTCATTCTGGAAAGACGTTTCTCTGGAATTACCAGGCCGCTTAAGCGGTACTATCTTCAACGGTGCGCAAAACGTTTACACGTCATCTTCGGCTCGTCGTGACATTATGTTGACAAACACCGATCTGGAAGGGACATCAAAAATCCTCAGTACTTCATTGTCGAAAAACTGGGATAGCGGCGTACAGGCAACCATGTCTTATACCAATCAAGACATCGAAGATGTGCACGTAAGTACCAGCTCGACAGCCAGCAGTAACTACGGCAATAACATTGCAATTAACCGTAATGAAGCGATGTTAGGTCGTTCGACATTTGAAACAGAACACCGTTTTGTATTAAATCTGGGTTATGAGGCTGAGTTCTTTAGCGGTTATCCAACCAATTTCAACGTATTCTTCGAGCGTCGTTCAGGTCGTCCGGTGAACTACATTATGAACAACGTTGATATTGATGATCGCTCAGGAGCTGGTGGCGTGAACGGTCCATTAAGAAATCCTGGCGATTTCTTAAGTCCAAGAACCACAAACTCAGCGTTCCTGCCGTATATCCCGACGGCAAATGATCCAAACGTACGTTTTGCATCAGCTGAAGATGAACGTTTGTTCTTTGAACGTGTTGCTGCATTAGGTTTGGATAAATATGCCGGTGGTTTTGTACCAAAAGGTGCGGGTACTTCTCCATGGGTCAGCACAATGGATTTAAGTATTCGCCAGACGTTACCGGGTTTTGCTGAAGGCCATAGCGGTGTGTTCTATATCACAGTGAATAACCTGCTGAACCTGCTGAATGACGATTGGGGTCAGGTCTATGGTACGCGTTTTGGTAGCATTAACCTGATGGATGCATCTTATGATGCGGCAACCAAGCAGATGGTATACCGTGGTTACACGCCTACCTCTACTCCAAATGTGCCGTACACAGAGTTTTATGCTCCAGAATCGACATACCGTATTAAGGTTGGCGTGAACTACCGTTTCTAATTTAGATTCAGTAGCCAGATAAAAATCGTCGGTGTTTTGCACCGGCGATTTTTTTTAGCTACTTTCACCTGCTTTTTCAGATTTTCAAGCTGCCAAAAACCAAGAGATCAGCGATAATTTGATGTCGTAATTTTTAATAAGAACATAACCGTGGCCAAACCTACCATTATTGCAATTGCCGGCGCTTCAGCCTCAGGCAAAAGTCTTTTCGCTTCAACCGTTTATCAGGAACTTGTTGCTGAATTTGGCGGTGAACGTATATCAGTGCTGGCAGAGGACGCCTATTACCGCAATCAGGATCATTTGTCGATGGAGCAGCGGGTGCTGACCAACTACGACCATCCGGCTGCTTTTGAACATGAATTATTGGCTGCGCATTTGCAGCAACTGCGTGAAGGTCAGGCGGTAGAAATGCCGCAATATTGTTATAAAACGCATACCCGCAAAGCTGAAACCATCAAGGTACAACCGGCCAAAGTGATTTTGGTGGAAGGGATTTTGTTGCTAACAGATGCCCGTTTGCGCGAGCAGTTTAATATTACTGTGTTTATGGATACGCCACTGGATGTGTGTTTATTACGCCGTATTAAAAGAGATATGGAAGACAGGGGCCGGACTTTAAGTTCTATCACCGAACAATACGAAAACTACGTACGTCCGGCCTTTTTTGAGTTTATTTCACCATCCAAACAATACGCCGATTTAGTGGTGACCCGCGGTGGTAAAAACGAAATTGCCATTGATATTATTAAAACCAAGATCCGGGCTCTATTAGCAAGCTAAGCCGTATAAGCTGAAAAGAAACCGCCATAATGGCGGTTTTTTTGCTTATGCACCTGTTGGAATTTCGCAAAAATATAAAGATAAGTAAATGAAATAAAAGCTGAATTTATAGCAAATTTGCTATAAAAAACCCCAGTGTTCAAACTCTTTTCAACTGTAGCTTTTCTGTTATAATCGCGCAGCAAAACTTCAAGTTTAGACAACCCCAGACAAGCAATTTCAAGCCTCGGCAGCTCTGCTGACGGCCTCCCGCTTCGAAACTGTAACTACTTGATCTTTTGGTGCTATCCTAGGAATCCGGCATCACTAGAACAATAATTCTGCAGCTTTGCGGATCTAGATCCAAGGAATATCAATATGATGAGTTTAGTTGGCATCTTTGCCATCTTATTAGTCGCCTATTTGGCGTCAACACACAGAAGCCAGATCAAATGGCGCACAGTGGGTGGTGCTTTTGCCATTCAGCTGGCCATTGGTGCTTTTGTACTTTATGTGCCTTTTGGCAAAGATGTGCTGATGAGCGTGTCTGTTGCCGTAGGTAACGTGATTTCTTATGCGCAGGAAGGTATTCGTTTCCTGTTTGGTGACGCCGGCGCGATGAAATATGGTTTTGTTTTTGCCATTCACGTGCTGACCGTCATTATCTTCTTCTCTTCATTAATCGCTGTGTTGTATCACATAGGTGTGATGAAGTTTGTCATTGGCGTGATTGGCGGGGGCTTACAAAAATTACTTGGCACCAGCCGCCCTGAGTCAATGAGCGCAGCAGCCAATATTTTTGTGGGTCAGACTGAAGCGCCCCTGGTGGTGCGGCCTTTTATTCCAACCATGACCCGCTCAGAGTTATTTGCCGTGATGGTGGGTGGTCTGGCATCTGTGGCAGGTTCAGTATTGGCAGGTTATGCCGGTATGGGTGTTGAACTGAAATACCTGATTGCGGCCAGTTTTATGGCGGCGCCTGGTGGTTTGTTAATGGCAAAAATTTTAGTGCCGGAAACAGAACAGCCCAAAAATACCTTGACTGAAATTGGCGTTGAAGAGCGCAGCACCAACGTCATTGATGCGGCAGCTTCAGGAGCGGCCAGTGGTTTAATGCTGGCGTTAAACGTTGGCGCTATGCTTTTGGCATTTGTGGGTTTGATTGCTTTAATTAATGGCATTGTCGGCTGGGCCGGCGCCATGGTGGGCATGGAAGGTTTAACCTTACAGCTTATTTTTGGTTATGTGTTCCAGCCTTTGGCTTTTATCCTGGGTGTGAGCTGGGAAGAAGCAAGGTTAGCCGGTAGTTTTATCGGTCAAAAACTAGTGATTAATGAATTCGTGGCTTACCTGGACTTCATCAAGTATGTACAGGAAGGCAAGCTCTCTGAGCACACGCAAATAATCGTAACCATAGCGTTATGTGGCTTTGCTAATTTCTCGTCGATTGCCATCCTGTTGGGTGGTCTTGGCAGCATGGCGCCAAGTCGTCGGCCTGACATTGCACAGCTGGGTTTAAAAGCACTGTTTGCCGCAACATTAGCAAATTTAATGTCCGCTGCTATTGCAGGCTTTTTCTTCTCTTTAGGCTAAAAACTTAAGTAAAACAGGTCTGTTCTATGACTCAACAACAAGTCCCAACCTTAGATATCAGACGGTTTGCCACCGACAAAGAAAACTTTGTTGCCGAAATTGGCAAGGCTTACACTGAATTTGGCTTCTGTGGCATTAGTGGCCACGGTATTTCGGATGAAGTAGTAGCTGACACTTATAAAGTGATTAAACAATTTTTCGCTTTACCGACTGAAGTCAAAGCGCAGTACCACCAGCCTGGTCAGGGTGGGGCGCGCGGTTACACCGGATTTGGTGTTGAAAAAGCCAAAGACAGCAAACATCCAGACTTAAAAGAGTTCTGGCATGTTGGCCGTGAGCTCAGCGGCCCGGCACCACACCCAAGCCTGTATCCAAATGTTTGGCCAACCGAAGTGCCGGAATTTAAACAGGCCACTTATGCGCTGTATTCAGCGCTGGAAAAACTGGGTTGTCAGGTGCTTGAAGCTTTGGCTTTGTTCTTAAAACAAGACCAAAAGTACTTTGCTGACAAAGTGAATTATGGCAACTCTATTTTGCGGCCAATTCACTACCCGCCAATTGCCGATACTTCAACCCAGTCTATCCGCGCTGGTCAGCATGAAGATATTAATCTCATCACTTTATTAGTAGGCTCGCATGAGTCAGGGCTGGAAATTCTGCGCCGTGACGGCAGCTGGTTACCAGTGACGACTATTGAAGGCACTATAGTGGTGAATATCGGTGATATGTTGCAGCGCCTGACCAACCATGTGCTGCCGTCCACTACCCATAGGGTGGTGAACCCGGCCGGCGCCGCAGCTGGTCAGCCAAGATATTCGATTCCGTTTTTTATGCATCCGAACCCGGATTATGTCATTAAAACGCTGGAGTCCTGTATCAGCGCGGAAAACCCAAATCGTTATCCGGAGCCTATCAACTCCAACGATTACCTGATGCAGCGTTTGGAAGAAATTGGTTTATTAAAAAAAGCCAAATATTAACAGGCTGATATTCGTGTAACAGCGGATAAAGTTCAGTCACCATCAGAGGCCATTGCAATTTCTGCGGTGGCCTTTTTATTTGGGGCAATTTTTATCGCTGATGGCCTTTGTAACAGAGTCCGGCAGTTTCCCCTCCTATATAACCATCAGCTTGCTGACCTGCGGGGTCACAGTCTCTGCAAAGTCGCAGCAGATTGACCATGCTTGCAGGCGTTGAAAAAGATATAGCGGGGTGTTGAACCAAGGCCGCAGCAGGGGCAAGCGACTTTTTTGGCAAAATAACCTCAGCTTTGCTGAACATTTAAACGATCAGTTTAAAAATGTCGGATTTTTTGCAAAGGCAGGTTGACGTAAATGCGCCCGGCGCATAATATGCACGGCGTCGGCGGCATATGCCTCGGTGGTGGAATTGGTAGACACACTAGCTTCAGGTGTTAGCGCTTCGCGGCGTGGGGGTTCGAGTCCCCCCCTAGGCACCAAAGTCGCAGACAAATAAAAAAGTCGTATTGAAAAATACGCAAAACACTTGCCTCGGTGGTGGAATTGGTAGACACACTAGCTTCAGGTGTTAGCGCTTCGCGGCGTGGGGGTTCGAGTCCCCCCCTAGGCACCAAATAATCCAGCTTTATGCTGGATTTTTTGTTTTTACAGCAGCGCAAAACGTGTTGTGCCGTTGTAAGCTTCGTATTGAATCACAACTGTGGTGGCCCAGCAGGTTGGCAAATATTTTTGCCGTGCTGATACTTTTTGTCACAATTTGTTCAGTCCTCCGATAACGCCAGCACCGGCACTGCGGTATACACTCAAAGCTGTATGAACTGCAGTTGAGGTGTGTGATGTCGCTATTCATTCAGCAGCCAGCGCTCAAACTTTTATCCGCCGCTTTAATGTTGGTCCTTAGCGCTTGTCAGCAATTACCAGCTACCCAGGATCCGTTGTTTGCGTCCACCTTGTTATTACAGGACTCGGAGTTTAAGCCGGTTGAGACTAAGGTCGAAACCGAAGAGGAAATTTTTGCCTTGCCGCCTGCGGTTATTGCGCTGGCTCGACAGCAGGTGCTACCCAACGAATATGCGGATGGCCGCAGCCTGGCGTTGCTGACTTTTATTTTTGGTAACGACAATGTTCCGCTGGAATATGTCAACAGTGCGACTTTGATTGCCAGTGAAACTTATGCCAGAAAAGAAGCCAATTGTCTGTCGCTGACCATATTGGCCTATAGCCTGGCGCAACATCTTGGTTTTGAAGCGCATTTTCAGGATGTTGAAGTTCCTGAATATTGGGTCACCCGTTCTGGCAACAGTATGTTAAACGGTCATGTCAACCTGATGATTTATCCGGGTAAAATCCGCGACGCCGGGCAGTATGTTGTATTGCTTAGAGGCAATGGTTATCTGATTGATTTTGATATGGTGCCGGAGCGGGCAAGACAACAGGCAAAGCGCATTTCCAAACAAGCTATTGTTGCAATGTTTTACAACAATAAGGCTGCAGATGCGATAGCGATTGGTGATTATGATGTTGCCTACCATTACCTCAAAGCTGCTATTATCACTGCGCCACAATTGGCGCAAAACTGGAACAATCTGGCCGTGTTGTATCGGAAAAAAGAGCTGTTAACCCTGGCCGAGCAGGTGTATCTGCATAGTCTGCAGCTGGCACCGGACCACACCAACACTATGTCTAATCTGGCTATGTTGTATGCTCTGACCGGCAGAGAGCAAGAGGCTGCAGTGTTGGAAGAAAAGGTTGAGAAAAAACGCCGGACCAACCCCTATTATTTTATTATGCAGGGCAATGAAGCGCTGGAGTTTCAGGCGGCCGATGATGCCATTCAACACTTTCGTCGTAGTCTGAAACTGCAACCTCATGTGCCTGAGGCTTATTTTGGTCTGGCGCGTAGTTATCTGCTGAAACAGGATCTGGCCAAAGCCAGTTATTACCTGCAGGCAGCCAAACGATATACCGACTCCGCGACTGAGCAGCGACGTTACCAATATAAGCTGGATATGCTAAATGCAGTGGCAAGACAAGATTAAGGTTATTGCCCCTTTGAAGCGCCGGCTTCGTTGCCCGGCGCTGTTATGTCTGTTGTTATCTGTGCTGCTGTCACAGGGTTCAATTGCGGCGATACAGTCAACAACACCCTTAGCTAACGCTGATGAGATGAAGCAAGCTGCTTTGTTTGGTCAGTCCTGGCAGGACTTACAACAATTATCGTCGGATGAGATGGCTGGGCGCAGTAGTGGCAGTCAGGGTAGTGTGCTAGCACAACAATATCTGCAACAACGTTTTGCTGAGCTTGGTTTAGCCAATTTTGCCGACAATTACCGCCAGCCTTTTCGTTATCACCTTGGTTTTACTGAGCAGCACGGCGTGAATCTGATAGGACTGAAACAAGGTTGTCGTTATCCGGATCTGTATATCGTAGTGACAGCGCATTACGACCACCTGAAACCCCAGGGCAAACGGATTTATAACGGCGCTGATGACAACGCATCAGGTGTGGCCGGTATGTTATACCTTGCTGCTATGCTGCAACAGCAGTGTCCGGCTTATTCTTACCTGTTTGTGGCCACAGATGCTGAAGAGCATGGCTTGGATGGTGCCAAAGCATTCTTAGCACAGCCGCCGGTCAGTCCCGCAAAAATGGTGTTAAATATCAATCTCGATATGATTGGCCGGGGAGAAAGAAACAATAAGTTGTACCTGCTTGGCAAACGCAGTTTACCCGTCATTTTACAAATGCCACGTACTGAAAAAAACGGCGTCCGATTGGTGCTAGCCAGCGACCGGCGGCCAGAAAGCAGAGGCAGCGCCAGCGTGGACTGGAGTAATGCCAGTGATCATGGTGTATTCAGGCGCGCCGGTATTCCATATTTATATTTTGGCGTGGATATCCATGCCGATTACCATAGCCCCAGTGATGACTGGCTGCGGATTGATGCCGGTTTTTTTCAGGCTGCTTTAAGCCAAATTACCGCTACTGTGCTGTGGCTGGAGCAACAAAGCCCGGCCCAGCTACAGTATCCGCGTAAAAGCACAAAACTAAACTGAGTCTTCAGTAAAGATCTGCAGCTGTTGTGGTGTTGTTGATGTTTTCGCTGACGTTATTGCAGCTTTTGTAGATTTCACCGGCTTTTTACGACTGGCATGACGTTGTACCAGTTGTTGCTGCTGGGCACGCCACAAGGTTTTGTCCTGTTGCGCCGACCAGGCCGATAGTTTTGCTCTGGCTTCGCGCATCGCTTGTTCCAGTTGTACTATTGGCATTGGATAGTCGATGCCCAGCAGCACACCGTAACGCCGCTGTAACTGAGCAGGTAACAACCAGGGGCTGTGCAGCCAGCTGTCTGGCAGCAGCGCCAGTTCAGGGCACCAGCGCCTTATAAAATGCCCCTCTGGATCTTTTTGCTGACTTTGTTTCAGCGGGTTATAAATGCGGTTGGGATTCATCGAAGTGGTCCCGGACTGCATCTGAATTTGCGGGTAATGAATACCGGGTTCGTAGTCAACAAAACATTGTGCCAGAAAAAGTGCTGTTGGCCGCCAATGTAACCACAGATGGTAAGACGCAAAAGCCACCAGCATGGCGCGGCCCCGAAAATGTAACCAGCCGGTGCTGAGCAAACAGCGGATAGCGGCGTCGATCAGCGGGTAGCCGGTTTGACCGGCACAAAAAGCAGCAAATTTTTCCCGGCTAAAATCCAGCTCACGCATGCCGTCAAAACCCGGATGCATATTGGCCATTTCAATCACAGGATCATCTTCCAGCTTCTGCATAAAGTGACAATGCCAACGTAGCCTGCTGAAAAAAGCCTGCAGTGCTACTTTGCGGGTACCCGGCTGCAACTGTTGCATTTGTTGCACACACTGCTGTTGTAAAGCGCGCATACTGAGCATGCCGTAGCTTAAATAAGGGCTCAGCCTTGAGCAGCTTTGATCTGCTTTGGCGGCATAGGAAATGTGTTTTTGATAATTGTTTGCGCGGTTTGCAAAAAAACTGTGCACTGTGTCTTTGAATGCAAAAGCTTGCTGCATGCTGTGGCAAGGCGGTAAATCATGCTGTCTGGTTGGCGCCAGCTCAGTCAGTTTCTGCTCGAGATGAGCCCCGGATGCTGGCAGTTCAGCATGAGGTGTGACAACAGCTGCGAACAACGGCGTGAGCGCTTGCGGCGGTTTTTCCAGTGGTGATTTTAACCAGTCGTCGGCCTGATGAAACCAATGATCGCGGTTTAGCAGCGGCCGGAAAATAGCAAACTGACGAAACTGAAACCAGGCCACCCCATGGGCTTTGAGTGCTTGCGCGACCGCTACATCACGCTGATAACTCCATAAATTACCTGTTTCTTCATGACTGAACACTGCAGTTGCCTGATATTGCTGACAAAGCTGCACTAGCACTTTACTGGCAGGGCCACGCAGTACCATTAAAGGTTGGCCAAGCGAGCGCAGCTGTTTATCGAGCTCCAGCAAAGCGCCTTTGATAAATTGCCAGTGGCGCAGTGAGGTATCAGGCTGCTGCCAGTAGTCGGGTTCAATAATATACAGGGGCAACACTGGCCCGCGTTTTGCGGCGGCTGTTAGCGCAGCATGATCGTCCAGGCGTAAATCACGTTTAAACCACAAAATGCTGATCATGGGTTTTGTAGCTGTTGTTGCAGTTTTTCCAGGCTGCTGTGCCAGTCTGGCCGTGCTGGCGGTAAAGCAAGTTGTGCCGCATAAGGCGCGGCGGCGCTTGCGACATAAGGTAAGTGTGCAGCAAGTCCCAAACTGTGAAGTTCTGGCAACTGACTGCGAATAAATACAGCGGCAGGGTCGTACTGCAGTGCTTGTTTTAGCTGATTAAAATAACGGCCCGGTGCTGTGCCGGCGCCGGCAATATAAGCCCAGTTGCCCCAGTTGCTGGCCACGTCATAATCCAGCAGTTGTTGTTCAAAAAATGCAGCGCCAAAACGCCAGTCGAGCGCTAAATCGTAAATCAGATAACTTGCCACCAGCTGCCGGCCTCGGTTTGACATCAGGCCGTTTTGCAAAAGAAAACGCATATTGGCATCCACCAGTGGCACACCGGTTTCTCCATGGCACCAGAGCTGAAATTTCAGTTGTTGTAGTGCCATATCGCCTTGTGGTTCAGGCACCGGATGCCGGCCAAGCCCGCACTGGTGAAACAACAGATTGCCAAATTTGCGCTGTTGCCAGCGAAAATATTCGCGCCACAACAGCTCAAACTTCAGCCAGTAGGTTGAGTCATTGCCACCCAAAGTTTGTTCCAGCTGGCAAATTTGCTGCCAGACCCAGCGCACCGACAAGCTGCCGTGACTGAGCGCAGTGGATAAAAAACTGGCGTAGCTTGGGGTTTGGCCGGCAGGCGGTATGGTGCCGTCAGCAGCAAGATCACAAAACTGGTTACGGCTTTGTTTGTAGTGGTAAATGGCTTTTGTTTGATAAAGATAAGCAAGAAACTGTGCTTGTTGCTGCTCTTCTGTGGCAAGCGGTATCTGCTGTGGTTTGGGGCATAACAACAACTGCTGTTGCCACTTTGACTCCAGCGCCAGCAGCTTTGCCACACTTTCTTTTGTTTTGACAAGTTCAGTGGCGCCCAGCCAGCGTCCGCTGATGTTGTTGTCAGCGCAAGGGACGCTTACCTGCAGCTCTGGCTCACGCTCCTTTCTAAACTGACTAAAACTGTCGGGCAAAGCGGCAAGCTCAGGTCGCAAGCTGTCACCAAGCAGTGAATTTAAATCAACAGATGACACAGGCACATATTGGGCGGCCAGCTGTTGCAATTGCCGCTCTTCGTCGGCTACAGGCTCAGCCATCACCACAGAGCGAATGCCCAGTTCGTGAATGAGTTCCGGCAGCAGTGACTGGCTGTCGGCCAGTACACAAAGCAGTGGTACTTTTAAGCTGGCAAGTTGTAACCTGAAATCTTCCAGCAGCCATAGCTGATGGCCAAGCCGCAGCGGGCTGGATCTGGTTATGCCATATTGAGTGCCGAAAAATTGCTTTTTCTCAAGTAGCACCATCGCCATACAATCGCCCTGTTGTTGCAGCAGGGCATTGTCGGTCAGGCGTAGCGCCTGATTAAGTAGCACCAGGCGGGTCATACTCAGAGTTTTTCCAGTTTGATTAACAGCTCAGCCGCATAATCGCGGATGGCCTGCTGTGAGTCGGCCGGTTTACGTCGCCATTGCTGATAGGCCAGTTGCATCCTGGCATTGCTGGCTAGTTTATCTTCGTTTCTGGCCAGAAAGTCCCAATACAGCGCATTAAAAGGGCAGGCACCTTCACCTGTGACCTGTTTTACCTGATAACTGCAGTGCTGACAGTAGTTACTCATGCGCTGAATATAATTGCCGCTGGCGGCATAAGGTTTAGACGCCAGTACACCACCGTCGGCAAAGAGCGCCATACCGCTGGTGTTGGGCAGCTGCACCCACTCAAAAGCGTCGGCATACACCGACAGATACCAGTCGTTCATTTCAGCCACTGACAAACCGGCCAAGAGTGCAAAGTTGCCGGTGATCATCAGTCGCTGAATATGGTGGGAATAAGCATGTTGCCGCGTATGGTCAATGGCCTGCTGCATACAACGCATTTTGGTATTGCCATGCCAATAATAAGAGGGCAGCGCCCGCTCTGCGGCAAAATAATTTAGGTTTTTATAATCCGGCATCAGCAGCCAGTACAAACCACGTACATATTCGCGCCAGCCAATTAACTGACGGATAAAGCCTTCGGCGGCGTTCAGCGGCACCTTGCCTTCCCGATAGGCTAGCTCCACTTTCTGGCACATCCAGCGCACATCCAATAAACCAATATTCAGATACATGGCGCTGACACTGTGAAATAAAAACGGCTGATCAAGCTGCATGGCGTCCTGATAACGGCCAAACAGCGGCAATTGCTGACTGACAAAATCAAGAAAAACCGCCCTGGCGTCCTTGCCAGTGACGGCGAGAGAAAAGGTGTCTGCATCGCCCATATGATGACTAAATTCACGTTTGACCAGCGCAATGACATCAGCGGTGATAGAGTCCACAGGTACAGGCCTGGGTGTAGGGAGCTGCAGGTCGTCCGGACAACTTTGTCTGTTGTCATGGTCATAATTCCATTTGCCGCCTTCGGGTTCACTGCCGTTCATCAAGAGACCGGTGTAACGGCGCATTTCACGGTAAAAATATTCCATCCTGAACTGACTGCGACCGTCAGCCCAGCGTCTGAACATCTCGGTGCTGGCGATAAAACGATCGTCCGGCAGCACTGTCACCGGCTTTTTCAATAGCGCAGGCCATGTTGAGATTTCCTGCGCCAGCCGGTATTCGGCAGCTTCAGTCAGCAACACTTCGCTCAGCTGTGGCTGCTGGCTCAGGGTGCTGGCAACGGCTTCATACAACGACGAAATCCGCTTCTCATACTGAAAATACTGCACCTCGATGCCCTGGGCGCGCAGACTGCTGGCAAAGTGGCGCATGGCACTGAAGATCAGCACTATTTTATGTTGGTGATGGCGCACATAACCGGCCTCTGCCTGTACTTCTGCCATCAGCACCAGATCGCCATTTTGCCATTGTCTTAAACTGGCAAGGACCGGACTTAATTGATCACCCAAGATCAGAATCAGTTTTGCCATAACAATCAGACAGGCACTCAAATCAACAAGATATTGACATTACGCACCCAACAGGCAGAAGGATCAGGCCGGATAAACTGATTTTGCCGCAGGCTGGTCTAAGCACAGCGCGCTGGCGATTGCAGTGTGGTTTGATTGCGGTATGATTTGGCCACAATGATTGCGGCACAGGAGATAACAATGAACACAAATCGGAGCAAAAAATGCTGGCCGGGCAAGCTGCTAATAGCCACTATGATGTTAGCTGCAGGGCTGGCACAGGCGCAGCAACATGCCGAACATGGGGCGCATCAACATGGCAAAGCCAGCCTGACTTTTGTGTTGGATGGCAATGAAGCTGAGCTGGTGTTAAGCACTGCGGCGGCCAATATTGTTGGTTTTGAGCACAAAGCCAGCAGTGACGCGGAAAAACAGCAACAACAGCAGCAGCTGGAGATGCTTAAAAGTGGCAGCTGGTTTACGCTTGCCACAGCGGCCAATTGCAGCATCAGCGGGCAGAATTTCCGCGAAGAGCAGGGCGATGCCAACCACGCTGATTTATATGTAGATTTTCAGATTTTATGCCAGGCTCCATTAAAATTATCCGATATCAGTTTTAGCCTGTTTAGCCAAAGCCCGGCGCTGGAAAGCCTGAATGTACAATATCTGGTAAATGGTGAGGCTGGTGTGGCTGAGTTAACTGCAAAAAATGCGGTGCTGAAGTTAATCCGGTAAGCCTTCTCAACATTGGGGTCTGCGGCTTGGCCTTTAAAGAGCGCGAGTCTGCGGTTTGCCTAATAAAAAAGCCTGATGTTCATCAGGCTTTTTTATTTAATGCAGGCCTTGTTTGGTGCAGGCATTTTTTATTCGTACACATACTCACTGATTTTATCGGCTTTAATGCTGTACGCCGAGTTCGCCAGGTCGTGGCTCATGGTTTCAGTGGTTAAAGTGCCTTCCAGCCAAAACGGGTTATAAATCATGTCGGCTTTTAAGCCTTTGGCGTTGGTCACAAAAATAATCTGGTTTGGTGGTGGCGGTGGGACGTGAATACAGGCGCCAAAATAAGGTACCAGGAAAAAGGCGGTAATGTTTTGTTCGGCATCATATTCAATAGGCACTACAAAACCCGGGATCCGCACTTTTTTGCCGTTCAGTTCGCCGCGCACTTTGGCAGACTGCAGCACTTCGGCCCAGGCCTGGCTGGCCGGATCGTCCTGATTGAGTTTATTAATCGCAGAACCACTGCCTTCACCGCCTTCATGGCTGATCTCTGGCAAGGCTTCCATTTTGGCCAGATCTTCCGGCGGTAATAAATCTGTCCATTCCAGCGTTTGCACAGCTTGTGCACTGGCTGCTTGTTCGCTTTTGGCGGCAGAGGTCTGGAATGCGACCAGACTCAGGAATAATCCCATCAACAACGGCTTGAACATTGGAGCTTACTCTCGCGCTTATGTTATAAAGTAATAATTGCGTCTTATCATATCACTTTGCCGAGAATGCTTGTGCCTGCAGAACCGAATTTTCCCGCGCTTGAACTCAAAAATTTTTATTTCAGTTACCAGGGACCAGCCGCTTTTAGCCTGCAGTTACCCGATCTGCAGCTTGATGTTGGGCAGCATTTATTTATCCGTGGAGCTTCGGGTTCAGGTAAAACCACTTTGCTGAATTTATTGTCTGGTATTCACCCGTTAAGCCGAGGTGAAATCCACATCAAGGGGGCGCTGTTTCAACCCCAAACAGCAGCACGCCGCGACTTGATGCGTGCTAAAGATATTGGTGTGGTGTTTCAGCAATTAAATCTCATCAGTTATTTATCAGTGCTGGATAACGTGTTGCTGGCGGCTGAATTTTCCGGCAACAGCAGCGCGGCCACCACTCAAAGAGCGCAGATGTTATTAAGTGCCCTTGGCCTTGATGCAGCCTTATGGCCACAAAGTGCGGTGAATTTAAGTGTGGGCCAACAACAAAGGGTGGCTATTGCCCGTGCTTTGCTGAATGAACCTGCGCTGCTGATTGCCGATGAGCCGACTTCAGCACTGGATGCCGACAACAGAGATGCCTTTATCCGCCTGATGCTCAGCGAAGCCAACCGCTGTGGCACCACAGTACTTTTTGTCAGCCATGATGCTGGGCTTGCCCGTTATTTTAAATGGCAATTGCGGATGGATGCGCTCAGTGATGGTGTTCAACCGCTGGCGGCCGCAGTTCCAGGCTCGGAGGATGTTTTATGTTGTTAAAACTGGCCAGACAAAGTTTATGGCACAGGCGTGGCACTGTGCTGATGACTTTGTTGTCGCTCACCATCAGCATTGCGTTATTGCTGGGTATTGATCATTTGCGCCTGGAGGCCAAACGCAGTTTTACCAGCACAGTGTCGGGTACAGATTTAATAGTGGGCGCACGCTCCGGCCAGCTGAATTTATTGTTGTATTCGGTATTTCGCCTTGGCAACGCCACCAATAACATCAGTTATCAGCATTATCAGCAGCTGGCTTCCCATCCACAGGTGGCCTGGGCTATTCCAATGGTGCTGGGGGATTCCCACAGAGGGTTCCGGGTCATTGGCACCAATGCTGATTATTTCCGTTTTTTTCGTTATGGCCAGCAACAACAGCTGACATTTGCGCAAGGTGAAGCTTTTAGCACTGTGTATCAGGTGGTGCTGGGGGCCGCTGTTGCCGAAAAACTGGGGTATCAGCTTGGTGATAAAATTATTTTGTCGCATGGGGTGGGGGCTGTTAGTTTTACCCAGCATAAAGATCAGCCTTTTACCGTGGTAGGTATCCTGGCGGCAACGGGCACTCCGGTTGATCAAAGTGTGCATGTCAGCCTGGAAAGTATTGAAGCTATTCATCTGGGCTGGCAGGGCGGTGCGCCTGGTTTTGGCAAAACGCCCAAACTAAACGACACCCAACTGCAACAGTTGCAGCCCAAGGTGCTGACGGCTTTTATGCTGGGGCTAAAATCTAAAGTGGCAACCTTTGCCATTCAGCGGCAAATTAATGAATTTAAAGCTGAACCTTTAACCGCCATTTTGCCAGGCGCAGCCCTTGCTGAACTGTGGCAAATGCTGGCGATGGTGGAAAACATGTTATTGCTGGTGACCTTACTGGTGTTGATAGCGGCGCTGATTGGGATGGTAACCACTTTGCTGGCAGCGATGAAAGAGCGACAACGCGAAATGGCGATATTACGTGCTGTGGGAGCCAGGCCCTGGCAGTTGTTTTGCCTTATTGAGCTCGAAGTTTTTTGTATCAGTGTGGCCAGTATCGGCAGTGCTTTACTGCTGCTCTGCGGCACTTTAGCCGCGTTGCAACCGCTTCTGAGCAGCCAGTATGGTCTGGTTATTTCCTGGTTGCCCTGGCATGGTCATACCGCTGTTTTGCTGGCGGCACTGCTGGCACTGGCGTTATTGCTGGGGGCAATTCCGTCTTATCTGACCTACCGGCAAAGCCTGGCACAGGGCCTGACTGTGCGTTTGTAAGCTGTTGGACCTATTCTAAGCTCTTGGTTGTTCAGGGAACTTTGCTATAGTAAGGCATCGGAATAAAGCGAAGCGGACGCATGACAAACGCAAAAGAAAAGCTAGAGCAACAAATGGCCTTGCTGCACCAGCAATATCTGGAAAGGCTGCAACAGGAATTGCCGCAGTTGCAGCTGCTGTTGGATCAACTGGACTCCCCGGCAGACTGGCGTCCGCTGGTGGCAAAACTGCTGGCCAGTTTTCACACTCTGGCAGGTTCTGCCGGCACCTTTGGTTTTCATGAGCTGGGCCAGTCCGCCAAGGTGCTTGAACTGCAGGCCAAAAACTGGCTGGCAGAAGCTCAAGCCCCTGCTGCGGAGCAAATTGACAGTTTCCGCCATATATTCTCCCAATTGCGCCAACAAAAACGTTTGGTTATTCAGCAACGACAATTGCCTGTTGTCACCGGAAGCAACGAAAAAAAGCAAAGCTTGATTTATTTGCTGGAAGATGAAGGTGATACAGCGAGGCATCTGTGCCTGACTTTGTCCACCTTTGGTTATGTGGTGGAGTGGTTTCAAAAAAGTCACTTATTGCAGGCTGCTTTGCTGAGGAAATTACCGGATGCGCTGATCATCGATATCGAACTGCCACAGGAAACTGAGTCTGGTCTTAATTTTGTGGAGCGGATGCAGCAACAGTTGCCGGAGCAGTTACCACTTTTTGTGATCAGTGCACATGATCATTTTGATTTTTACCTCAAAGCTGTTCGCTGTGGTGCTTTGGGTTATTTTGTAAAACCTGTGAACGCCCAGGCGTTGGAAGCTCGCTTACAAAGGTTGCTGGCAGCGCGTCAGCGTGACGCTTTCAGGGTGCTGATTGTTGATGACGATCAGCTGCTGGCCAAACATTATGCGCTGGTGCTGGAAACTGCCGGCCTGCGTGCTGAAATTCTGAATGATCCGGCCGATATTTTTGCTGGGTTACGCAAGTTTCATCCTGACGTGATCCTGCTGGATGTGAATATGCCGCAATGTACCGGGCCTGAGCTGGCACAGCTGATCCGGTTGCAGGATGAATGGCTGGGTGTACCTATTATTTATTTATCATCAGAAACCGACAGCGAACGGCAACTGGCGGTGTTGATCAAAGCAGGTGATGATTTCCTGACCAAACCTATCAGTGACAATGCGCTGGTGGTGGCTATTTTTGCCAGGGCGCAGCGCGCCCGTCAGCTGTCCGAAGTGATGACCAAAGACAGCCTGACCGGTTTATTGCAACACGCCCATATTAAAGAGCGTCTGGCGACAGAGCTGGAGCGCAGCGACAGGGCGCAGCAGCAGGTCAGTGTGGTGATGCTGGATATCGACCACTTTAAAAAGGTTAATGATAACTATGGCCATTTAACCGGCGATCAGGTGATCACCAGTCTGGCGAACCTGCTAAAACAACAACTGCGTAAAACTGACATGATAGGCCGTTACGGCGGTGAAGAGTTTTTACTGGTATTGCCGGATTGCCCGATGGAAAAAGCTTTTGGCGTGATTGATAAACTGCGTGAATCTTTTGCTGGTTTCCCTTTTAGTTTTGATAACCAGACGTTTTATTGCACCTTCAGTGCTGGTATTGCCTGTGGTAACGGCCAGTTACAGCCTGATCTGGTGATAGAGCAGGCTGATCAGGCTTTATATCAGGCCAAAACCGGTGGTCGCAATCAGGTCAGGATTTTTGCGACACCAACAGCTGATGAATAGTGTCCAATAATTGTGGAATGGCATGCTGACCTTTGGCCAGCACAGCCTCCACTCTGGCACATTGTTCTGCGGTTACCTGCTCTGACGACCAGACCAGCACCGGAATATGCTGATGTTGTTTGGCAATCAGCGGCAACAATTCCCAGCCAGAACCATCCGGTAAACCTAAATCCAACACCACCAGATCAAAATGCTGTTGCTGTAATAAGCTGCGGGCTTCTTCCACCGAGGTGGCACTGACGGTGCTGGCTTCATCGATGGTAAGCTGCTGCAGCAGTTCGCTCAGCGCCGGATCATCTTCTACATGTAAAATTCTGGCTTTGGCCGGGCTGAGCAAATTGTGGAGCTTGTCCAGTAAAACATCAGGTTGCAGCGGTTTGGTCAGCCAGTCAAAAGCAGTAAAGCCGGTATAGAGCGTTTGTCCTTCCTGTTTTTCCACCGAAATTACCAGAATTGGCAAGTTGGCGGTCTGACGCTGGCTGCGCAGTTCACTGATAAAGGCCGCAGCATGGCCATCCGGCAGATGCATATCCAGCGTCATGGCAACAAAACTGCGTAAACTTAAAGCTCTTCTGGCGCTCGCCAGATTATGGGCCGTGCTGACCAGATAACCCGAGGTTTCCAGTAACATTTTTATGTAACCGGCAACGGCCGGATCGTCTTCCACCACCAGTACAGCATCGCGGTGCAAGCTGTTGCCAGGCAGCAGAGTCGGGAAATAAAGTGCAAAACAACTGCCGCCTTCGGGGCGCTGGCGGTAGCTGACATGACCATGCATGCGTTCGGTCAGCTCTTTGACAATAGCAAGGCCAAGGCCTGTGCCTTCTTTACTGCGGGCATCGGCTGAATCAGCTTGTGAGAATTTCTCGAACATGCGCTGCTGGAACTCAACACTGATGCCGGGGCCGGCGTCTAATATTTCAATCATCACTTCATGGCCAGATTGACTGAGCCGCACCAAAATTTCACTACCTGGGGGCGAGAACTTGGCGGCATTTGATAATAAATTGGCCATGATTTGATGAAAGCGCATCGGATCAAGCTGCACAGTGCCGTCGATACCGGCGTCCAGTCTGATGCGTGCCTGATATTTGTCGGCATAAGGTTGGTTATGTAACACACTTTGTTGCAGCAACTCTTTGATAGAGCAGGTTGAAAACTCAAACTGCATTTTGCCGGCCACCAGTTTATCAATGTCGAGCAAATCGTTAATCAGCTGACTGAGTTTGTTACTGTTTTCCTGTGCAATCGCCAACATGTTCTGCATGCTTTTTGGCACTTCGCCCAAAGCGCCACCGCCAATCAGCCCCAACGCGCCGGAAATGGCGGTCAGTGGGGTGCGCAGTTCGTGGCTGACGGTAGAAACAAACTGATTTTTCATCTGTTCTATCCGTTTGTGCTCGGTGATGTCCTGAATAATGGACCAGCTTTGTTGTTCGCCACTGGCGCTTTGGATCAGCACACCACTTTGCACCACAGGCACCAAATGACCATCCTGATGCAGCAGTTCTTTTTCGTAAGGGCCATAACGACCGGTTTGTTGTAACGAATTTAATTGTTGTTGTTCCTGTTCGTCGTAGCTGGCAGGGGTCAGATCGGCAAAACGGCTATGGATCAGGGTGTGGTGGTCATAGCCCAGCATATGTTGCAGTTCAGGGTTGGCATCCAGAATAACGCCATCATCAAACCGGCTTAGCACTATGGCAAGAGGAGCAAGCTGGTACAAAGACGATAGTTTTTGTTCACTGGCCCGCAGTGCCAGCTGTGCTTCTTTTTGGGCTGTGATATCCCAGATAAAACCGTCGATATAGAGCAGCTGATTGTTTTGATCAAAAATGCCGCGGCCAAGTTCCTGCACCCAGCGCACCGAACCATCGGCATGACGGATACGATACTCAACACTAAAACGGCTGTGGTTAGCCAGCTCACGTTCCACCACAACTCTGTTGTTATGACTGTCTTCCGGCAGCGTAATGCCGGCGAAGCTGGTGACTTTATTGCGGATAAAGTTTTTTGCCGGATAACCTGTCAGTTTTTCCACTTCATCACTGATAAACAACATGGTCCAGTGCGCGTCATTAATACAGCGATACACCACGCCCGGCAGGTTCTCCAGCATAGAACGGTGCCTTTGTTCACTCAGTAACAACGCATGGTTCAGTTGCTCCAGCTGGGTAATATCCACTGCCACGCCCATATAACCCAGCACACTGCCATCGTCGTTGCGCATCACAGACACACTGAGCCGAACCTGTTTACGTTCACCATTTTTGCAAATGTAGGTCCATTGCCGGGTTTCGCCGGTACCGCGGCGGGCCGTGTACACAAAGGTGTCAAAACCAGTGATGTTCTCCTGGTACTGTTTACTGAGTTGTTCGGCGCGGCGGGTAATCTCGGCGGCATCATGAAATAACGCCGGGCTATGTTTGCCAATCAGTTCTGCACCGCTGTAGCCCAGCATGCGCTCTGCACCAGTGTTAAACAGCTGAATAATACCGCTGGGATCTGTGGAGATCATCGCCACTTCAGTGGATGAATCCACCACGGCCTGCAACCAGGAGCGGTTTGCCATCAGCTCGGCTTCGCGTTTTTTGTCCTGGCTGATATCGGTGTGGGTACCAAACATCATCAGTGGATCCCCTGACTGATCCCAACTGGTCACCCGGCCAACAGCGTGGATCCAGACCCAGTGCCCAAGCTGATGGCGCATTCGGAACTTCACATCATAAAACGGCAATAAACCGGCAAAATGCTGTTGTAACAGCTCAGTGGATGGCTGCAGGTCGTCCGGGTGTAACAAGCGCTCCCAGGTGGCAATGGTAGTGTGAGACTCTTCTGGCAGTCCCAGCATCTGGTACCAGCGGGCGTTGTAAATAGTAACGCCGGTCTGAATGTTCCATTCCCAGGTGCCCAGGTTGGTACCCTGAATAATAGCGTCAAGCCGGTCGCGCTCTTGTTGGGTTTTTTGTTGTTGTAAATGACTTTCGGTAATGTCAGTGCCAACAATCAGCACATGTTCAACCTCACCCTGAGTTGTTTTTTGTGGCACAAAACACAGGCTCAGGATCCGGCCGTTGCGCTCAGGGCTAATATATTCAACCTGTTCACCGGCAAAACAACGTTGCAGCCAGGGCGCAAGTTCGTCACTGCGCTCTTTGCCAAAAACGTCGCTGATAGTGCGGCCGACCGCCTGTTCCGGCTGAATACCAAACCAGGCAGAATATTTGGCATTACAAAATACATAACGTTGTTGCCGGTCAATTTGCCCCAGCAGTACAGGTACGTGCTCAGTGACAGTAAATAAAGTTTGTTGCTGCTGTGCTTTTTCCCGCGCCAGTAAACGGTTTTGCATCAGGCTGACGGCTTGTTTGGCCAGGAGCTTTAATGCGTCCTGCTGAGCCGCTGTCAGCTCGCGGGGGGTGGTATCAATGACACATAAAGTGCCCAGTGCTATACCGGGTTTAACAATTAAAGGCGCGCCGGCATAAAAACGGATGCCATTCTCTGGGGTGACATTGGGATTATCGGCAAAACGTGGATCCAGCCTGGCATCCGGCACATAAGTCAGCTGCTCCGGCTGCAAAATCGCATGGGCGCAAAATGAGGTTTCCCGTTCGGTTTCGTTATCAAGCAGATTCAGTTTGGCTTTAAACCATTGGCGGTTTTTGTCTATCAGGCTAATGACGGACATATCGGACTGACAAATCAGCGCTGCTAAGCGGGTTAAAGCATCAAAATCCGGATCGGCCTGAGTATCAAGAATTTGCAGCTGGTATAAAAACTTCAGGCGTTCGGCTTCATTATGGGGTAAAGCTGGTTTCATAAACACAAAGTACACCGGACATAGGTTATTCCAGTGTACGCTGATTTTTTAGCGGCGTGGGGGCGCGGGCGGAAAAAAACTAAGGTTGGCTTGCGTCTGGCGCTGCTGTTTTTGCTCTTTCATCCAGTTGTTTACGCGCCTGCTGTCTTTCATGTTGCTGTTTAATCCGCAATAAAGCGGCATAAAGCTGGGCTGAATTAAAAGGTTTGGCCGGATCTATTAAGTCGCTGACATCTGTGCCTGATTGTTGCTGTAACGCCAGTAACAGTGGCATATGGTTTGCCCGGATCAGCTCAGCGCGCATATCTAAATCTTCACTGCCGTCGGTAATGCTGTAGCTTTTCATCAGTAAATCAATGGTTTCTATTTGTTTAACCACAGAACTTTGCTGTTGTTGCAATTGAGTTTGCTGGCTAGCCAGCCATTGTTGTTGCAGCTGATTCAGGCTTTCCATATGCCAGATATAAAACAACATAGACGCAGCGCTGATGCCAAGGGCAAAACCCCAGATAAAACCATTTTGAGCACGAATAAAAGACATGAAAATTTCCCTGCAGGCGGGGCAGCAGAGGCTGCCGGAACCAGATAAAGCGACTGCTTTGTCAGCCCTCCATCATCATGGGCAGCCATGGTGCTGTCAACCCGGCGATGTGTATTTCGCGTTTAACTGCTGTAAAACTGTGCGTTGTGGCGCTGTGGGGTCTGCCGTGATGCTAACCTTTAGCCGTGAGCTACTGTTGTGCTGGCCTTATGGTGGCATTCCAGAAATTTTGCTAAAGCGCTGCTGCTAACGGTTGCTGATGCGGCTGAGAGTGGCGGTAGCAGATGCAGTGCTGGTTTTTTCCACACTGCTACTGCGCTGCGGCTCAGCAGTCTGGCGTTGCGACATATGTTTGGCAATATCCTGTAATAGCAGCAGGATTTCTTCCTGGCGCTGCTGCTGCGTTTGCCGCGCCTGTTGGTTCTGATGTCCTTGCTGAAACAGCTCATCCGCCTCAATATTCTGTACCGCCAACCTCAGACTGCGGTTTTCCGCCAATAAGTCGGTTAGTTTTATCGAGATCACAATTAAGGTAATAGTGGCAACAAGCAGCAAAAACACAGTGAAGATCTGAACCAGTTCCATGGCAATAATCCTTGATAAAACCCAAAACAGGGAAAAAGGTTTATAGCACTGTTATTCCGCCCGCGGCAATGCCAGAGTCGATAACCGGCGTTTTTTGCTGGATTAGCGGGTTGGGGGTTCTGATTTGTAGCAGTTTGGTTGGAGATTGCAGACGATATTGAGGACTTAGCTGTAAAAGCAGAGCTGATAAAGATAAAACACCAATAAAACAAAAGGCCACCCGGAGGTGGCCTTTTGTTTTATTGGTGGAGCTGGGGGGATTTGAACCCCCGTCCGAAAAACCTACGTCTTCAGTACTACATGCTTATCCAGTTATTTGGTTAACCCTATGAGCGCCAGCTGGCAGGCTATCGTCGGGCGAGTCCGATTGGTTTTAGCATCTTGGCTCCGGACAAAGCCGCCATGCGATCCTGTTAGGGGTGATCTCCCAAAATCCCGGCTTACAGGCATGCGCGGGGGGGAGAGCATCTACTGCTTATTAGGCAGCGATTGCGTATGTTTCGTCGTTTGCGACTACTTTTTTGCGGCTTTTTACGAGGCCAACCGCCCCTCGGCATGCACTTAGGAGTTCGTGAATCCCGTCGAATCCAGTATCAGCCCCGAATTCTTCGTGAAGCGAACGCTTCAGTAACTTGGGCATTCTACGCCCTGACACCGGTAGCGGCAAGCAATGCTTTGTTGCTTTGCTGCTTTATCCGGCGCCTTGTTTACTAAATGGCGATTGTTTCGCCAGTTTCAAGCGCCAAAAGAAAATTTTTTTAGCGTTTGCTGTGTTTCATCATCCGTTCTTTTTCGCGTGACCAGTCGCGATCTTTGATATCGTCGCGTTTATCAAATTCACGTTTACCCTTGGCGAGATAAAATTCCAGTTTAACCCAGGGGCCTTTCCAGTACATGGAAGTGGCAATCAGGGTAAAACCGTCGCGTTCTACCGCGCCAATCAGTTTATTCAGTTCCCGCTTGTTCAGCAGCAATTTGCGCGAGCGTTCTGGGTCGCACACTACATGGCTGGACGCGCTGTTCAGTGGGGTAATTACAGCGCCAAATAAATAAGCTTCACCATTTTTCAAGATGACATAAGAGTCGGTCAGATTGGCTTTGCCCTCACGAATACTTTTAATTTCCCAGCCCTGCAACGCCATACCGCCTTCAAAACGGTCCTGCAGAAAATAGTCGTGCCTGGCTTTTCTGTTGGTGGCAATGGTGCCACCTGTATTGGTTTTATTCGATTTTTTACTCATGCTTGCTCAAAATGCGCTTGAAAGTGCAACATGGCGAAAAGGGGAGAGCCATGGCGTTGAAACTTGTTACAGGTTCAGATTCTGCTACAATCGCCGACCTGATTCAGGGGAGTGAGTATGCCACAAATTGAACGCAGCGCATTGGTTTTTTATAGCTGCCAGCAGATGTTTGAGCTGGTGACCGATGTGCCGTCGTACCCGCAGTTTTTGCCCGGCTGTAGTGCCGCCCAGGTGCTTTCCTTTGATGGAAATATTCAAACTGCCAGTTTGCAGGTGTCTAAAGCCGGCATCAGTAAAAGTTTTACCACCCGCAATACGCTGGTGCCTTACAGCAGGCTGGATATGCAGTTGGTAGACGGGCCTTTTAAGTTTTTACGTGGTGGCTGGCAGTTTATTCCGTTAAGTGACGAGGCCTGCAAAGTGGTGCTGGCACTGGAGTTTGAGTTTTCCAGTAAGTTGGTGGAATTTGCTTTTGGCAAAATTTTTAATGAACTAACGATGGCGATGGTGCAGGCTTTTACCCAGCGCGCCAAACAGGTGTATGGAGAACAACATGGCTGAACAGATTGCAGTTGAAGTGGCCTATGCCTTGCCACAGCGGCAAAGTTTGTTAAGTTTGACTGTGGCCGTGGACAGTACTGTGCAGCAGGTGATCGAATACAGCGGTATTTTAAATACGCACCCTGAAATTGATTTGAGTAAAAACAAAGTTGGGATCTGGAGCCGTACCGTCAAGTTAGATGAGAGGGTACGTGCCGGTGATCGGATTGAAATTTACCGCCCGCTTATTGCCGATCCAAAAGATATGCGTAGACGCCGTGCTGAAAAAGCCAAAGAAGAAGGCAGGGCTGATAAAACCACAGGTGGTCGGCCGCAGCAGCATCATCAGGACGATTGAGCATTAAATTGCGGGCAAAGCTTGTCTTTGTTGTTGGTGAGTCGCTGGCAGCATCAGCTTCATCATCAAACCCGGCGTCAAACCAGTATCGGGCAGGCAACAAGCACGGATAAACAAAAAGGACATCTGAGATAGATGTCCTTTTTGTTTATGGCGCAAGGTATTTACGCTGTTGCCCGGCTGATCTCCAGGCTTTGTTTGGTGTTTGAGTTTTAATACACGGAAAACTCAGCGTGAAATTAATACTGGTTCTGTTATTGGTCTAATGGTGTATTAAAATCTTTGGGTACTTCAAAATCGCCGGTCATTTTGACCAGCTTATTATCTTCGAAATTTAACACCAGTTGTTTTTCAAAATCACGTTTACCATTGCCGCTTTTCAGTGAGTAAAAATAGTGCCAAACGTTATCATCAAAGCTGTTTTCGGCTACAGGGTTACCAAGTACAAACTGCACCTGCTCTTTGGTCATTGCGATACGTAATTTATCAATGTCTTTTTGTTCCAGAAAGTTACCCTGGGGTACATCAATCCGGTAAATCCAATTGCTGCATGCCGACATTGACAGGGCACAACAGGCGGCAACCAGCCATTTGCTGATTGATTTTGAGAATACAGCTGCCATAACACTCTTCATTTTTTTAATAAGGCTTGCATCATACCGCAAGCATGGGGGGAGATTAAACCCTTCATCTTTGAAGATTCGGCGTTGTTGTCCGCCTTCATTCACCCCGGTCACATAGAATAGCTATGCTCCCGGGGATTTATTCAGTTGCCGCCTAGCCGAATCATCAATGATTTTGGGTTTAAAAGTTTTCATCTGACTCAGGGCGTACATAAAAGTTCGCGGGCATTGGCAATTGCACTGGCACTGACATTTTCACCGGCCAATAAACGGGCAATTTCCTGCACCCGCTCGTCATCCTGCAAAGTACGCATCCGCGTTTCGGTATGCACACCGTCGGTATATTTTTCAACAAACATTTGCTGGTGCCCCTGGCTGGCTACCTGGGGTAAGTGTGTGACACAAATCACCTGAGTAGAAGCACCCAGCTGGCGCAATAACCGGCCAACACCTGCAGCCACAGGGCCACTGATACCAACATCCACTTCATCAAAAATTAAGGTAGGGGTGGTGACTTTATCAGCCAGGATCACCTGCACAGCCAGGCTGATCCGCGATAATTCACCGCCTGACGCCACTTTGTGCATTGGCTGCAATGGCTGGCCCGGGTTGGTGCTGACCATAAACTCAATATGATCGCAGCCGAGGGCGTTGGCTTTATCCAACGGCAGCTGCTGCAGCATAATTTCAAAACGGGCATTGTGCATACTGAGCTCAGCCATGCTGCGCTCAATTTTATGGCTAAGTTCCAATGCGGCTTGTTGCCGTTCCTGACTGAGCTTGTCGGCCGCTTCACTATAGCTGCGCGCTGCCTGGGCTATGGCTAATTCTAACTCTGCCAGTCTGTCGTCATCACCGGCCAGTTGTTGCAGTTGCTGCGCCAGATGCTGATGGTGCAAAAACAGCTGGTCATTTGGGATCTGATGTTTGCGGCTTAACGTGAGCCATTGGCTTAACCGCTCATCAATGTCGTTTAAACGCTCCGGGTCTACTTCTACTTTTTCGCCATAACGGCGCAGCTCGCGGCTGGCTTCTTCCACTTGTACCAAAGCTTCCTGCAGCATTTGTTCTATGCCACAAAGTTTGTGGTCGATTTGGCTGGCATCCCCCAGCAGATAACAGGCTTGTTTTAATAAACTTAATGCATTGCCTTCTTCACATTCTGTCAAAAGCTCCAGCCCTTGCTGACTTGCGGCAATTAAACCGGCGCTGTGGCTTAAACGCTGATGTTCTGTTTCAAGTTCGGCAAATTCGTCTTGTTGCGGGGCAAAATGGTCAAGCTCTGCCACCTGATATTCCAGCAGCTGGCGCTGAGCTTCGCGCTGCTGCTGTGAGGTGAGCAGCTGCTGATATTCCTGCTTCAGCTGCTGCCAGTCTTTCCAGTGTTGTTTGACTGTGGTTAATAAGCTTGGGTGGTCAGCAAAAGCATCCAGCAGCTGGCGCTGATGTTCTGACTTGAGTAATAACTGATGGGCATGCTGGCCGTGAATACTCAGTAACAACTGGCCCAGACTTTTTAATTGTTGCGCCGGCACCTGCACACCATTGATATAACCACGGGAGCGGCCTTCGTTGCCTACCACACGGCGAACTATACATTCATTCCCCATGGCTAAATCTTGCTGGGCCAGCCATTGTTGTGCTGCAGGCAGCTTACTGATATCAAAAGTGGCGACTAAATCAGCTTTATCGGCACCAGGGCGTACGACAAAACCATCGGCACGCTCACCCAGGCACAGCGCCAGGGCGTCCAGTGAAATTGATTTACCGGCACCGGTTTCACCTGTGATAGTGGTCATACCGGGTTGCCATTCAATTTCCAGCGCACGGACAATGGCAAAGTTGCTGATATGAAGATGGGTAAGCATGATGCGGCCTGTAGTGTTCAGTCAAAGACAAAATGGATAACTGTGAATTTATACAGTAATTTTAAAGCTGACAAGCCAAAGCGGAAAAAATTTTAATGCCACAGGGGGAAAACCGCAGAACCTCTGACGGAAGCTGCTGATTTAATAGAGTTTAGAACCCCAGCCCAGCTTATTACGCAGCACGTTAAAATAACTGTAGCCTGGCGGATGCACCAGTTTCAGCGGTTTGGGGTGTTTACGGATCACAATTTCGTCCCCCGGCATCACAGCCAAAATCACATGGCTGTCGCAGCTGATTTGTAAATGTGCATCGTTACTTGGTGCAACCTTAAGGCGGATTTCGCTGGTGCCGGACACCACCAGGGGTCTGCTGCTTAAGGTATGAGGGAACATCGGTACTAAACTCATGGCGTCCAGTTCTGGCGTTAAAATTGGGCCGCCACCGGACAGTGAATAAGCGGTTGAGCCTGTTGGTGTGCTGACAATCAAACCATCAGAGCGCTGGCTAAACACAAACTCGCCGTTAATATAGGCTTCAAATTCAATCATATGCGCCACTTTGTCGGCATGAAGCACAGCTTCATTAACGGCGCTGTTACTGCTTTTAATGCTGTCGTGGCGATGCACTTCAATTTCCAGCAGATTGCGGTGTTCGTTCACATAATTACCGGCCAGCACTTCGGCCAGCGGTACCTGAAAACTTTCCGGCGATAAGTCGGTTAAAAAGCCTAAATTGCCGCGGTTCACCCCAAGCACTGCCACGCCAAAACGCGCCAGCACCCGCGCAGCGCCCAGCATATTGCCGTCACCCCCCACTACTATGGCCAAATCACAGTTTTTGCCAAGGTCGACCAGATCCATTGCCTGTACTTCAGCTAAGCCTAACGAAGCCGCCACTTTTTCTTCCACATAAACCTGTAGTTGATACTGTTTTAGAAAATGGTACAAACTGACCAGGGTATGATTGGCGCCCTGATGATTAGGTTTACCAATCAGGCCGATAGTGCGAAAAGCATGGCTCATAGCTTATTGATCCAGCGAAGATTTGGCTTGAGTATACAAAGTGTGGTGGCGCTGTACCAGAGTCCGGCTGCCGGTTGTGTTAGTTTTGTGCTGATGGTTGTTTTTTTGTGGTAAGTCCCCACTATAAGCAGGTATTCATTCACAGGTGGCAGTATGACGGCAGGGCTGAGTCGTTCAGAGCTTATTTTAAAACTCATCGTAGAGCAGTATCTGGCGGATGGTTCGCCGGTATCGTCGAAGTTGATCGCAGAAAACGCCGCTTTGCAGGTGAGTTCAGCCACGGTGCGCAACAGCATGGTGCAGCTGGAACAGCTGGGGCTGATCCGCTCACCGCACACTTCAGCGGGTCGCATTCCAACCACCCAGGGGATCCGGCTTTTTATCGATAAAATGCTGCAGCTGGAGCCTTTACCCTCACGCTGGCTCAACGACATTCAGCAACATCTGGTGCCACAGTTGCCGGTGTCGCTGTTGTGTGAAAAAGCCGGTCAGTTATTGGCCAACCTGACAGGTTTGGTCAGCATTTTTAGTGCGCCTAAAGCGGCGGGCCGTGTGATCCGGCAGGTTGATTTAGTGCGTCTGGCCCCCGACCGGTTGCTGCTGGTCGTGATTGACGAAGAGGGCGACATTTTGCACCGGGTGTTATGGCAGCCGCAGGGGATTCATGCCAACACGCTAAGCCGCAGTTTGTGTTTACTCAATGCCGCCCTTTGTAATCAGCAGTGGCTGGACGGTATTTCCAGACTGAGCCTGATGCTGAACACTGAAGATGAAACCATTACAGCATTATTAAAAGATGTGATGGCGCAATTAAGTCTGGATGAGCTGCAACAAAACCAGCCGCTGGTATTTGGTCAGCATCATTTACTGCAAGCTGCTGAATCGCTGAAAGATCCGGCGTTGCAGCAGGTGGTGCAATTGCTGGAGCAGCCTTCTTGTCTGATGCAGTTATTACAACCACTGGCCACAGACAACAATACCAAACTTATTTTGGGTAAAGAGTCGGGCATAGCACAACTTTATAATGTCAGTGTGATTACTGTCAGGTATCAGGCTGATCCACAAAGATTTTTAGCTTTATTAGGCCCAAGACGCATGAACTACGCCAGGTTAATCCCGCTGGTGGAAGCCTGTGGCCAACAATTATCAAAGCACTTGAATCGGGCGTGACAATCCCCATAATAGCCGCACCAAGTTTGGAGTGAAGAACAGATGAGCGAGCAAGAAAAGGTACATAACGAGCCACAGGCTGAAAACGCAACCACCCAAGCCACTGATACAGTGGAATTATCGGGTGAGCAGGCAGTGATTGCCAAGCTGGAAGCAGAATTAGCGGCCGCCCGCGCCCACGCCGCCGATCAACAGGATTTGGCGTTACGGGTCAAAGCTGATGCGGAAAACACCAAACGCCGTGCGGCCATGGATGTGGAAAAAGCCCACAAATTTGCGCTGGAAAAATTTGCCGGTGATTTATTACCCGTACTGGACAACCTTGAGCGTTCTTTAGGTTTTATCGACCCGGCCAATGAAGCGGTCAAAGCGCTGGCTGAAGGTGTTGAGCTGACATTAAAAGGTTTGCTCGACACTGTGGGTAAATATGGTGTGCAGCAGATTGATCCACAGGGTCAGCCATTTAACCCTGAGTTCCATCAGGCGATGTCGATTCAGCCAAGCGCTGAGCTGGAACCTAATACCGTGATGTTTGTGATGCAAAAAGGTTATGAACTGAACGGCCGTTTATTACGTCCAGCCATGGTGGGTGTGTCGAAAAAGCCGGATTAAACCGTTTTTTTCACAGAGCACAGCAAACAACAATGCCAGCATAAGCTGGCATTGTTGTTTTGGCACTCTTGCTGTTGTGGTGTTTAGTTCACTTTAAAACGGCCGACCAGACCAAAAAGGGTATCCGATAACTGTCTGATTTGCATCGACAACTGTTCGTTCTTTTGGGCAATACCACCTGCTGCCACCGCCTGATCGTTCAGAGCATACAGGTTTTTGGTAATTTCTTCCGACACCAGACTTTGCTCTTCGGTTGCAGCTGCCGTTTGGGTCGCCATATCGTTGACACGACGTGATGATTGTTGCAGTTGATGGAACACTTCATCGGCTTTGGCAAAAAATGCCAGGGTGCGGTCAGCATTTGCTTTGCTGCTTTGAATTGCGCCTGAAGCCTCATTAACCCTGCTTTGCAGTTTTTGGATCATCTCCTGGATATGGTTGGTGCTTTGTTGGGTGCGCGACGCCAGGGTGCGTACTTCATCGGCCACCACCGCAAAACCTCGGCCTTGTTCACCGGCACGGGCTGCTTCTATTGCTGCGTTCAGCGCCAGCAAATTGGTTTGTTCGGCAATAGCGCGGATCACATCCAGCACTGAGGCTATATTGGCCGAGCTGTTTTGCAGTTCAGCTGAGCTTTCAAGCGCAGTGTCTACGTCGGTGGAAAGCGCCTGCATACTGTCGTTGACGTTATTCACCACAGTTAAACCCTGCTCGGCATTGCGGCTGGCGGCTTCGGCTTCCTGCGCTGAATTGGTGGCCACATTGGCCATCTCTTTATTGGCGATGGTCATTTCATGCACCGCGCTGACAATAGTGTCGGACGCGGTGTTTAATGAATTGGTAATGTCTTTGGTGCTGGACGCTGACGCTGACAAATGTTCGGTTAGTTCACTAAGCTGGCCGGCCTGTTTTAAAACAGATGCGATCAGCTGGCACAGGTTGGCAACAAAAGCGTTAAATTCGTGGGCGAGCTCGGCAAATTCGTCTTTGCTTTGTACATTGAGCCGGGCTGTTAAATCACCTTCGCCAGAGGCAATTTCGTGAATACGACGGGTTAAAAAGTTAATTTGTGAGGTGAGCTGGCGCGGGATCTGATAACTGAACCAGCCGGCTATCAGTAAAATCAGCGCAGAAATACCATAAGCCAGGGTTTGAAAACGGCTGATAGCACTGCTTAACACTTGTTGTTCGCTGATGGATTTATTGAGTGCAGCTTCACCGGCTTTATCCAGCACATCACGCAATGAAGCAAATTTTTGCTCTTCATCACTGAGTAATACCGAGGTATCGGCGCCATTGGCGGCGGCGCTCAGCAGCTGTTCGCTGGCTTGTTGCCACTGGTTAAACTGGCTGTCAAAACCGGAAAATTCGCCCCTGATATCCGGATACTGCGCCAGATGTTTTAAATAATCGGCAAAACGTTGTTTGACCTGAGCGGCGTTGTCGCGGGCGTCCTGCTGCTGCGCGGCAATATCGCCGGTTTTATTCAGCGCATAAGTGGTGGCAAGTTTGGCCTGATATAAATCGCGGTCGGCGTTCAGTACTAAAGAAATGGCTTTTAGAAAATTATTGGCCTGGGCGTCCAGCGCACTTTTTTGCATGGCGGATAAATAGCTGAACATCGCCACCACAACCACTAAGGTGAAAGCGAGCAGCACCATAGGTACAGTGCTTTTTACTCTGATACTGTGCAGGTTCATCTGCGTCTCCCTGTTTTGGTTTTTCTTGTCGCAAGTATTGGCCTGTATTGAAAATTTCTCCAATTCAAAGCTTAAATTTGCGACAAGTGCAGAAGCTTTTGCTGCCGGTTTTTTATCCGCCAGGCTAAACAGGGCGCAGGTCAATGCAACTGGCGTCCGCGACCGCAGTTGAGGTTATACTCTGGCCCTGGGTATGTTTTTGGATGATGTTTCGGATGCAACTTGCGGATCCTTCTTTAATAAAAACCGGCTTATTACTCAATGGTGTCTGGCTGCAAAAACCTGACATTGGCCTGAGCGGTGGCGCCTCTGCTGTCGTGAATACTAGTGTTCATCATTTTGTGGTGACCAATCCGGCCAATTTAAAAGATGTCGCCTGGGTGAATAATGCCAGTGCTGCTGACGCTGAGCAGGCCATAGTTTATGCGGTGCAGGCGCAGTCTTTATGGCAGCAACAGCTGGCCTCTGAGCGCGCTTTGTTATTAAAAAACTGGTATCAGCTGGTCTTGCAGCATCAGCACGACTTAGCGCTGATTTTAGCAACTGAACAAGGTAAACCGCTGGCTGAGGCCAACGCCGAAATAAGGTATGCCGCCAGTTTTATTGAATGGTTTGCTGAAGAAGCCAAAAGGCTGTATGGCGATCTGATCCCAACGACTGCACAGGGCAGGCGGCTGCTCACCATCAAACAGCCGGTTGGGGTGGTGGCCGCTATTACCCCCTGGAATTTTCCGGCCGCTATGGTCACCCGCAAATTAGCACCTGCTTTGGCAGCCGGTTGTACTGTGATTTTAAAACCGTCAGAGCTGACACCTCTGACGGCGCTGGCGCTCGGGGAACTTGCGCAGCGCGCCGGTTTTCCACCCGGTGTGTTACAGATGTTGCCGACCAAGAACGCCGCTGCTGTGGCGCAGGTGTTGTGCCAAAGTCCAATGATTCGCAAGCTGACTTTTACCGGCTCAACCTCGGTGGGTAAATTACTGATGGGCCAGTGTGCCGATACGGTAAAAAGGTTATCACTGGAGCTTGGCGGCAATGCCCCGGTTTTGGTGTTTGCCGATGCCGATTTAACCAAAGCTGTGGCTGGGGTGATGGCGGCAAAATTTCGTAATGCCGGCCAAACCTGTGTCTGTATTAACCGTATTTATGTTGAACGTTCTGTCTATGATCGCTTTAACAGCTTGTTATCAGAAGAAATTCAGCAGCTAAAGCTTGGGGATGCACTGACTCCCGGCGTGCAGATTGGGCCTTTAATTAATACGGCTGCCATACAAAAGGTGTCGGCTTTGGTGCAGGACGCCATCAGCAAGGGCGCCAGGTTAAATTGTGGCGGGCAGGGTTCAACGCTTGGGCCAAATTTTTATCAGCCAACGCTGTTAACAGAGGTCACGCAGGAAATGCAGCTGATGCAGCAGGAAATTTTCGGCCCTGTGGCTGCTGTGATGCCCTTTGATAACGAGCAGCAGGCTATTGACCTTGCCAATCAGAGTGCGGCTGGCTTGGCGGCTTATCTGTACAGTAGTGATATTGGTCGGTTATGGCGGCTTGCCGAAGCGCTGGAGGTGGGCATGGTGGGGATCAATGAAACCGCCATTTCCACTGAGGTGATCCCTTTTGGTGGGGTCAAAGAGTCGGGGCTTGGCCGGGAAGGATCGCGTTATGGTATGGATGAATATCTGGAAATAAAACATCTGTGCTGGGGCGGTTTAGCACAAAGCTAAAAAGCCGGGACTTGCGGTCAGCAAAAAGCTGGCCGCAGCAGGCCACTCTGGTGCTAAATAACTGTGCAAAATACCGCTACATTCATGCCGAGGCAATGCAAAGTGGCGATTGCTGGGATGTAGAATTCGGATTCCCATACATCCTTGGGCAGTAGCCGATTCCGCCGAAAACCAATTTTCTGTTCAGTGCTCAGTTTTGGTGTAGCACAATTAAAATCAGTTATTTAGCTGCCGGCCTGACGCGAAGGGATAGGAAAAAGCAGATCATAAGCCCAGTGATATAAATAACCGTACAGCAGATAAAACAGCATAAAACCTAAATCCAGCAGCAGCGCCTGCCATAAACTGATTGCCAGATACCAGGCGGTCAGTGGTAAAAACACCGCCAGTAAACCCAGTTCAAACAGCAGTGCATGACCAAGGCGCTCCGGCGCAGTTTTATAACTGCGGCCTTTGGGCGCTAAATAATAGCGGTCAAACCACTGATTAAACTGATAATTCCACCAGGTTGCTAAGAGCGACATCAACACCGCCAACAGGCCCAATGTCACTGCAGATTTGTCAAATAGCAGGCTGCTGAGCGGAACCAACAGCAGTAAACCTATGCCTTCAAAACCCAGCGCCATCCTAAGCCTGTCTTTGCGGCTGCGGCCATCAGCTGCCGATGCTGCCGTTGTTCTTGTGGCTGCTGCTCTTTGGCTCATCGTTTTGCTCCTGTTGCTATGTGATGGACTCAGTGTTGCTGCGGCTTATTCTATCTGCCATTCTGTAGATAACTAAGTTAGAAACCATCTGGAAATCAGATAGATGAATATGCAGCAGCTGGATATTTTGTTGGCGGTGGTGGCGGCCGGGTCTTTTTCGGCGGCGGCGCGTAAGCTCAATAAAGCGCAGTCGGCAGTCAGTCATGCCATCAGTGAATTGGAAATTGATTTAAATCTGCAGCTGTTTGACCGCAGCGGCCGTTACCCTGTGCTAACCAAGGCCGGTGCCCGTATTGTGGCGCAGGCCCAGCTGGTACGCCGGCAAATGCAGCAGCTGAGTGAGCTTGCGGCAGATTTGTCCGGCGCTGTTGAAAGCCGGTTGTGTCTTGCCGTCGATGACGAAGGCCAGCTGCCCTGGCTGGCGCCTGTACTGGCTGAGCTGGCGCAGCGGTTTCCGGCGCTTGAGCTGCAAATATTATTTCCGCTCCTGGAAGATTTAACCCGCCTGCTCGACAGCGGCAACGCAGATTTGGGCATTTGTTTTCAGCCACAGCAGGCGGGCAGCCAATTTTTACGCTGGCCACTGCAGCAGCTGACATTTGCTGCTGCAGTGTCGGTTGAGCATCCGCTGGCGCAGCTTGCGCAAGTCACAGTGGCGGATTTACAACAATACCGGCAACTGATGGTAACAGGGCGGGGTGAAAGTCTGGAGCGCCAACGCGGCCGGATTTGCAGCCAGGTCTGGTGGCTGGAAGGGGATATGGCGGTGCTGGCGCTGCTTGAACAGAATCTGGGCTGGGCCTGGTTACCACTGTCTGTGTTGCAACCTGCGCTGGCAGAGCACAAGGTAACTCAACTGCAGCTCAAAGATGAACCTTCGTTGTTACCTGTGCAGCTGGAACTCTGGCAACATCAAACGAAAAAACTGGGGCCAGCCGGTTTATGGCTCAGACAAAGGTTGTTGTCATTGCATCAGGTCGGCAAAGGCTGACAGCCTCAGTCGCTGTTAGCTTTATTTGGCGACAAGTCAAAGCACAGGGCAGTTGTTACCTGACGGTTTGGTCACAAAAATAAACCAACAAAGGCTATTATTTTGCGCTTTGCCCCCGCTTTGCGTTATCGTAACTTTCCTTGTTGTTGATAAGTGCAGATGCAAGCAGATGTTATTTTGGCGCAGTGTAGTTAGCTTAGTTCTGCTTATGATGATGAGCAGTTTTCAGGTTTGGGCCCGCACCACGCCACTCAGTGACTATTTCCGTGAAAGCCTGACCACCCGCGACGGTTTACCCCACAATACCATTAACGCTATTACCCAAAGCCAGGACGGTTATTTATGGTTTGCCACCTGGGAAGGGGCTGCCCGTTATGATGGCCGGAACTTCACCTTATTTGGCCGCACCGCAGAAACCGGTCTGCCGGATCTGGGGATCCGGGCCTTTCATCTGGCTGCCAATGGCGATTTGTTATTAGGTGGCTCCCGGGGCGGCATGGCACTGCTCAAAGATAGCCAATGGCAACATTTACCTGCAATAGGCACGTTGATCAACGACTTACTGCGAGACCATCAGGGCGATTTATGGATGGCAACCGAAGGCGGCGGTTTATTCCGGCTGTCGCACGATGGCACAAAAACACAATTTACCGTCAAAGACGGCCTGCGCCCCTCTGTAATTTACCGTGTGCTACAAGACAAAGACGGTTTGATTTGGCTGGCAACTCAGCAAGGGTTGTATTGGTTTGATCCAAAAGCACCAAGCCCTGTGTTCACACTGGTGGCCACTGAAGCCGGTGTGCCACTGACTTCTGTGTTTGCGCTGGCACAAACCGGAGCCGGCCAGCTACTGATTGGTACTGAGCAAGGTGTGTTTAAAAAAGACGGCAGCGGATTTGTGCCGTTGCATCCACAACTGGCCGGTATTGCTGTGGCGACCCTGATGCTGGATCAGCAACAACATCTTTGGATCGGCACCATCAACCGCGGTGTAATGCGCTTATCCGATTTAGGCCTGGAACAACTGACCGTCAGTGAAGGTTTGCCCAATAACAGGGTGCTGGCGCTATGGCAAGACAAAGAGCTCAGCATCTGGATTGGCACCAATGGTGGGGTGTTAAGGCTGCGTGATACACCTTTTACTAATCTCACCACCAGCAAAGGTTTAGCTGACAACTATGTGCGCACTTTATTGCAGCATCAGGATGGTTCGGTTTGGGTGGGTACCAGCAATGGCCTGAACAGAGTGGTGGGGCAACAGATCGATTCTGTACAGGGCCTTGATGCAAATCCGGTGTCAGCACTGAGTCTGGCGCAGGGGCCAGATGGTGATGTCTGGGTGGGCAGCTACGCCGAAGGGGTGTTGCGTTACCGTGGCACTGAGCTGATTGCACACTATGACAGAGCGGATGGCCTTGTTTCCAACGAAATCCGGGCTTTGTTGCCGCTTGCCGATGGCACCGTCTGGATCGGCAGTTCAGGCGGTTTAACGCGGCTCAAAGATGGTGATATGCAGCATTATCATGTGCCTGACGGTTTGCCCGGTGAGTTTATTACGGCACTGCATCAGTCGCCTGATGGCCGCATCTGGATTGGCACCGGTAGTGGTGGTGCTGTGTTTGCAAACGGCAAGATCCAGCCATTGCAATTGCAGCAATTTGAAGATGTACATTATGTGTTTAGTTTTTATCAGGCAAAAAGCTCTGCCGATGTCTGGCTGGCAACTGACAGGGGCTTATTGCGTTTTGATGCGGCTAAACAAGTGATACAACAACTTGGTCTGGCGCAAGGCCTGCCATTTGATAAAATTTTTGCCATAGTGCCCGAGCAGGATCAGTACTTCTGGCTGAGCAGCAACAGAGGAGTGCTACGCATCAGGCAACAAGACGCTGTGGCTGTTACCAGTGGCGCCCTGCCAAAACTGGTGAATTACGAGCTGTATGGCGAAAGTGATGGCATGCAAAGTGCCCAGTGTAATGGCGGTTCTATGCCGGCTGCTGCTGCGCTTAGCAGTGGTGCTTTATGGTTCGCTACGTCGCAGGGGGTGGCCATGGTAGAGCCGTCAAGACTGGCCGATTTTGCGGTAAAAACTCCTCCCGTGGTGGTGCAGAAAATCAGTGCCGATGGTCAGCTGTATACAACTTCTGCGGCAACTTTTCCGCCCGGCACCCGCCGTATTGCACTGCAATTTGCCGGTTTAAGTTACGTAATGCCCACCCGTATTCAATATCGCACTCAGCTATTGGGTTTTGATCAGCACTGGGTTGAGCGTGGTCCGCAGCAGGTGGCGGAATATACCAATCTGGCGCCAGGCGCTTATCGATTTCTGGTCAGCGCCGCTTATCCGGATGGAGACTGGTCGGTAGAGCCGGCACAATTTGATTTTGTCATTGAGCCAAGGTTGTGGCAGCGCACGGATTTTATTGTCAGTGTCAGTCTAGCGTTTGTGTTGCTGCTGGTACTGCTGTATCGCGCCCGTATGCTCAGTGTGCGTCATAACGAAATGCGGCTGCGTCAGCAAGTCAGCGAAAAAACCGCTGCTTTGCAGCAGCAGGCGACTGAACTTCGCCAGGTGGTGACGGAAAAATCGGCGCTGGCCGAACAATTACGGCAGCAAGCCGAAGCATTTGCTTTGCAGGCCAGGGAGGATGGCTTAACAGGTCTTGCCAACAGAAGGGCTTTTGATGAACAACTGGCGGCTGAATTTGCCAAAGCGGCTCGTTTACAGCAGCCACTTTGTCTGGTGCTGATTGATATTGATTATTTTAAACGTATTAACGACACCTATTCCCACCTGACCGGTGACACCGTGCTAAGACGTCTGGCGGGTCTGATTAAAGCCCAGTGCCGTGACATCGATATTTCGGCGCGCTGGGGCGGCGAAGAATTTGCTTTGTTATTGCCTCAAACCAGTCTGGAACAAGGCCGCGAAGTTTGTGAAAGGTTGCGCCATGGTATAGCACAGCTCGAATGGCAGGATCTGGCGCCAGGTTTAACAGTCACAGCCAGTTTTGGTGTGGCGGTCAATACCGGCCTGTTGCATTATGATAAGCTGATTTCCAGAGCAGATACCCTGTTATATCAGGCCAAAGCCCAGGGCCGGGATCAGGTGTGTGGTTAATACGAGCACAAGGTGATGTTGCGCTGTGCCGTAAATGAGGACTGTTCAATCAGGATGCGTCAACCAAAAAGAAAAAAGGAGCTATGAAGCTCCTTTTTTGATTTTTAGCCGCGAGATCGCAGCAGTAAGCTGCAGATCAGAACTTCAGCGCTACTTTTACCGAGGCGTCCACTTTACTGGCATCCACATAACCAATTAACGACGGATTGGTCGCCACCAGTTTAATCATCTCTTCATCACTGGTAATTTCTTTAGGCGGGGTGCCTTTGCCGGTAAACACCAGCTTGGACCAATAAGCTTTGAGCTGACTGGAGGATTTTTTCAGCACAGTATCGTTAAAGGCGGTGCTGGCGGCGGAACTTTCGCTCAGCGACACAGGCACCACTGATTTACCATCTGCAAAAGATTTTTCCCGGCCAAGGAAAATTTTCGCCACAGTGGCTTCATCCAGCGCATTGCTGTTGGATGGGTGCACAATGATAGCCACTTCCGCAAAGGCCAGCTGGCTCAGCAGCAAGGCTGCTACACATAAAGTTTTTTTCATGGTTATCCCCTTAGAACACCAGATCTACACCAAAGGACACAATTTCGTAATCGCCAACGGCAGGGCGGGTGTCGGAACCATTAAAATAATCTAGCTTAATGGCCGCACTTGGGTGGAAATCGTAACGCACCGACAAGCCAACCCCATCAAACTCGCGTTGGGCAAAAGCGTTGTTGATGCCTTTGCCGGTGGCCAATAACACCGGATGTGCCACACCATTTAAAAAGTCGTGATCAGCCTTCTGGGCATAATCTTCGGTGTGCAGTGTCACCACCACATTATCAAAGCGCCGGCCAAGTGCCAGGTACCAGGATTGGTTTAGAGCATCTGTGGAGTCTTTTACAACATAATCAACATACTCAAAATCCAGCAGCCAGTTGTTGTAGTCAACGGCAAAACCGCTGAACCAATAAAAGGCATCTTTACCATCCCATCCGATGCGGGACTTAAAGTCATTCACCTGAGCACCTGTTGCCCCCATATTTTGCGCCATGGCAATGCCCGGTGCAGCCAGCGGAAATACTGTGCTGGCGTCTATACTGGCACCATCAATTTCAGCGGCAAAAACACCACCAAATAACTGCCACCAATCACCGGCCAAAGTTGCATTGGCGCTGAAAATATTATCCAGGCCAAAATCAACAAAGTTATTGGTCACAGCGCTGAATGCTTCGCCAGACCAGCCGCCGTAAAGCACTTTGGTGGACAGGCTGTAATCACCCAGATTAAATTGGCTGTCGAGTGCAACACCCTCAATAGTACTGAATTCAAAGTCGATATACACAGCTTTGGGCAATCTGGAGAAGTTGTGGGCGTAACCCACTTTTTCATATTCAGACTGGTGGAATATCGGGTTGGCAAAGCGGCCAGCACTGACCCTGTGGCTGTCGTTGAGCTGATAACTCAGATAAGCCCAGCGTGCTTCGATGTCAAAATCGTTGCGGCCTTCACCAAACAGCTGCACTGTGGCAGATAAGCCTTCACCCAAATCTGCCTGCGCCTGAATGGCAAATAAAGATTCAGGTTTAAATGACAGCTCACCTTCTTCAAAACCCGGGAAAGGTTCAAGGCCACCATCGGTGGAGACTGAGGTGCCACGAATAGATGCAAAACCATTCAGTTTTACGTCGGCCAGCAGCGGTTGGGAAAAAAGTGCGGCGAAAACTGCTGAGCTGATCAGCAGTTTTCGTTTTCCTGATAATTTAAAAGTTTTCATCGTCTGTCCTACCTTTTCTTATAGAAGCCTTCCAAGCGTAGCCGAAGTTTTTGCCACTCTCTTTCTTTTTTAAAACAATCACTTTGCGACAGATCAATAGCTGTCGTTAAACTTGAGTTGTTGACTGTTCGTCGCACTTGCTCGCTGCAGACAGCTAATCTTCGTTGCTGGGCACTTTTTAGAAAATTTTTGTGATAACTCTTTGATAACCGGTTAATAAATAACTTATATCTGCACTTTGCTACTGGTTGCCGTGCTGTCTGATAGCGCAAGCTGATGTTCGCTTAGTGAGTGGTCAGGTGCCCGGGAGTTTTCTGGCAAATCTGTTGCAGAACAAGCTGTTATAGCGTGCAGGTTGTTATCAACCTCGCAACCCGCGCTTGTAAGGTGCGCGGTGGATGCCAATAAGGCTTTATCAATCAAGGAGAGCAAGATGAAAAAATTCGTAGTTGCTGCGTTATTCAGTGTGATGGCAAGCCCGCTGTGGGCAGCGGATCTGCAGTGCCAGGTCGGTGGGGTACAGGACATTGGCTATTGTGAAACCATGATTTGGGGTCAGGCTTCTGCGCCGGCTGGTTTTTCCGTGGTGAATATCACTAAAACTGTGTCCCAGGTGATTTGGAATAAACCCACAGCCTGCAAAAATCAGGGCACTCACTGTACTTTTACCGCCCGCTCTATGCTGACTTACACAGGGGAAGCGCTGGTGTTATACACAGACGGCACTTATGAAAGCCTCAGTGCCACTCTGAGGTTCGAAGACGGTCGTTAAGCCGCGGTTTCAGATCTGAGTTTGCCCTTAACTGTGGCGCTCTTTCTTGCGCCACATTCTTTATAACCAGCGCTGCAGTTTTTCCAGTAACAGCGCAGCATCCATAGGTTTAGTGACAAAATCATTCATGCCGGCGTCCAGACATTGCTGATGAAAATCGGCCGTAGCATGGGCAGTCAGTGCAATCACAGGTAAATGTTGCCAGCGTATATCCTGGCGGATAGCACGGGTTGCTGCGTAACCATCCATTACCGGCATATGCACATCCATCAGGATCAACTGATAAGATGTATCCGCCAGTTTTTCCAGGGCGATAGCACCGTTGTCGGCAATATCCACCTCAAAACCAGCATGCTGCAAAATAATACGCGCTAACGTCTGGTTATAACTATTGTCTTCAACCAATAAAATCCGCTGTTTTTCCGCTTTAGGCAATAATGGTTTTGGCGTTTCTGTTGTCACTTTGGGGTCGGTCTGAGCTTCAGCCTGATAACAGCAAACCGCAAAACTAAAGGTGCTGCCAACACCGACAGTACTTTGAACTTCGATACAACCGCCCATCAGCCTGACCAGTCGCTGTGCGATACTTAAACCCAGTCCGGTGCCACCATACTTGCGGCTGGTGGAGCTGTCGGCCTGACTAAAAGCCTGAAACAGCTGATCACATTGCTGTTTGGTTAAGCCGATACCGGTATCACTGACGGCAAAATGCAACCAGATTTCGTCTGCGGGGGCCTGTGCCAGCCCTACGGTCACCGCTGTGGGCGGGCGGAGCTCCTGATCCACTGTTAACTTGACCAGACCACTGCCGGTAAATTTCACCGCATTACCAAGCAGGTTGATCAGCACCTGACTGAGTCGTAATGGATCACCAAGCAGCTGATCCGGCAATTTGGGGTCGATGCTAAACTGCAGTTCCAGTTTTTTTTGCCGGCTTTGTTCAATAAACAAGTCCCGCACTTGCTGCAATAAATCACTGAGCTTAAACCGCACTTTTTCCAGCTCAAGTTTACCGGCTTCTACTTTGGAAAAATCAAGAATGTCATTGATAATGCTTAATAAAATTTTTCCTGAGTTGGTGATTTTATGTAAATAAAGCTGCTGATCGGCAAAAGATTCGGTATTTTGCGCCAGTTGGGAAAAACCAATAATGGCGTTCATCGGGGTGCGGATCTCATGGCTCATATTGGCCAGAAACTCACTTTTGGCCACCACTGCGGCCTCGGCTTTACTTTTGGCCTCTGACAGCTCTGTCATCGTCTGTTCCAGATGGGCTGTGCGCTCTGCCACCAGCGCAGCAAGCCTTTGTTGTTCTCTCAGCGACTGTTGCAGCCTGTATCTGAACCACCAGGTAAATAGCGCCAGTAGCATCAATAGGGCCAGGCTTTTTGCCCACCAGCTTTGTTGCCAGGGGGTTTTAATTTTAAAGTGAAAATGATCTGCATTGCTGATATCGCCAAAAGCGTTTTTATATTGCAGTTGGAATTGATAATTACCCGGACTCAGGTTGGTGTAGTCGCGGTAACTCTCGCTGCTCCAGTCAGACCATTGTTCACTAAAACCGGCCAGTTTAACCCTGAATTGCAGATTATCGGAAGCGCCAAAACGCGGAATAGCGTATTCAAACCGCAGGTTATTTTGCCCGGCATCAAGCTTCACTTTGCCTGATAAAGGCTGGATTAGTTGCTCATTATTGATCAGTAACCTTCTTAATAATGGGGCGGGCAAGGGATTTTGTTGCTGCTGTAACATTCTGGTATCGAGCCGGAATAAACCTTCTGCGCCGCCAAACCAAATCACATCCTGCTCGTCAATCAAAATCACATCAAGCGGCGTGTCAGCTAATGGATATAAAGGTGCTGTGGTCCAGTAAAACTCAGCCTTATTGCTTGGGGATGATTCAGTCACTGGCACTGCAGCGCCAGCCTGGCGTTCGCCGGTCTGATTATTCCAGCTTAACAGCCATAACCGCTGCTGACTGTCAGTACTGGCAGAGCGAACCCAGGGCTGCTCTTTAAATAGCTGCTGATACTGTGGGTCCGGATAGAACTGCTGTAGTTGCTTATTAAAGCGGTATAAACCTGCCACTGTGGCGATAAATAATTCTTGCTGATGTAGCGACACTTCATTGCGGTTATTGCTGGGTAAACCGGATTCCTGCAAAAATTGGGTGACCAGAAGTTCAGATCTGTTCACCTTTCTCTCTACTTCTGTGTTCGGTGTTGCAATCTGTGGTAGTACTGCCCCTTTATTCAGGGGGGGGCTGGCAAAACCCGGAGCTGCTTTAGGCTGCAGCCGGTAGAGGCCATGCCCAAGAGTGCCAAGCCAAAGTTCACCCTCCGGCGTTTCTATCACCGTATTGATGGTGCCGCTGACCTGAGGAACCAGACCTTCAAACAGCCATTGCCCTTGCTGTTGATACATGCTGGCAAGGCCATTTTGCAGTCCAAGCCAGACCCGGTTCGGATCGGTCACAGAACGCGTCAACACTTTGGCCGGCAGCGGCGGTTTAAATAACAGCCTGCTGCTATTGCCGTGCAGGCTAAAAATGCCTTCATTACTGGCGGCTATTAACTCCGCAGCGTCCGGTGCAGTGCTGGCAGCTTGTGTTAACTGTTGCGGTGCAAGGCTGAGTAAATTCCAGGTTTGTTGCAAAATACCGTGCACAGGCACAAACCTTGGTCTTTCATGCTTATTTTGTTCAAGCAGGAATAAACCCTGACTGGTGCCAGCATAAAGCCGCTGCTGATGACGTGCCAGTGACAACACATTACCTTTAAGGCCAAGCACATCATTGTATTGTGAAATGGCCGCCGACACTTCGACCCGTGCCAGACCATGGTCAAGCGCCAGCCACAAACCCTGCTGCTGATCCTGATATACTGCGCGGATATTATCGTTAAACAAACCGGATTTTTTATTCAGATGCTGGACCAGTTCACCCTGGCGGTTCAGCAAATACAGGCCATCTCTGGAGGTGCCTATAGCCAATAAACCGTTGCTGAGCAAAGTGCTGCAGTACATCAGCGCTGAGGTTAAACGGCTGTTAAGTGCTGTTGCCCAGGGTTGAACACCATCCGGTCCCAACAGAAAAAAGCCATGGGCTCTGCTGCCGAGTAAAATCTGACTATTGCCCCAGTCTTCGGCCAGCAGCATGCTCATGCCGCGCAAAGCGGCGGCTTGTGGTACTGGCAGCAGTTGTTTATCCGTTAATTCCAGCAAACCCTGGGCTTCATCCTGCACCAGAATACGGTTGCCGACCAAAAAGGCGCGCTGAAAATGACTCTGGCTTTGAAATACCTGAAGATCGGTATCGTTTATCACAAAAATATGCTGGCGGGCGACAAATACAGCACCTTGAGGGCTGTAAAAGGTTTGGCGCACATCCTGGAAATTACGGTATTGCCTGCCAATGCGGTCGGTCCAGGAATGATAGTGCCGCTGATCGCTGTCTGCACTGAGATAGCCCAATTCTGCCTTGGCGCCGATATAAATACGGCCGTCAGGCCCCAGTGCCATGGAGCGCACCACCGACTGATTGCCGGTTCTGATGGTGCGCCACGACACGCCGTCATACTCCAGCACGCCGGCATTATTACCGCTATAAATCAGCCCTCTGTTGTCTTGCAACAAAGCCCAGTTCTGGCTGCCGGCGTTATAGTCTTTGGGTTTGTAGTTTTTTAACAGCGGTAAGCCGGTTTCGGCCAACAGGGGGGGACTGACCAAAAACAGGATAAAAGTGAAGAAGGTAATGAAAAAAGCAGGCGCCAGCCATGGCCGGCGCTGATGGAGTTTTGCTGATGCGATTCCCTGCAACTTGTACCTCGTCCTGCGCCAGTCATGACGCTATCTGCTGCGCCTTGGTCAAACTTCCAGCAAAGGGTATAGCAGATGTATGGCAGGCACAAGCAACAGCATGTTTTTACTCTTTAACTTTCATGATTTTGTCGAGATAACCCATAGCAAAAGCCGACATCACAAAAGTAATGTGGATCAGCAGGTACCACATGATTTTGTCGTTCGGGATATTGCGGGTGTCCATAAAAATTTTCAGCAAATGAATGGACGAAATGGCGACTATGGAAGCCGCTACTTTATTTTTCAGTGAAGCGGAATCCACTTTACCCAGCCAGCTGAGTTTTTCGTCGTTGTCGTTGATATCCAGACGCGATACAAAGTTTTCGTATCCGGAAAACATCACCATCACAATCAAACCACCAACCAGTGCAATATCGATCAGTGACAACACCACCAGAATTAAATCCACTTCTTTGATGGCAAGAATGTTGGGCAGAATATGGAAAACTTCCTGAAAAAATTTAATGCCAAGTGCCAGTAATACCAGACTTAACCCCAGATAAATGGGTGCCATGATCCAGCGTGACGTATAAATCAGTCGTTCCAGCAGTTTTTCCATCAGCAAGCTCCGCTCTGTCAAAGTCAAAGCGCTGATCTGGTGCTTTTTCAACAAAAATCAAGGCTTGGCGCCAAATTGTTGCCTCAGACGCTGTACATTTTTGAAAATTATCGCACAATGCCAACCATTGCCCGCAGCAGTGCGGGCTGCAGTCCTGCGCTGTGATAGCTTCGATGACGTCTTTCCAAAGGAACCTTTTATGATGAAAAAAACCATGCTTGCAGTGGCGCTGCTGTGCGGCGCACAGGCTGTGGCTGACGAAGGAATGTGGCAGCCGCACCAGCTGCCGGAACTGGAAACTGTATTAAAAAGCAAAGGCTTGGCTATTGATGCCAAAAGTATTGCCGAGCTCACCAGCTTCCCGATGAATGCGGTCATTAGTTTAGGTGGTTGTACCGCTTCTTTTGTGTCGAATCAGGGTTTAGTGGTTACCAATCACCACTGTGCTTACGGCAGCATTCAGCATAACAGCACGGCGCAAAACAACTTATTGGCCAATGGTTTCCTTGCCAAATCGCTGGCTGAAGAATTACCGGCCGCGCCAGGTTCCAAAGTATTTGTCACCGAAGAAGTACGTAATGTTACCCGCGACATTAATCAGGAACTGACGCCGGCACTGATTGGTAAAGACCGTTTTGACAAAATTGATGAGCTGCGCAAAGGCCTGGTGGCCGACTGTGAAGCGACGCCTGGTTACCGCTGTGATGTCTACAGTTTTCACGGTGGCCTGGAATATTACCTGATCAAACAGCTGGAAATCCGCGACGTGCGTTTAGTGCACGCGCCAGCCGGTGGTGTAGGTAAGTTTGGTGGTGACATCGACAACTGGATGTGGCCACGTCACACCGGTGATTATTCGTTCTATCGTGCTTATGTGGGCAAAGATGGCAAACCAGCTGACTTTAACGCTGACAACGTGCCTTTTACGCCACCGTCATTTTTAAAAGTGTCGGCTAAAGGGGTACAGGAAAATGATTTTGTTATGGTGATTGGTTACCCTGGCCGCACCAGCCGTTACAACACAGCTTTTGAAGTGAAAAACCAGTTTACTGAAGTGTTGCCCCTGTCAAAAACCTATCGTGAAGAAACTATTGCACTGATTAAACAACTGACCGCCGAAGGTTCGGAAGGCCGGATTAAATACGAAGCCATCCTGGCTAATCTGGCCAACTATGCAAAAAACTTCGATGGCATGCTGCAAAGCTACCAAAAAGGCAGTACACAGCAGCGTAAAGACGAATTTGAAGCTGTGTTAAACCGTTGGATCAAATCTGATACCAGCCGTCAGGCCCGCTTTGCGCCTGCAGTAAAAAACCTGCAGCAACTGATTGAAGAAGGCGCGGCCAATCAGCAGCGTGATTTGGTGATGAACTATTTTGGTTATGCCCAGATGTTCAGCACGGCACGCCGGTTATACCGTCATGCCAACGAGCAGTTAAAACCTGATGCAGAACGTGAAAGTGGTTATCAGCAGCGTGATGCCCAGCGTTTTGAAGCCGGTTTAAAACGCATGTCACGCAGTTTTGACCCTGCGGTGGATCTGGAAATTGCACTGCATTTCCTCGAGCATTACAGCAAGTTACCAGCCAAACAACGACTGGCGGCTTTTGATAAGTTTTTTGGCCTGGACAGCAGCGCCTTTGACAAGAAGCTGATGCGGGAAAAACTGCATGCGATGTACAGCGCTTCAACCCTGGCTGATGAAGTTGAACGTTTAGCCTGGGTTGGCAAATCAGTGGAAGACTTCCAGAACAGTGAAGATCCGATGCTCAAATTTGCCATTGCAATGTATGAAACTGATTTAGCAGAAGAAAACAAAACAAAAGAGTGGATGGGCAAAATGGCGGTGGCCAGGCCAAAAGTGATGGAAGCCGTGATTGCCTTTAACAAAACCCAGAATAAACCTGTGTATGCCGACGCCAACAGCACTTTAAGGGTGACTTACGGTACAGTGCAGGGTTATCAGCCAAGAGATGCGGTGAGCTACAGCCCGTTCACAACCCTCAAAGGTATCAGTGAAAAATTCACTGGTGTTGATCCCTTTGACGCACCAGCCAAACAAATGGCGGCTATTGCCAAAGGTGATTTTGCCGGTTATTTGCATCCGCAGCTTAACGCAGTGCCGGTGAACTTCTTATCGAATGTGGACACCACAGGCGGTAACTCAGGTTCACCCACCTTAAACGGCAATGCTGAACTGGTTGGTTTATTATTCGACGGTGTGATTGAAGGTATTATCGGTAACTTTGATTACGATCCGGCGCTGAACCGTTCTATCCATGTCGACAGCCGTTATATGTTGTGGCAAATGGAAAAAGTGGATGGTGCCAGCAATCTGATTAAAGAAATGGACATAGTGCGTTAAAGCGGGCTGTTATTGCCCAGATGAAAAAATGGCAGCTTTGGCTGCCATTTTTATTTGCAGGCACAGCATAGAGTCAAGGCTTTAAATGGCTGTTGGCCCGCATTGGTATTCCGGCCTTTTTGCAGTATGATAGGGCGCTTTAAAATCCAGCAATAACGCTGCCTGCGCTCAAATTAAGCCACACTGAAGCCACAAAACCCTGCCGCTTTTGCACAAAGGCCGGTGGCCAGTTGTGAAATCAGGGCTGTGTTGCAGGTTAAAATGCCGGAGTTTTTTGTTTTTGGAGAAGGACATGAAATTGCAACTGGTGGTACGCCGGGCTCCGGCCATGGCTGGGGTTCGTTGGTTGCAACAGGCCTGGGCGATTTTTAAAAAATATCCGGGGCTTTGTATTCAAACCGTGATGTTGATCCATTTCACCTCGTTATTGGGCGCCTTACATCCGCTGCTGGGTGTGATAGCGGCTTTGCTGAATCCGTTTTTAACCGCAGGTTTATACCGTTGTGTGGTGGCGATGCAGCAACAACAGCAGGTGTCGATGCAGGATTTCTGGATACCGCTCAAAGACAGTAGCGTGCGGGCAGTATTTTTACGGCTGGCGGCGGCCAATATGCTGCTGAGTATTCCGCTGACGTTGCTGGCAACGCAACTGGCCACCGACATTGCCGCAGGAGTGAACAACCTGGGACTGATGTTTGTGTTTGTGATGCTGCTCAGTTTAGTGATGATGATGTTTGCTTATGCGGTGGCTATTGCGTATTTCTTAAAAGAAAAACGTTTATTTCCGATTTTGCAGGCCAGTTTACTGGCATGCTGGCGTAATGTGCAGCCGCTGACCATTTATGGTTTGCTGGCGATTGGTTTATTGATGACCGGTATTCCAACTTTGTTTTTTACCTGGCTGTTGGTGTTGCCGTTATTGTCGATCAGCTTTTTTCTGTCGTTCAGCGAGTTTTTTGCCTTAACACCGGCGTCAGACAACAAGGTGGAATATCTTGAAGTCTGAGCAGCCTGATCAGATTACGCCGCCGACTTTGGCTGAACTGAAAAAAATCGCCATCGATTTATTAAGCCGGCGCGACCACAGCAAACAGGAGCTTGCACAAAAACTGCAGACAAAAGGCGCTTTGGCCGACGATATTCAGCAGGTGCTGGACTGGTGCAAAGCAGAAAATTACCAGAGTGACGAGCGTTACGCGGCGCTGCTGGTGCGGTCAAAAATAAACAAAGGTTATGGCCCGTTGTATCTGGCGCAGGCAGCAAGAGAGCAGGGCATCAGCAAAGAATTATTAACGCAGACCCTTGAATCTCTTGAGGTGGATTGGTTTGCGCTGGCGCTTGCCCAATACCAGAAAAAATATGGTGACAAGCCGGTAACAGATTTTCAGGATAAACAAAAACGCATGGGGTATTTGCAGCGGCGTGGTTTTAACGGCGCGCAAATCCAATACGCATTAAAGCCGGCGTAGCTGATAACATCAGTTCAGCGACAAAGGGCAGACATTACAAAGATAGTTAGGATTTGCATATGTACATGACATCAGCGCAACTTCGACGCGCATTTCTGGATTATTTTGCCAGTAAAGATCACCAGGTGGTTGCCAGCAGTTCTTTGATCCCGGGCAATGACCCAACCCTGCTTTTTACCAATGCCGGTATGGTGCAGTTTAAAGACGTGTTTTTAGGCCAGGATAAACGCAGTTACACACGTGCTGTGACAGCGCAGCGTTGTGTGCGTGCCGGTGGCAAACATAACGATCTGGAAAACGTCGGTTATACCGCCCGTCACCACACCTTTTTTGAAATGCTGGGTAACTTCAGCTTTGGCGATTATTTCAAGCGTGAAGCCATTGCTTTTGCCTGGGAATTTTTAACCGAAGTGGTGAAATTACCCAAAGAAAAACTGTGGATCACTGTGTATGCCACAGACGACGAAGCTTTTGATATCTGGACCAAAGAAATTGGTGTGCCGGTCGAACGTGCTATCCGGATTGGCGATAACAAAGGTGCGCCTTATGCGTCAGATAACTTCTGGGCTATGGGGGATACAGGTCCTTGTGGCCCTTGCACCGAGATTTTTTATGACCACGGCGACCATATCTGGGGCGGCCCACCGGGTTCACCGGAAGAAGACGGTGACCGTTTTATCGAAATCTGGAACAACGTGTTTATGCAGTTTAACCGCCACGCCGATGGCCGGATGGAACCGCTGCCAAAACCAAGCGTGGACACCGGCATGGGTCTGGAACGTATTGCTGCTATTTTGCAAAACGTACACAGCAACTATGAAATTGACACCTTCCAGGGCCTGATCAAAGCTGCTGCTGCTATTACCGGCACCACAGATTTGGATAATAAATCGCTGCGTGTGATTGCCGACCATATCCGCTCTTGTTCTTTCCTGGTGGCTGATGGTGTGATGCCGTCAAACGAAGGCCGTGGTTATGTGCTGCGCCGTATTATCCGCCGTGCTGTGCGTCACGGTAATCAGCTGGGCGCCAAAGGGGTATTTTTCAGTAAGCTTGTCGCTGAACTTGCAGTGCAGATGGGTGAAGCCTATCCGGAGCTCATTGAAAAACAAGCCATGATTGAAAAAGTGCTGCGGATGGAAGAAGAGCAGTTTGGCAAAACACTGGAACGTGGTTTGTTATTGCTCAACGACGCGCTGGCAAATTTAGCAGGCAGCACGGTAATTCCTGGTGAAGTGGCCTTTAAGCTGTACGACACTTATGGTTTCCCAATCGATTTAACGTCTGATGTAGCGCGTGAACGTGGTTTTACTGTGGATCAGGCTGGTTTTGAAGCGGCAATGGAAGCACAGCGTAAACGTGCCCAGCAAGCGTCAAACTTTGGTGCTGATTACAATCAGGCGTTAACGTCAAAAAATGTCACCGAATTTACCGGTTACAGCGAAGAACACGGCAATGCCAAAGTGGTCGAAATTCTGCGCGATGGTGAAGCTGTGACTTCATTAATTGATGGTCAGCAAGCGCTGATTGTGCTGGATCAAACACCATTTTATGCCGAGTCTGGCGGCCAGATCGGTGACAGCGGTGTGTTAAAGCTGGCGGATGGCAGCGTATTTACCGTTGTTGATACCATCAAAGTGGGCAAAGCTTTTGCGCACAAAGGCACACTGGCCGGTACTTTACAGTTAAACGATCGGGTGGAAGCCGTGATCGACAGCGCACGCCGTGACGCTATTAAGAAAAACCACTCGGCAACCCACTTGTTACACGCCGCTCTTCGTCAGGTGCTGGGCGAACACGTGACGCAGAAAGGCTCATTAGTTGGGCCAGAGCGCTTACGTTTTGACTTCTCGCATTTTGAAGCGGTGAAAGCCGACGAAATCCGCGCTCTGGAAGTGCTGGTGAACCAGCAAATTCAGCAAAACCACGAAGTCAGCACCCGTCTGATGAATTTAGAAGCGGCCAAAGCGGCCGGTGCTATGGCGCTGTTTGGTGAAAAATACGATGACGACGTGCGCGTATTGTCGATGGGCGCTTTCTCCACTGAACTTTGTGGTGGTACCCACGTAGCCCGCACCGGTGATATCGGCCTGTTTAAAATTGTGGTGGAAAGTGGCATAGCGGCAGGTGTACGCCGTATTGAAGCAGTGACAGGTGAAGGTGCTATTGCTCATTTACATAAGCTGGAGCAACAAGCGCAGCTGGTGGCGTCAATGCTTAAAGGGGATGTGATGAGCATTGCCGAGCGTGTCACTCAGGCGCTGGATAAGAGCAAAACACTGGAAAAAGAACTGGAACATGCCAAAGCCAAAATGGCCAGTGCTGCCGGCGCGTCTCTGCTTGATAAAGTAGTGCAGATCAACGGCGTGAAAGTGCTGATTGCTGATTTGCCAGGTGCCGATGCCAAAGCTTTCCGCACTATGGTCGATGAGCTGAAAGTGAAATTAGGCTCAGGTGTGATTCTGCTGGCTACAGCAGCGGATGATAAAGTGAGTTTAATTGCCGGTGTCACCAAAGACTTAACCGACAAAGTGCAGGCCGGTGCTTTAATTAGCTGGGCGGCAGAGCAAGTGGGTGGTAAAGGCGGTGGCAAACCAGATTTAGCCCAGGCCGGTGGTACCAATGTGTCAGCCTTACCTGGTGTGTTGGCTGCTGCAACCGGCTATTTAAGCGCGAAGCTGTAACAGCGTGGCATTATTGGTACAAAAATTCGGTGGCACCTCAGTAGGTTCCACCGAGCGTATTGAAAGGGTGGCGGAGCTGATTATCCGCACCATTCAGGCTGGCCATAAGGTAGTTGCTGTGGTGTCGGCTATGGCAGGCGAAACCAATCGTCTGCTGGGGCTTGCCCAGCAAATTGACCCCAAGGCAGCAAGCCGTGAACTGGATGTACTGGCTGCCACAGGCGAGCAGGTCACTATTGCTTTGCTCGCTATGGCATTGATCAAAAGGGGATATCCCGCCGTATCTTTGTTGGCCGATCAAATTTGTATTCACACCGATAATAAATTTGGCAAAGCCCGTATTACCTCGGTAGACAATCAGCGGTTATTACAGGAGCTGGAGCAGGGTCATATTGTGGTTGCCGCCGGTTTTCAGGGCCGTGACTTTGAAGGGAATGTGACCACTTTGGGCCGGGGTGGTTCTGATACCTCGGCAGTTGCTCTGGCCGCGGCGTTAAAAGCTGATGAGTGTCAGATCTATACCGATGTGGATGGCGTTTACAGCATAGACCCGCGTATTTGTGCCGACGCCAAAAGGCTCAGCCTGATGCCTTGCAGCCATATGCTGGAGCTTGCCAGTGTTGGCGCCAAAGTGCTGCATTCAAGGTCTGTGGAATACGCAGCGTTGCACAGGGTGCCGCTTCGGGTGTTATCCACCTTTAAACCCGACGCCGGTACTTTGATTACCTATGAGGACGATTTAATGGTGTTGCCGACAATTTCCGGCATTGCCGGCCAGACGGGCGTGACTTTATTAAAGTTGCAGCAACTGAGCGCCAGCCAATTGCAGCAGGTGATGCACAGTCTGGCTGAGCTGAATATCGAAACCGATATGCTGCAGCAGGACGGTGAATGGCCACAGCAGCTGACCCTGAGTTTTAGTCTTGCCACGGCAGATTTAAGCCAAGTGACTGATGCTGTGCAGAAAATAACAGAAAATAGTATGGTTTCTCTGCATCATCCGCAGCAGAACCTTGCTAAACTGTCGGTCGTAGGGGTTGGAATCAAATCTGATCCAATGTTATTGGCCAAAATATTCAGCATATTGCATGACATGAATGTGCAAATTTGGCTAATGAGTAATTCAGAAAGTCGTTTTTCAGTGTTGATCGCCGCCGAGTTGCTGGAGAAAGTTGCCAGGGCGCTGCATCAGGCTTTAGTCACCACAGAGAATTAATCCCAGGATTTTCATAAATTTGAAGCCTGAGTTATGATTGGAACAAGGACGCGACGGCAGTCAGACCAAGCGTCATTCAGTACAGCTGGAATTTTTAAAAGGATAGGAGCAAGCGAATGCTTATTTTAACCCGTCGTGTTGGTGAAACCTTAATGATCGGTGATGAAGTGACTGTCACTGTGTTAGGTGTAAAAGGTAATCAGGTTCGGATTGGTGTGAATGCACCAAAAGAAGTCTCTGTACACCGTGAAGAGATCTATATGCGAATTCAGGCAGAAAAAGGTACACCAGGCAGCTATAGCCAGGATGATGATCAATAATTCTGTTGCGCTAAATAATTGTTTTATTTGTTTTACTGAGTGATTTTTGCCCGTATTCGTTATTAATTGTTCAAATTGCTTAAAAGGTCGGCAAACAAACTTTTAAGCGGGAAAAAATGTTTGACATATTTTCCCAAGACATTAATATACGCACCGCAACGTAGCGCGGAGAGATGGCCGAGTGGCTGAAGGCGCACCCCTGCTAAGGGTGTATAGGGGAAACTCTATCGAGGGTTCGAATCCCTCTCCCTCCGCCAGTTGTTTTAGATTAGATGGACGCATAGCTCAGCTGGATAGAGTACTCGGCTACGAACCGAGCGGTCGGAGGTTCGAATCCTCCTGCGTCCGCCATCTAAATCAACATAAGACGTTACATTGCTGGGTGAAGTAAGAAAAAGTTGTACTACGGACGCATAGCTCAGCTGGATAGAGTACTCGGCTACGAACCGAGCGGTCGGAGGTTCGAATCCTCCTGCGTCCGCCATTAAACCTGCCTAGAGCAGGTTTTTTGTTTTTTGCGTCCACCGGCGTCTCGCGGAGCTCGTCGCGTGAAAACGGCGCAAGCCAAATTGTTGGCTTGCTTGGATCCGTTTTCACCCATTAAACCTGCCTAGAGCAGGTTTTTTGTTTTCTACAACCCGGCAATCGCCAGAGGCTCATGCGTTCATCCGGCAAGACGCAAAACTGTTTGCGTCTTGAGATCCCGAATTCACCCCTGTAGAAAATCCCTTCGGGACCAGCGAAAGCTGTCCACAAAACGGCAGGATAGCCGTTTTGCACAACTTAGTTGCCGAAGGCGAGCTACATGGATGTGGCGAGTGTAAAACGCTCCGGGCGTTTTTGTGTTTTTGCGTCCACCGGCTTTTTGCAGAGCAAAAGGCGTTCAGACGGCATGATGCCGGATTGCCGGCATCATGAAATCCCGTCTTCACCCATTAAACCTGCCTAGAGCAGGTTTTTTGTTTTCTACATCCCTGTAGAAAATCCCTTCGGGACCAGCTAAAGCTGTCCAAAAACGCTCCGGGCGTTTTTGTGTTTTTGCGTCCACCGGCCTTTTGCAGAGCAAAAGGCGTTCAGACGGCATGATGCCGGATTGCCGGCATCATGAGATCCCGTCTTCACCCATTAAACCTATTGATTGAGTTACCAGCGCCTTGAGCTATTCATTCATAACACTTTGTATTTTGTAGATAAAGCATCTGCATCAACACTTGTGACGCTGCTGCTGTGCCGGTTACACTGCCTTATCAATAGAAAATGGAGTTGATCAATGAGATTGCAGTTCGCCTGCTTGATGCTGGCAACCTTAGTGTCTGCTTGTGGTGGTTCAGCCAGTTCGGAAGTGGAGTCCTCGGCTTTACCTGATTTGAGTTATCAGCTTGCCATTGAGCTGGTGCTGACAGATGAAGGCTATACCGGCAACACCGGACTGCTGTATGGCGGTAGTTTGCAGCTGTGGCGGAAAAACCAGGCACTGGCTTTATCCGGCACCGATCATCTGGAAATCCGTAACCCTTTAACCAGAGTCAGCGAAGCCTCAATTGCAAATAACCCTGACACCATGCGTTGTTGTGTATTGAGCGACGTCATGCCGGAAAAAATTACCGAACAAAGGTTACAACGGCCGCAGTTGTTGTTCTGGCGTTTGAGTAATGTGGAAGACAGTTTTATGTTAACCCTGCCACCGACCATTTTGTTGCGGGAATTTCGCTTATTACAGGCAACAGATTTTGGCTACAAAACAGTAGGCAACGGCACTATGCATTTTTATTGGGCAGCGGATGATTATCCAACCCAGATGGTGATTGAGCAGCCGGATGCTCAGTGCCCAGTTGGGCAAAACCCGGTACGGCTGGTGCGCAGCACCACACAAAATCAGCTGCTGATCCCCCAATTTGAACTGGGAGCCTGTAAAAGTAAGCTGTTAAAGGTCAGTTTTAACCGTGTGATGGCGCAAAACTACCGCACTACTATTCAGAATGCCGAAGTGACAGGCACTGTCACCGTCAGTCGTGTCCTGAATTTAACCCTGCCAGACTAAATCCTGCTTGCAAGCACGGGGGCACAGCCTGCTGTGACCTTGGGCTGCTGGCTGTGGCCTCACAGCCTTGTTTGATTGCAGTTACAACTGCGCGCCAACCACAGTTATTAGTCTGACCTTTTTGTGGTTTTATCGCCATTTTTTGTGACGCTTGCCACAGTTTTTGCCCGCAGCTAAAGGCCGGAACGCGACAGGGCGCGCCCTGGCACAAAACAGCGGCGTTTTTGTCAGCCAGCTACAACCTCTGGCTATCTGGATTTCTTCAGAGCCTTGTGTTCTGATGAGGCGCTACTTTTTGGGGGTTGTATGTTGTACACAAAAATAAAATCAATAAAACAAAAGATCTTACTGACAGTTGGCGGCTCAACCGCCGTGCTTTTTGTCCTGGCCGCCATTTTTGTGGTCAGTCACCTGGCCAGTCAGACCCGGCTGCAGGTGGAGTCGGATGTGGACGCGCTGATGCAAAAAGAGGCGGTGTCCGTTGGCAAATTTTTTGCAGGTTACGCTCAGGTCGCCCGCACTTTTTTACATGCGCCGCAGTTCCAGCAATGGTTTGTGAATTACCCCGGGCGTGGTACTGAACTGAATGGTTTGGCCGGCTACGAGCAGATCAACCAGACCTTTAAAACAGTCAGTGGCAGTGATGAAGCCATTTTGTCGGCTTTTTTTGCATTAACCCGCTCTGATGAATATTTCCGTGAAGATTCGCGTACCGGGGTGGATAAAGAAGGCCCGAACGCCGGTGATGTCACCAAAGGTTATTTTGCCAGCCAGCGTCCCTGGTATCAGGAGACGATGAAACACAACGCCTTCTTTTTAGGTTCACCTTCAGCCGATTTTACCACCGGCATTGTGTCGGCCGTGGTGGAAGGGCCGGTGTATTTGCCCGATGGTACCCTGCTTGGGGTTGGTGGTGTGGATCTGCATATTAATAAAGTGGGTGAGCAGGTAGATACCATTCGTTACCATGGTCAGGGGTTGCCCTTTTTACTGGACGATAAAGGCCAGATAGTGCATTTCCCAACCCAGCAAGGTTTTGAAATTAAAACCAATGATGCTATTGCTGCTTTTGATCAGAAGATCAGTGAAACTTCGGGTTTTACCGCAATAGCCGATGCGGCCAAAGCAGGGAAAGCCGGCTTTTTCCCGGTGCGTTTTCAGGGCGCGCATTATTATGTAGCGCTGCAGCCGGTCAAACTCGATTTCCCGAAAATGGCCTGGTTAGTGGGCATGTTAGTGCCGGCGGAGCTGATTGACGGCCCGATTCAGACGTCGATCAGTTGGGCGTTATTCGCTACGTTGCTGATGCTTGGCATTATTACCGCGATGATTTTATTAAGTACCGGCCTGATTACCAAACCGCTGACCGACTTAACCGCTGCGATGCAGGACATTGCCAGTGGCGATGGAGACCTCACCCGAACCATCAATATTGACCAGCAGGACGAAGTGGGGGCTTTAGCAACACACTTTAATACCTTTGTTGGCAAGTTACGCCAGTCGCTGCAAATGACCCGCCAGCAGGCCCATCAGGTGCAAAGCTCCAGTCAGCATTTAAATCAGGTGGCCGGTTTAACCAATCAGGAAATTCAGCAAAGCAAACTGCAGATAGATTCGGTGTCTGCTGCCGTCACCGAAATGGCGGCTACTGTGCAGGAAATCAGCCAGAATGCTCAGTCGACCAGTGAAGCTGCAGCCCATGCCCAGCAGCAGGGGCAGGACGGCTTTAAGTTGTCTGAACTGGCGGTGCAGGATATGACCGAGCTTGACAGCAGTATGCTGGAGGCCGTGCAGGTAGTGATGGGGCTTGCCAAAGAATCGGAAAATATCGGTACTGTGGTGGATGTCATTAAAGGTATTGCTGAACAAACCAACTTACTGGCGCTTAATGCGGCTATTGAAGCGGCGCGTGCCGGCGAGCAGGGCCGCGGTTTTGCCGTGGTGGCTGATGAAGTACGCTCCTTGGCCGGGCGTACCCGCGACAGCACCGACGATATCCGCCGTATGGTGGAAAAACTGCAGCAAATTGCCAAACAAGCGGAAACTGTGATGCAGCGTGGCCGCAGTCAGACTGAAGTCAGCACTGAGCGGGCGCAGGCTATGCAGCAGGCGTTGTCGGCTATCAGTCAGGCTATTGTTGTGGTGCAGCAGCAAAGTACCCAAATAGCCGTTGCCACTGAACAACAAACCATAGTGGCCGATGATATTAACCGCAGTTTGCATGCGATCACGGCTTTGGTGGATAACACTGCTGGCCACGCGACTGAACTGACGGCAGAAGCCGCAGCGCTGAACGGTTCGTCCAGCGAACTGCGTCAGGTGGTGGCACAATTTAAAATCTGAGTAAGCTCAAAACTCAGGGTGGCTTAGTCTATGGCTGTACGCCCTGAGGTTTAGTCTGAAATGTGTAGCAAGTTTTTATCCGATGGCCGGCCTTTGGGTCGGCCATTCATTGTGCTCAAGGTGCCTAACGCTGCTGAATATAAAATTCCAGCTTTTTACTGATATTGTTTTTCTGGTGCTGGCGCGCCAGATATTGATTAAAACCACGCAGGTAAGGTTGCCAGTTGGGGTGAAATGCCACCCGCAGTGCCACTTCACCAAAATATTCAGGGGATTGATACAGCGACAAATCAGCAAACTGGTGCTGTTGCAGCCAGCGCGCCACATGCTCGTTGATATAAGCGTAATCACAACGACCACTTTGTAACATTTTCATTTGCGCCAGTTCGCTCGAAGCATCAACCCTGGTGGTGTTGTGTTGCCGGAAAAAGGGTTCAAGTACTTCATAAACATAATATTGCCGGGTACAGACGGATTTTCCTGCCAGCCAGTCTTTGATGCTGCTGCCGCTGGCAAAAGGTGTTAAGGCAAATAAATAATCGCGGTGTTGTAACACGAGATCGGAAAAAATCAGCTGCTGTGGTTTTTGAGTCCATTCAGGCGCAAGCAGCATGGCGTCCACATCACCACTGTATAACCTGTGCTCGGCGCCGCGCCTGTTATCAAGAACAAATTCCAGTTTTACTTTTTGTCCGGAAAAATGCTCTTCCAGTAACTCAGGTACCAGGCCAACCACTTTGTTTGTCTGCTGATCCACATACATATAAGGTGGCACCTGCGGGTAATACAGCACAAACCGCAGTTTCTCGGCGGCCAAAGTGCAGAAACTGATGTGAAAACTCAGGCAACAGAGCAGGGCTGTACCTTGCCGGCGAAATCTGACCATAGCGCTACTCCCTGCCACTGTGAACTGCGGTTCGCTTATTCTGTTTGATTATTCGCTGTTGTTGGCATAACAACAAGTCTGTTTTTGCTGATATTTTCAGCGATTTTTTGTCTGGCCGCTGCAGATAAAAAGTTAAAAAAATGAAAAATGTTAAAGTCTTTAACTTTTCACAGTTCTCCGTTACTATCGGTGCAATGGAAAAATAAAAACAAAATAAGGATGTTTTACTTTTTTCAAGAGTCATTCCGATGTTTAGGCAGTATCTTTTTGTATTTTCAACGCTTTTTTTTAGTATTCACAGCAAGGCGGCCACCAGTGACTGGGAGCAGGCCAAACATGAACTGCACACTGCGCTGCAATTTGTTCACAATTCCAATCTTTATTTTCAGCCCTCTGTTGTGGTGGCCGATGAAAAACTGGTTGCCTCAGTGCAATACCATTGGCTTGAGTTGTTTGAAGGTTATGCTGTTGCTGTCCCGTTAAGCATCAGTTCCAGCCATTATGCCGACCAGTCTGGCCTGAGCAGCACAGATCACCGGCTGGCGCCTGCCGTGAAGTTGTTTTTATCGGATGCGGTTGATATTACCGTGCAAAGCCAGTGGCAACGTGAATTAGCGAGTGCCGGTTTTGGCAAAGGCGAGTTTCTTGACCCTGCGGCCCAAAGCCTGACTGACGAACACAAGTCGCTTGAGTTTTCATTACAACTGGGGCGCTCACCAGACAAACAACAACTGACCCTGAGTGCCGGCCGCGACTTGCGCCAGCAAACTATTCAGCAGCAGCCAGAGTCGCAGCTGTTATTCACTGAGGCTCATGCTGCATTATTTACTTCACAACAAGGCAATTTTGTCAGCGCAAATTACGGCCATCGCCTGAATGAAAATAGCAGTCTGTTAGCACAGGCAGCAATCCGGCGTGAACAGCAGGGTGTTGTACCGTCCGAGCTGTATCAGCTGGGCGCTGGCTGGTCGAGCCATTATGCCGGTAGCCAGCAGTTTCAGTTTGTGGCAGGCCAGTTCAGGCGTGACACTGCGGGACAACAAAGCAACGGTTATTATTGGCAGGCCAACAATCTATGGCAGATCTCCAGACAATGGCAGCTTGACCTGGTCACCAGCCGCAACTCGGTGTTGTCTTACGCCACAGCCAGTGTCAGTCAGCTTGAAACCCGCACTGGTGTGACTTTGGGTTATCAGTGGAATGACGCCCATCAGATTGCACTGTCATCGTCACACAACAAAGCGCGGCTGGACGAGCAGCAGTTACAAAAAACCAGGCTGGAGCTGGCGCTGCGCTGGCAGTGGCAGCTTGGTAGCAACTGGCAACAACAACTGCAGTTGCAGGGAGCGCGGCTTGCTCAACCTGCTATGCCGGATAAAACCGCCACTGAATTGTTCTGGCAGGTGAGCCGGTTATGGTAAAGCTGCTGTGTTTGTTATTTGCAATCTATAGCCCGGTGCTGCTGGCACAGACTGCTGTATCTTTGCAGGGGTATCAGTTTGGTCCCGGTGATACCATTAAAATCAGTGTCTATCAGGAAGCGGACTTATCGGTCACAGCCCAAATCAGCCAGCAGGGGTTTATTGATATGCCGCTGCTTGGCAGCGTCAAAATGACAGGTTTAACCCAACAACAGGCCAAAGAAAAGCTTGAAGCGCTGCTGCGGGACGGTTATCTGGTGTCGCCCAGTGTGTCTATTACTGTCGACAGTTACCGGCCGTTTTTTATTTATGGTGAAGTACGAAGCCCGGGTTCTTATCCTTATCAGCCTGATATTACCCTGGAGCAGGCTATCGCCTTGTCCGGTGGTTTGCAGGACAGAGCCTCGCGCAAACAGTGGCATATTCAGCGTGGTGTCGACAAAACCACCTTTGTTGCAACTGCAGACACCATCATTCTGCCCGGTGATGTGATCAAAATAGACAAGAGTTTCTTTTAATGGGCCAGCAGCACCAACCACAACGACAAGGGCAAGGCAGTGACGTGATTGAACTCAGCGTCATTCTGGCCATCTTGTCGGCAAGACGCTGGTTGATTGTGCTGATCACGCTGTTGGTGTTTAGTCTGGTTACAGCGCTGGTGGCGCAGTTGCCTTCGATGTTCCGGGCTTCCACCACACTGATGGTCAAAGGTGTACTGGCGTCCAATCCACTGCAATCTTTATTACCAGGCGGTGGTGGTGACAACGACGGTCTGGACACCCAGATCAAACTCTTAACCTCTGCCCAGTTTGCCCGGGACGTAGTCAGTCAGTTGCCGGATGATTTGCAGCTGGGCTTGCCCGATGATTTACGCCGTGATGACGCCCAGGCGCTGCTGGCAGGTTTAACGGTAATTTCGGTGCCTAAAACCACCTTGCTGGAAATTTCTTTTGTGCATTACAACCCTTATATTGCCAGCGAAGTGGTGAATCTGGTGGCCAGTCGTTTTATGGCCTATCAAACAGCGCTGATGCAACAACACAGCCATCAGGCCAGCGATTTACTGCGTCAGCAACTGGAGCAGGCCAAATTGCAGCTGGCTCAGGCCGAAGAACGCCTGGCTAAGTTCCGGCAGCAACATCATATTATTGATATTCATAGTGACGTGGAGCTGGCCAGACAGGAAATAGTGCAGCTGGCACTGGAAAAACGTGAGCTGAACCGTCAGCTGCGTGAACTTGAGGTGCTGTTACAAAAAGTCCGTCAGGAGCAGGATTATCTGCAGCTGAGCAGTGTGCCGGAGCTGCGCTCTGTGCCTTCAATTGCCACATTACAGCAGCAGTTATCGATGTTACAGGCCGAGTTTGCCCAGCTTAAACTCAGTTATCTGGCCAAACATCCAAGGTATATTGCCGCCGAGAAAAAAATTGAAGTGGCCACCGGCCAGTTAAAAGCAGAAGTGGACAAACTGATCGGTAACTTCAGTACCCGCCATGCCGAATTGCTGCAGTTATTACAACAAACCGAGCAGCGAGCCCTTGGAGCCAACCAAAAACTCGAAACCCTGGTGGATGTGGCGCAACATCATAAAAAACATGAAGCCGATATTCAGGCCAGTCTGGCGCTGTTAACCACCCTGAGCGATAAACTCAAAGAAAGTCAGTTACTTAAAGATATTAATAAAAGCTCCAGCATTATTGTGGTGGATCCCGCCAATGTGCCCAGCCAGCCGATAGGTCCAAAGCGGCTGTTATTGTCGGTGGCGGCATTTTTAATCGGATTTATCGGCGCGGTTTTTCTGGTGTTATGCCTGCATTTTTTTGCCGATGTCACCGCCAAGTACCGCCAGATTGCCGCCCGTTTTGGTTTTAAGCTGATTGGTGTGGTGCCGCAAATCCGGGTGAAGGGTATTGATAAAGACCTGCCGGTGGTGCAGCAGTCGGGTAAACAATATACGTTGTATCAGGAATATATCCGCTCTATCCGCACCAATATTTTGCTGGATAAAAAGTTGTGTCAGCAAAAACTGCTGGCTTTTACCTCAATAGCGCCGAATGAGGGAAAATCCAGTATTTGTCTGCAACTGGCCAAATCTTTTTCTGAGCTGGAGCGGGTGATAGTGATTGATGCCGATTTACGTTTTCCGGCGCTGGCCGAAGCGCTGGGCGAAAATCCGCACAGGCCAGGGCTTACCAACTTATTGGCAAAAACTCATAGTTTTGAACAATGTGTGTTTTACAGCAAAGAGCTCAATGCCGATGTCTTGCCCTCCGGGATCCGGCCGATGAATCCGCTGTTGTTTTTATCCATGCCCAGATTTGACGCCATTCTCAAAGTGCTGGCGAAAAAATACGACAGGGTCATTATTGAATGTCCGCCAATTTTATCGGTCAGCGACGCTATGGTGGTGGCTAAATCAGTCGGACAGCTGGAGCTGGTGGTGGATGTGAAAAAAACACCGCTGGTGGATTTTGCCCGCAAGCTTGAGCTGCTGGAACAATCCGGTGTGGCGCTTGGGGGTATTATTTTAAATCGGGTGAAAAACGACACGTCCAATTATTACGCCACCGCAGCCACCCGTGCCAAACAACCCTCGGCGCTGCAACTGATGCTGCAAAATAATTTAAAAAGAGCCTAACCGTCGCACCATCATAGTTGATGTAAAGCCATAGAAAAACCAATAAAAAAGCCCATCTGTTGATGGGCTTTTAGCAGAACACTTCATATTGTCTGCCGGTGAATTCTAAACCTGCATTAGTGACCTTGTTTTAATAAATCAGCAGACAAGGTTAATTCTTCGTTTTTATTAACACCCACACCACGGTCAATGACGTTTTTGGCAATTTGTTTGGCTTCTTCCAGCGAATGCATCTGGTAAGTACCACACTGGTACACATTTAATTCCGGAATTTCAGACTGTTGTTGCACTTTTAAAACATCAGCCATCGCAGCTTTCCAACTATCGGCGACCCTTTGTTCGTCCGGCGTGCCAATCAGGCTCATATAAAAACCGGTGCGACAACCCATAGGGGAAATATCGATAATTTCCACACCATTGCCGTTTAAGTGATCACGCATAAAACCGGCAAATAAATGCTCCAGCGTATGAATACCTTTTTCTGACAGAATTTCCTGATTTGGCACACAAAAACGCAAATCAAATACAGTAATGGCATCACCTTTTGGTGTGGTCATGGTTTTGGCAACCCGCACGGCAGGCGCTTTCATAATGGTATGGTCAACGGTAAAACTATCGAGTAATGGCATCTTGGTCGTCCGGAAAAATAAAAAAACAGATAACAGGATTATACCCAGCTACGTGATGGCAAGCGAACTGGATTTGCTGATTTTCCATCAAAGCGCGCCTGGTTGAGTCCTCACAGCGGCTAAAATCCGCTTTTATGTCAATTTCTGAAAAAATTTAGCTGAATAACCTTGAATCGATCAGGGATTAACCCCATTAACCGGTCAACACAATTTTAATTGTTCGAATTTAAGAGCGGAGTACATCATGGGTAGAATTATTGGTATTGACTTAGGTACAACAAACAGCTGTGTTGCCATTTTAGACGGTGACCAACCTCGCGTGATCGAAAACGCTGAGGGTACCAGAACTACACCTTCTATCATTGCTTATGCGGAAGACGGTGAAGTGTTAGTGGGCCAGCCTGCTAAACGTCAGGCGGTTACCAACCCAAAAAATACTTTATTTGCGATTAAACGTTTAATCGGTCGTCGTTTTGAAGACGCTGAAGTACAACGTGACATCAAAATCATGCCATACCAGATTGTCAAAGCAGACAATGGGGACGCCTGGGTTGAAGTCAAAGGCAAAAAATTAGCAGCACCACAAATTTCTGCTGAAGTGCTGAAAAAAATGAAAAAAACCGCTGAAGATTATCTGGGCGAGCCAGTAACTGAAGCTGTTATCACAGTACCAGCCTACTTTAACGATGCACAGCGTCAGGCCACTAAAGACGCCGGTCGTATTGCTGGTTTAGAAGTAAAACGTATTATCAACGAACCAACAGCAGCAGCGCTGGCTTATGGTATGGATAAGAAAAAAGGCGATACCAAAGTTGCAGTGTATGACTTGGGTGGTGGTACTTTTGATATCTCGATCATCGAAATTGATGACGTTGACGGCGAACAAACTTTTGAAGTGTTATCGACCAACGGTGACACCCACTTAGGTGGTGAAGACTTCGACTCACGTGTTATTAACTACTTAGTAGACGAGTTCAAAAAAGAGCAGGGTATTGACCTGCGTAACGACCCACTGGCGATGCAACGTTTAAAAGAAGCCGGTGAAAAAGCCAAAATTGAACTGTCTTCAGCGTCACAAACTGAAGTGAACCTGCCGTACATCACTGCTGATGCGACAGGTCCAAAACACTTAAACATCAAAGTTACCCGCGCCAAGCTGGAATCTCTGGTGGAAGACTTAATTCAGCGCACTATCGAGCCGCTGAAACAAGCATTAAAAGACGCTGGTTTATCGGTCAGCGACATCAATGACATCATTCTGGTAGGCGGTCAGACGCGGATGCCAAAAGTACAGGAAGCTGTAACAGCTTTCTTTGGCAAAGAACCACGTAAAGACGTGAACCCGGACGAAGCTGTTGCCGTTGGTGCTGCAATTCAGGGTGCTGTACTGTCAGGTGATGTAAAAGACGTGCTGCTGCTGGACGTAACCCCTCTGTCTTTAGGTATCGAGACTATGGGTAGCGTGATGACAGCGCTGATTGAGAAAAACACCACTATTCCGACCAAAAAGTCGCAAACTTTCTCAACAGCAGATGATAACCAGTCAGCCGTAACTATTCACGTGCTGCAGGGTGAGCGTAAACAGGCTTCTGCCAACAAGTCGCTGGGTCAGTTTAATTTAGAAGGTATTCGCCCGGCCCGCCGTGGTGAACCACAAATTGAAGTAACTTTTGACTTAGACGCCGACGGTATTTTGCATGTGTCTGCCAAAGACAAAGACACCGGCAAAGAGCAGAAGATCACCATCAAAGCTTCTTCAGGCTTAACGGATGAAGAAGTGGAACGTATGGTGCGTGACGCTGAACTGAACGCTGAAGAAGACAAAAAGTTCGAAGAATTGGTGCAAACCCGCAACCAGGCTGACGCTTTAGTGCATGCTACCCGCAAGCAGATTGAAGAAGCCGGTGCCAACTTAGCCACCAATGACAAACAGGAAATTGAAGCTGCTATCAGCGCGCTGGAAGGCGTGATCAAAGGCAGTGACAAAGCTGAAATTGAAGCCAAAACTCAGGCGTTACTGCAGGCAGCGCAAAAACTGCAAGCCGCAGCACAACAAGGCCAGGCCAATCCGGGTTCGGCAGACAATGCCAAAAACGCCGGTGACGACGTGGTTGACGCTGAGTTTGAAGAAGTTAAAGACAAATAATATTTGTCTGGTGAGGACCGCTGCTTTAAGCTGCGGTTTCTACTGGCTTGACACTAGAGCGACCGCCCAGGCGGTCGTTTGTCTATCCCCTAACTCATTGAAGTTGTAGCGCGGCGACAACATGAACGAGTCCCCAGGAGCATAGTGACCTATGTGACTGGGGCGAGTGAATGTAGTCAACAAAGCTACAATTTCAAGGATGACGGGGATATCCGCTCACACAACCTTGAAGCAGCATTATGTCAAAGCGTGATTATTATGAAGTCCTGGGCGTTGCCAAAGGCGCCGATGACAAAGAAATCAAAAAGGCTTATAAGCGCCTCGCGATGAAATATCACCCTGATCGCACTCAGGGTGATAAAGCGATGGAAGAGAAGTTTAAAGAAGTACAGGAAGCCTACGAAGTTCTGTCAGATGAGCAGAAAAAGGCAGCCTATGACCAATACGGTCATGCCGGAGTGGATCCAAACCGCGGTGGTTTTGGCGGTGGCGGCGCTGATTTTGGCGACATTTTTGGTGACGTCTTTGGTGACATTTTTGGGGGGGGGCGTCGTGGTGGTCAGTCGCGCGCTCAGCGTGGCTCCGACTTACGCTACAACCTGGAAATGAGCCTGGAAGACGCTGTGCGCGGCAAATCGGTTGATATTAAAGTACCAACCTGGGTGAGCTGTGACAGTTGTGATGGTTCAGGTGCCAAAAAAGGCACTCAGGCGAAATCTTGCCCAACCTGTCATGGTGCCGGTCAGGTGACGATGCGCCAGGGTTTTTTTGCCGTACAGCAAACCTGTCCAACCTGTAGTGGCCGCGGCAAAATTATTCCTGATCCATGTACTAAGTGTCATGGGGAAGGCCGGGTGGAAAAAACCAAAACACTGGCTGTTAAAATTCCGGCCGGAGTCGACACTGGCGACCGCATCCGCTTAAGCGGTGAAGGGGAAGCCGGTATGCACGGCGCACCTTCAGGCGACTTGTATGTACAGGTGCACGTGAAAGATCACCCGATTTTTGTCCGTGACGGTAATAACCTGTCCTGTGAGGTACCAATCAGTTTTAGCATTGCCGCTTTAGGTGGTGAAATTGATGTGCCGACCCTGGATGGTCGCGTCAAGCTGAAAATCCCGGCGGAAACCCAAACCGATAAAATGTTCCGTTTGCGCGGCAAAGGGGTGCAGTCGGTGCGTGGTGGTGGTGTTGGCGATTTGGTCTGTAAAGTGGTGGTGGAAACGCCGGTCAACTTATCAGACAAACAAAAAGACTTACTGCGTCAGCTTGATGAAAGCTGGGCGGGCGAGAGTGAAGCGCGGCACAGACCCAAATCCAAAGGCTTTTTTGATGGTGTAAAAAAGTTTTTTGATGATTTAACAGGTTAAGTTCTGCATCACCGCCAGCTTTTGCTGGCGGTGTTGTTTTAAGTCTTTGTTTTAAAAAGTTGCTTTCAGGGTTTATGACCAACAGTTTTCAGTTGCAGTTCAGCGCGCCAGGGTTAAAAACTGCTCTGAGTGCGGCGCAGTTGGCATGACACTGAATTCAGAAACATCGCTGCTGTTTTTTCCTACTTTATATTCAATAATTTGATCATCACCGGATTTAGATATTTAACCCGAATTATCAGAACACAGAAGGGAGCCCCATGTTCACATTGTCCAAATTAAGGTTAAAACAATTGTCTGTCAGCGTTTTAGCGATGATGCTGCTCGGCTCTTGCGCCGAGTCGCCAACAGGGCGGCCGCAGCTGATGTTGTTTGACAACAATCAGGTCAGCCAACTTGGCATTCAGACCTTTGAAGAGTTAAAAACTAAAACACCGATCGCTAAAGATAAAAAAACCAACCAGTATGTACAGTGTGTGGCGCAGGCGGTGCTCAAAGTCACACCACAAAAATACCAGGCCAATCCATGGGAAATAGTGGTGTTTGAAAGTGATCAGGTGAACGCCTTTGCTTTACCTGGCGGCAAAATTGGTGTTTACACAGGTTTATTACTGGTGGCGGAAAACCAGCACCAGCTGGCTGCTGTCATCGGCCATGAGATAGCCCATGTGATGGCCGGTCATTCTAACGAGCGTTTATCCAGCAATCAGGCGGTGCAAGCCACTTTAGGCGTGGCCGATGTGGCGCTCAGTGCAATGAACACCCGTTATAAAGCAGAGTTGTCCAGTGCTTTTGGTTTAGGGGCTCAGGTGGGCATTGTATTGCCATTTAGCCGGGTGCATGAAACCGAAGCCGATGTCATCGGCCTGGATTTAATGGCAAAAGCCGGTTTTGACCCACAGCAGTCTGTGAATTTATGGCAGAACATGGCTAAACAAGGCAGCGGTGGTACACCACAAATTTTATCCAGCCACCCGGTGCCGGAAAACCGCATTAAAAAATTGCAGAAGGATATGCCTGCAGCCTTAACTGCTTATCAAAGCAGGCAAGCGCAAGGCAACTTGCCACGTTGTAATAAATAACAACAGCACAAGGTTGCAGCTGTACCAATAAAAAAACCGGCAGTGCCGGTTTTTTTATTGGTTTGATAGCGTGTTTTAGCTGGTAGCTGTAACTGCTTTGGCCTGATGTTTACTAAGCGATATCGCAATTAAAGCTGCAGCTGCCAAAATCAAACAATAATAACTCTGTGTCACTACTTCCCATGGCGACAACGAAAAGCTGGCACCCAACAACAAGGCCTGAGCGCCGTAGGGCACCAGGCCCTGACTGATACAGGAAAAGATATCCAGCAAGCTGGCGCTGCGTTTAGGGCTGATATTATTGTGTTCAGCTAAGTCTTTACTGACATCAGCTGCAATAATAATGGCCACAGTGTTATTGGCAATACAGAGGTTGCTAATAAAGACCAGAGCTGCAATCGCCAGCTGCTGGGCTTTATTGCCTGCCAGCGCCAGTTTGCCCGCCAGTGCGGCAATATGACCGGCTATCCAGGACAGGCCACCCTGTTGTTTGACAAACTCACCCAGTGCACCCACAAACATCGACAACAGGAAAATTTCCTGCATATTGGCAAAACCTTTAAAAATATCCTTGCCAAGGTTAGCCAGCTGATAATCGGCAAAAAACGCGCCCTGCAAGGCCGCCAACACGATGCCAAGCAGCAGCACCAGAAACACATTCAAACCGGCCACAGCCAACACCAGAATGGCGGCATAAGGCAAAACGCCACTCCAGTTAAATTCTTTGACCGTTACAGCGCTGTCAGAACTTGTCAGACTGGCAAACAGCAGCAGTGTAACCAAGGCTGCTGGCATGGCAATTTTAAAGTTTTCGCGGAATTTATCTTTCATTTCAGCACCCTGAGTGCGGGTGGCCGCAATAGTGGTGTCGGAAATAATCGACAGGTTGTCACCAAACATAGCGCCGCTTAATAAAGCGCCGGCAACCAGAGCAGGCTCTAATCCAGCTTGTTGGGATAAACCCACAGCAATAGGGGCTAATGCGCCAATGGTGCCCATTGAAGTGCCCATAGCGGTGGCAACAAGAGCCGAGATCACAAATAAACCAGGCAACAACAAAGTGCCAGGTACCAGGCTTAAACCGGCATTGACCACAGCATCCACACCACCACTGGCCTGAGCAACAGCAGCAAAAGCGCCAGCCAGCAGGTAGATAATACACATGGTAATAATATTGTTATTGCCGGCACCTTTGACCAGTACATCAATACCCTGTGCTATCGGCGCGCGCTTTAGCCATACGGCCAACACTAAAGCCGGAATAATGGCTACAGGCCCCGGCAACTGATAAAACGCATAGGCAACCCCCTGGCTCTGCAGATACAGGCCTGTGCCTAAAAATAAAAATACAAACAACAGTAAAGGCAATAACGACAATTTTGCCTGCTGTCGGCTGGTTGCATTCATGAAGGTCTCCATCAAAATCTGGTATGCGCCTTATAATCGCTAAAACAGCTATTATCCGATGTGCATATAACGCTGCGGAATATAAAGACGTCCAGAAGTCCTGTCAAATAACTTTATGTTATGCCTTAAAGCATCTTTTATTTAGTAAACTCTGAATAACTACATTTTTATGGTTGAATTTACCCAATAAAACGCCATATCCATGGTCTGTCAGCTGTGTGAGCTGCAGCTATGTCCGAGCCTAACCGCTTTAACCGGTCAAATCAGAGTGCGGAGTTTTTATGTTTAATTTTTCTTATCAGAACCCAACCCGTATTGTGTTCGGCGAAGGTCAAATCAGCCAGTTAGCCAATTTAGTGCCCAAAGGCAGCAAAGTATTGCTGACCTATGGTGGGGGTTCTATTAAACACAATGGCGTGTATCAGCAAGTGATGCAAGCATTAGATGGTTTTGAAGTTGTTGAATTTTCAGGCATTGAACCTAATCCGTCTTTTGAAACTTTATTAAAGGCGGTAGAGATTGTTAAAACTCAGGGCATCAGTTATTTATTGCCTGTGGGTGGGGGCAGTGTGATTGACGGCACTAAGTTTATTGCCGCCGCAGCGCTTTATCAGGGCGATCCATGGGATATCCTGGCAAAACGGGCGCCAATCAGCGCAGCCTTGCCACTTGGCTGTGTACTCACTTTGCCGGCAACAGGTACCGAGAGTAACGGCAATTCAGTGGTCACCCGCTACAGCACTCAGCAGAAATTGTCTTTTGCCAGTCCCTTGGTGTATCCGCAGTTTGCGGTGCTGGACCCAACCGTGACGTACAGCTTGCCGCCTAAACAAGTCGCCAACGGTGTGGTGGATGCTTTTGTGCATGTGATGGAACAATATATGACCTATCCGGTTAATGCCGCTGTGCAGGACCGATTTGCCGAAGGTTTATTGCTGACGTTACTGGAGCAGGGGCCTTTGGCGCTAAAAGATCCGCACAATTACGACGTGCGCGCCAATGTAATGTGGGCTGCAACCATGGCACTCAATGGCCTGATAGGTCAGGGCGTGCCCCAAGACTGGGCCACCCATATGATTGGCCATGAGCTAACCGCTTTATATGGCCTGGATCACGCTCAAACCCTGGCCATTGTGTTGCCAGCTTTGTTACAGCAGCAGCGCAGTCAAAAACGCGAAAAGCTGATCCAGTATGGTAAAAGGGTATTTAACCTGCAACATACAGACGAAGAGCGCTTAATTGACGAGACCATTGCCCACACCAGAGCTTTTTTTGAGCAAATGGGCGTGCCTACCCGTCTGGCCGACTATGGTGTCACCAGCGAAGCGGTAGATGCAGTGCTGGTTAAACTTGAGCATCACAAAATGCTGAAGCTGGGTGAACATGGTGACATTACCCTTGAAGTGTCCCGCAAAATTTTAACTGCAGCATTGTAATTCAACTGCTGAACGTGGTGTTTGGACGCCAAGGCAGTCAGCGCCATTCAAGTACCAAGGGCAGCACCGCTGCCCTTTTTGTTTTTGCGGTTTTTCAAAACCTTTTCTTTCGCTGATCCGACCGGCTGCACCTTAGTGCATTTTGCTTTTTGGCTGGTCAGGCAGGGAGTTCAGACGTTATGATAACGCTTTTGTTTCAGAGCATCGGACTCCCTGTTGATGACTTTACCTGCAGTCCCCTGTTTAGTTGTGCTTGCCGCCGGTATGGGCAGCCGTTTTGGCGGTGATAAACAACTGGCGCAGCTTGGCAGCACAGGCCGCACTTTGTTGCATTTTAGTGTGATGGACGCGTACAACGCCGGCGTACGGCAGTTAATACTGGTGATCCGCGCTGAACTCATATCAGCCCTGGAGCAACAAGTGTTGCCGCATTTTCCGGCCGATTTAACAGTACAGCTGGTGCTGCAGCAAGGGCATGATCTGCCGGCTGGTGTTGTGATACAACCACGGGACAAACCCTGGGGTACAGCCCATGCGCTGTGGTGTGCCCGTGATGCGGTGCAAAATTCGCCGATGATAGTGATCAACGCTGATGATTATTATGGCAGTGACGCCATGCAGCTGTTGGTGCAACATTTTATGGCTGAAAAACCGGTATCTGCCTGCTCATCTGAGGCTGAACTTAATGGCGAATGGGCTATGGTGGCCTTTGAATTGTCACAGACTTTGTCAGCGCATGGTGGCGTGAACAGAGGACTTTGTGTGGTCCAGCAGCATTATCTGCAGTCTGTCACTGAATGTTGTGATATCAGGCAACAAGGGGCGCAGCTTTATGGCCAAAGTGGCAGCGGCCAATCGCTGCCACTGGATCCTGCTCAGGCGGTCTCGATGAATATCTGGGGTTTTAGCGCCGCCATCATGCCAAAACTGGCGCAGGCCCTGACTGAGTTTTTTCAGCAGATGCCGCAGCCAAAAGCCGAATGTTATTTGCCATCAGTGGTGAACAGTGCTTTGCAACAAGGACAATTTTTAAAAGTCTATTTGTCGCACCAGCGTTGGTTTGGTGTTACTTATCCTGCTGATTTAGCAGAAATTGTGGATCATTTTCAAACAAAAAATACGGCATGATGCCGCTGTGGAACTTATTGCATGACATCCAGTGTTGTAACACAAACAAAAGCCGGGGCTCAGCCTGCTGTAAAGTCACATCCGCTGGTCACGGCTGAGGTGCTGCAAGCTTACCAATTGTCGGCACATACTGACATTCTGCCTTTTGGCAATGGCCATATTAATCAGACTTTTTTATTAAAAGATGGCGATAAGCAACTGATATTACAAAAAATTAATACCGCTATTTTCCCATCAGCCCAGGATCTGGTGCAAAACGCGCTGAAGATTGAACAGCATTTGCTGGCGAAAAAACAGCAGGGTTTATATGGGCTTGAAGTGCTGCGACAGCAGGCCAAGGCTGATGGCAGTTATCTGGCTGGCACAGCACAGGATTTACGGGCTTTGCAGTTTATTGACAATGGCAGCAGCATCGAAGTGGTTGAAAATCCGGCGCAGGCTTATGCCGCAGCCCTGACTTTTGGTCAGTTTGCCGCTGCGCTTGCCGATTTTGATGCGTCGCAGCTGGTCACAGTGCTGCCTGATTTTCATCATCTTGGCATGCGCTTTATGCAGTTGAAACAAGCGATCAGCGCAGATGCTTCAGGACGGTTAAGTCAGTGTCAGCAATTGGTGGATTATTGTCTGGCACAACAAGCTCTGGTGACTGAACTTGAACAAGTTTGTGCTGCTTTGCCGCTGCGGGTCTGCCATAACGACACCAAAATCAACAATATGCTGTATTCGGCGCAGTTGCAGCGTGGCATTGCCGCTATAGATCTGGACACTTGTATGCCGGGTTATTGGTTATTTGATTTTGGCGATATGGTGCGTACCTGCTGCTCACCTGAGCCGGAAGATTCATTAGATACCGAAGCAGTCAGAGTGCGGCCTGAGATTTTTAAGGCTTTGGCTGAAGGTTATTTAACGGGCCTAGCCGGCGTGATCAGCAAAGCAGAAAAACAAAGTTTATTGCTGGGGGCCAAAGTGATGTGTCTGATGATTGGCATCCGCTTTTTAGCCGACCATCTGAATGGCGATCGTTATTTTGCCATCAAAAGGCCAAACCATAATTTACAAAGGGCACAAAACCAAATCCGTTTATATCAGGATTTATTAAAGCAAGAACCCACACTGGCCGCCTGTTTCAGCGAATAGCAGCCGGTTTTTTTAATAATTCAGCGGTGATGCTGGCTGCAACACAAATGACAGTCGGCGCAATAGATAGGTAAGTTCATGACAAAAATAGGTATTTTTGGCGCCAATGGCCGGATGGGACGTGCTCTGGTGACAGTGGCTGCTGAGCAAAAACTCAACCTGACTCAGGCCACAGTGCGCCAGGGGTCAGCGCTGCTTGGGGTGGACGCCGGTGAGTTGGCAGGTTGCGGCAAACAGGGGTTGTTGCTGAGTGAAACCTGTTTAAATTCGGTGCAACAAGCCGATGTCTGGGTCGACTTTACCATGCCCGAAGCCATGCTGGCGCAGCTTGAATTGGCAGTGCAGGCAAAAAAAGCCATGGTGATTGGCGTCACTGGTTTGTCGGATGAACAATACGCCAGGGTCAAAGCCGCCAGTGCGGTCATTCCGGTGGTGTGGGCACCTAATATGAGTGTTGGCGTCAACCTGCTGCTGCATCTGGTGCAAACCGCCGCCAAAGTAATGGGGCAAAGCGCTGATATTGAAATTATTGAAGCGCATCATCGCTTTAAAAAAGATGCCCCCAGTGGCACCGCATTGGCCATAGGTAATAGCATTGCCAAAGCCATAGGTCGCGATTTAAGCCAGTGTGCTGTGTATGGCCGTGAGGGCATTACTGGCGAGCGCGATCAGCAAACCATTGGTTTTGCCACAGTTCGGGGTGGGGACATTATTGGCGATCACACAGCGCTTTTTGCCGACCTGGGCGAAAGACTGGAAATTACCCATAAAGCATCCAGTCGCAGCACTTTTGCTCAAGGCGCGTTAAGGGCAGCGCTTTGGTTGCAAAATAAACAGCCTGGACTTTATTCTATGCAGCAAGTGCTGGGTTTAGCAGACTTAGCTTAGGTTTTTGAGCAATTCTTCGCAAAATTGCTGCAAAACCGTTATTTTTATAATTTTTCAAAAAAGGATTAGACCAAATCCAGCAAATAGCCTAAAATACTGCGGTTTGCCTGAAGGGTCTGTTAGCCACTGTTGATTGGCGAATACATGCATCAATCAACAGAATGCAACAGCCAAAGCGCAATAAAGAGTACACAATTTTGGGTCAGAACGGGTTGTAAAACATTGTCAGTTTTCGCCCGTTTTTTGCTGTTTGGAGGTTACCTTGACTAAGTCCGCCCTGCTCGTACTGGAAGACGGCACCGTATTTCGCGGTACAGCCATTGGCG